>Ga0247741_1001105_pt1 | contig 14893 bp, 16 predicted proteins | sample UWRJL213509R2_FD_180945 | JGI IMG/M metagenome (GOLD analysis project Ga0247741, IMG submission 180945) | Plant litter microbial communities from Arlington Agricultural Research Station in Wisconsin, United States - UWRJ-L213-509R-2 | ecosystem: Environmental > Terrestrial > Plant litter >... | reverse complement strand
CTTACCCATTCGAAAAGTGTGACATGTTGGAGCTCAGAAGGACGATATACATAGTCATACACAGGTGATAGGCCAAATATTTTGTTATTTTTGCGCATTAATGCAATCTTCTGAGGCTGCCCGTCGTCGGGCTCTGCTTGGTCGAAGTCTCGTCGTACCTCGCTGATGTATGATTGCCAATAGAATGGAACGAACGTGTGGCTCGTGTAATGGTCCGGATTTCCAAGTAGATACATGCAGATCATGGGCGCTCCCATTTCGGCTTTGGCACTTAGCAAGTTTGCGACTTTTGTCATAAAGCGACGGGCCTTTTCTTTTACAGGCAAGGTGCCCCCAATCATCTCAGTGTTTTTATGGAATACGGATCGTATCGAGTCAAATATTACATGGGTCTTAAGAGTGCTCTTCGTGATGTAGTCTGATACATATAGTACTACCCCTTTGATTGCTGTACCAGACGACAGGCTTGTCACATCTGTATTGCAGCGAAATACGTATGTTACGAGTGGGGTAACCGTATTAAGCCAGGCTTCCATCTTTTTCAGGCTGATCACAGCAGTCTCGTCGATGAAGGTTTTAATAAATGTCATGCGGGGAAATCGAGCCTTGCACTTTCCCCACTTGTTGTCCATGCAGCTTGCCGATGCCTTGTTCTTCCTCCTGGTGCCATCCTTGTTTGTACCTCGAGTACAGCTATGGACATTCGACCTTAGCAGGAGGTCATCCACCACACTGGCGTAGTCTTCCCCCCATTGCTTTCCATCTTTGCAGCCTTTGCATTCACCCAGATCGCCGTCTGCGTGGGTCTTTTGGCACCGTTTTGGAGGTGGGATAGGCAACGTTTGAGTAGGATCCATGTATCCGTTCTTTTCAGTGCTGTTAGCCTGTTTCTCTGCAACATCTGCATGGCTTCCCGTCAAAAAGTCGCCAGTGTGGCAGCTCTCCAGCCAATCGATCAACTTTTGTTGCCATGCAGAGTCACTTCTCATAATTTTATCTCTCATCTCTTGGGGCGTGAGGCTGCCTTTAATCCAGAGGAGCATATGTAAGTGAAGAGTGAGCCGGCCTTGCTGCTCGACGGTACCATAGTACCCGGCGGTGTCACCATAGAGGCCTAGATGCTTAGTATTGACTCCAAGTACATCTGAAATGAAGGTTTCAACCATGAAATGGAAAAACCGAGCGCCTGCAACGGGGTTTCTACACACAGACCTTATTCGCTCATCATACGGCGCCAAGGCGGGTTTGAACTCCTGTCGGGTACCGGCGTAATAGAGGCATATTGGGTGCTGAATGTCAGCAGGAGATAGGGTGATGTACCAGTGCGGGGCCCCCAGATAGTTGATGAGGGACCATATTTCGCTACGCATAAACTTCTTGCTGGTGGTAGACCCATGCATTTTGCCCATTATTGCGTCGAGGTCTCTGACAAGTTGGAAACACCGTTTCTCTGCATCACTTTCTGGGGTAATGCGTTCGCCCGCTTCCATCCTCTTGGCAAGATCATCCAGGGCATTCCAGTCCACCTGCATTAATCTCTGGCTTATATCTCCAAATCTGCGCTGATCAACCAGTAGGAAGCTCTGGGTAGTGTTGGCTCTCATCTGCTCATGGCTGAAAGCGACGAAGGGGAAGTTTATGTCAGTTTGAAAGCGTTTGTCGTGATACATGAGCAAGTGCCTTTTGTGCTCCTTGTGAGAGATTTTTGCAGCTCCAATGCCACCCAGTCCGTATGGGAAGAGCCATGGGAACATCTGAGGGTAGAGTTGAGGGTTGTTCCACATAGATTCGAATTTGTCGCTGTGCCCTACCATCAGCATTTTGCCGTTGTTAGCCAGGTGTCTTAATGCCATCCCTTTGACTGCATTCGGAGCCATCGTCTGGAGAGCCTCTCCTGTGAGCCCATGGACCGTAAATGCACAGTCTCCTTCTTCCGTTCCGTCCTCTTCGTCTTGATCAAAGACGCTAGTCCCTTCTGACACCTTGTTGGTGGCTGATGGTCTGTACCCCACAGAAACAGGGGGTGTGTTCTCGTCGTATTGATTCATATTATCGTGCGATATCTCAATGTCGGTATAATCAGCATGGTTGAGCTTTAACCATTCCAAAGCCTTAATGACTTCGTTTCGTCGAACAAGGAAGGGAGTTCGAGCAAAGTCTTCGGGGGTAGGAAGCGTGGGTCCAGTGAACAATATGGCAAGAACTTCGTCTAAATCGTCTCGAGGAGGAGGCAGGATATTATACACCTTTGGTATGGGCGATTCAAACGCAATAATATTTGCCTTCATCTTTCGCATTCCAGAGGCTACCTTTACAAAAGCGCAAGTGTGTCTTACTCTTGCTATTAAGATCTTCTCTACATATCTCAAATTCTTCAGCTCATCGGGTACCTTCCCTATCCACAAGTTGTTCGCTAGGGCCAACCGGGGAACCTTCCCTTTTCGAAGATGGGCACGGCATTCGTTGCATATCCTTGTGCATGCGTGGTCGATGACTGGCCCTGTAATCTCTTTGATGCGTGCATCGCCACGTTTTCGTTCTGCTCTCATGGCACCTGGCGTTTCCAGGACTTTGAGGTAGTTTTTCATCGCCTTTCTGCTGCTCATGTTGCGGACGGGTTTCAATTCCCCGCACACGGTACAGCCGTCCTCTTCGATGTTTCCTGGAAGCATCTTTTTGCACGCATCAGTCAAGATGGTGTGAATCAGCTCCGGGTCTGCTGGGTCAGGTGGAAAATCAGGTTCATTGCGCGGAGAGGATGCAGCTGGTTCTGAGGCAAGGCCCTTCGCCGCAGTTTTCTTTTTCTCCCGGAAATCAGCCACCCGGGTGTGGACCAGCTGCTTGTCACCCATCTCTACAGAGAACACCGTGAAGAGAGTAGCACATTTACGGCAAGAGTGGCCCTCCATGCATGCCAACAGGTCGACCATGCTGCAGCGGGAGCCGGCTATGATGCCGTGTGTGGAAGCGATCTTTCTGGCATTGGTGAGGGTGATGAACTTAAAAAGTTCGCGCAGAGGAATGTCGACGTGGATGTACTGGGGGTAAAGGTAGGCCTTCAACCCTGTGTCGTCTACCTGGGCCACATACCGAAATTTTGCATCATCGGCCAATTTCCAAGAATCAGAGAGCAAGTAATCTTTAATTACAGATAAGCTGCATGTTCTAGTGCCAGAACCGCCCATGTCCTGTCGGCGAAATGGAACGCCAGTTGCAGCCGCTTTTGGTACGAGTAGCCTTATGAGCTGGACATTGAAAAGTGCAGCGAAGGACGCCGTTGAGAATTCGAGTAGTGCCGAAATAAAATAAAAAATCATCGACAGGTCCACGGCCTGTAGCAAATGGTGAACAGGCAAGAAGTCGGTGAGCAGGTTCTCAAAGTTTTTGACAGAGGTGAGGCAAGAGTAGCAGCGCATGAACACAGCTGAGAAACAGGAAGCCACAAGGCGCAGAGCAAGAAGTCCAGTCATAGATACACCTTGTACATTGGACGAAGGTGCGTGTAAACATGAGTAGCAATGGGCATGGGCCAAAGCCAGACGGCTACCAAGTAGCCTGATACGAATTTCAATACCAAGAGAGCTGTCTAAAACAAAATATTGAGTATCGCAGCGCGAAAAAGATTGAATTAAACATTTACAATCGGATACCGCATGGCTGCTAGATCGATAGGTTGTAGCTGTGCGTGGGGTGCTAGCTTAAGGCATGTCGGTTAGGACGTAGGGAGAGTAGAGAGCAATGGCACCGCTCACAATTTATCACGTTGATATAGGTCAAGAAAAGTAGCAGAAGGGCGAAGAGGCAAGCAATACGATATAGGAGCATGCTGGGCGAGGTGGACGCGATGATTAAAGTGCTTCAGTTCTGAACCACGGTTCAATGTTGAACCTGTCACGTGGAAAAGTTGCTGAGTAAGCAATCTGCTGTAGGAACGGTGACATCACTTATTTGTAGCAACAAACAAAGTCAAAGGAAATTTGCGCTTTGACAGCACCAACACTTCCGAAGCTACACCCTTCTGCGGCGACGTTGCCCAAGGACATCTGGAAGGAAACAATAGCGCCTTGCCGCTCAAGTGAGTACCTTTTAACAATTACGGCTAGGAACCTACCTGGAGCCGACGCCCCCCCCTCCTTCCAGCTCCATCAAACATCTGCTGACTTACCAACCCGTACACATTTTTAGACGCTTTCGCAAAGAACAGAAGCAAGTCAAAAGAAGTAAGCAGTGCGCCATTTCCTGAAAGCGCGTAGCGACGTTCATTTCTGTACCTTCAACTTGTACAGGGCCACCCTTTTTCAACCTTTAATTTCACCATGCAGACTCAATGCTCGCGTAGGTCTTACTGCATTATCTCTTTACCAGGTGACTGCTGATTCTGAACCTCCGCAAAGATGCGCGTCCCGGAGCCTTAGATTCTGCTGCATGGAATGCGGAAGTAAGTCCAAAGCTCCATCGCCCTTATGCTTTGCTCATGTGATGATAGGCCTCTACAGGTGTCTCTGCAGTTGAGCTTCCAGCAGATTTTGACTGTAAAGATCTTTTCAACCTGCGCACGATCGAGGCATGCGAGGCGGCTTCAGATGACGTGGAGATTTCAGCGCAAGGAGGTGAGTTATGTCTACCGTGCATGGGCATATGCAAATTTATCAGCTCCTGCAGATGATGTCTCTTCCGATGGAGGTGTAGATGGCCCGCCACCGTTGAAGAGGATGCGCATGGGTTCTAAGCCACTATCGCCTACGGAGAGAAAGGCAAAGAAGCAGAGGAAACGCGCCCAGAAGGCCTCAGAAAAGTGGAGGAAGGACGGTCATTTGCCCACGAGCTCTGCGAAGGTGAAGTACGTTGGAGCTTCGCAACAGCTTCCAACCAATGTTCGAGTAGAGGCGCTGCCAGTCAAGGCCGGCGGGTACACAGCCATCTCAAAAGACGCAGGGTGTGGGCGGGAGCTTATGTCGCTAGAGGAAGCTCGGTCGGCTGGGTTTACGGTAGTCGAGTTCAACGGGTGAGACATGGTAGCTCTTGCTGATAGGTACTTACTGCAATCGCAGGTTCAACCGGCCGATCGTAGACCATCGCACCGGCAGAGTGCTCGCTGCTCTGATTCCAGCTCCTAGCGACCCATCCTACAAGGCTTCCGTAGACCGTGCGTTTTTGAAGATGATGGACGAAGGGGATAGAGCTAACTTCTCCACCGGAAGCCTCAAGCACAAGCGAGGGGATGGGTTTGCTGCTATCAACGTCGGACTCACTTACGGAAACGGCCACACGAAGCCATCGCGGCCAAAGCTGGGGCGCCATAAGCATCTGGTCGAGGCCTTACTTGCCGACGAGGATATCCAAAGGCTCGCTGCATATCAAGACGGTGGGTTCACTGTCGAGCACCCTGCAGCTACATACTCTGACTAGAAAATAGCCGCCTACGCATTGTGGCACCCGAAAGCATATAGGTACTACAAGGAGGAGCTCGACAAACTCTGGGAAGCGTGTCCCGAGCTGGTCAAACCCTTATTCTATAAATCAATCATGCCGACCGTTGCGTTCAACATAGGCCGCCAGGTAGCCACAAAGAAGCATATCGATTCACAGAACTGCCCCTTTGGCTGGTGCATCGTCACTGCCCTCGGCAATTTTGATTATAAGGTGGGAGGCCACATCATCCTTTGGGAACTTAAAGTCGTGCTCGAATTTCCAGCGGGATCGTGTGTCTGCTTGCCGTCAGCTATCATCGCTCATTCAAACCTACCCACCATGGAAGGCGACACGCGTGCCTCTTTCACTCAGTATTGCTCTGGTGAGGTATTTCGATACATAGAGAATGGGTTTTCCACGGATGTCGCCTTGAAGACCAAGGACCCCTTGTTGTATGCGATCAACGGAGAGAGGAGGAAAACGCGTCTTATGAAAGGGTATGAGATGTTTTCAACCATCCAGGAGCTGCTGGGCAGTCGCCAGTAGATAAATTCAACGTTGTATCGCGCATTCGAAGTTGATAAAGCCTAGAGTTCCTTTCGCTTGATTAAGTGGTTGCAGCAGGCGCGGCGTGAACATGCGGTGTTCAACGGCGTTTATATCTACGGTAGTAAGCTTTGCCTAGGGACCAGCCTTCGCCAGCTGAACCTCCGTAAGTAGACAAGTCCCCAGCTTTCCATCTAAGCCATATGTCATTCTGCCAATTTGCATGTACCGCCAGCGATAGTGTATATTCGCGAACGTTCTAGCTAGCGACACAGAAGTCATCCAAGTGCAACTATCTCGATAACAGTAGTAAAATGCCGAAATCTGACCTAATTAAATGATCATCGCGTCGCAACTCAGATCCAACTTTTTCACAAAGTTCCAACCATCCCATCATAACTTTGCCACATCCCGAGCGCCGCCACCCACCGCGCTACGAAACACCACCCACATTGGCGTGCTTGCCCTCGACATCACAACGCCTCCACTTAACTGCGCACTTTGTAGCCGTGCTCACACTTGCCACCGTACACCTCTTGCGCCACTCGAGCCAGGCTCAGCGAAAGTCTCCAACACCCCGCAAGCAACATAGCGTGTTTCGCACCTGCGTCGCTACAGTTGCTGTTGTTCAGAGCGTCTGGGCCAGTGATAGAGTAGCCGACACTGCTACTAGGTGTTGGTGTACCGGACGGCGATGGAGACGCCAGAGGGTGGGGAGCCTGTAGTGTTGGAAGCCGGCGCGTTCGCTGGTAGAGGCGTCGTAATGAGTGCGCCGCCAGGTGGGTGGGCGTAGCACCCATACATTGCCGCTTCCCTCACTGGAGTTCATTTCAGAGTTTGTATCCATGGGTTTCGTGTTGGATACGGCGTCCCCGCCAGGAGAGGCATCGGTTGTCCATCAGAATCGAGTTCAAAGTTCCAACTATCCATCAGCCGAGGCTACACGCAGTTCCTAATTCGCGGGATGTTGACGACTTCAGCGTACCTATATACGAGCGGTGAGCTTAAGGTTACGTCGGATCGAAATACAAAGGACACAAGCAAATGAGACGATAGGAACAAACGACTCAGAGGCGTGAATCGCGCGTGATCAACGATTGCAAATTGGCGGAACAGTTGTTCAAGAGAATCGCAACGCGACGATGAATAGTGAATAATTAAACATTAGGAAGAGTGGGAAAAACAGAAAAGAAAAACAGAGGAGGACGCGTACCTTTACGCTCAAAATCTCCACACGATCGTCAATGTTCCTGGTTCAGACCCGTCTAGGCAGGAAATATCCACCATATAGTACTGCAGGTAGGTCCAGAATACATTCGGGCCCCCGAGGGCTATTGGTCTGGGTGACGACTTCCTGAGTACCAGCGTTGCCTCCCAAGTCGAAAGCGGACGTGGGCCTGCCCGAAAGTTGTCGGAGGTTGGCCATTAGGTTGAAGAAGGGGGATTTGAGGAGGCCCACAGATCTGCGGCGGGTCAGATAAGATGATGAGAGCTGTGAACGGACGACGTACGCGTTGCACAATTTCATCAGTAGAATGGCCGACCATCTCAACCATGTCCGCCCATTTGCATACGAACCATGATGGCCCCGCCCATTGTGACCGTAAGACAACTCTAAAAGGATATCCAAGTAAAATTGAATATGCGAGGGTTTCACTGGCAAATATCCGATGCACTTTGAAGAATGGAGGACGGAGGAGCCTAAGGAAGCTTCGTAAGGCCTGAGGAGTCGAATGTGCGGGGGTATTCTAGGAGCAGGAGGGTGTTTAATACGGAGGGAACAAGAAAGAAAGATAATGACATACATCAAAGCCAACACCTGTCCCGTGCGCAAGGTGGAAACTCGCCTCGTTCCACCTCCAAGTCGTCGAACGACACACCAACCACCAAAACTAAAGGAGCGGAAGTATCCTGCATGCCAGATGTAAACCAGATATCTAGCTGACACCCGCAAGAGCGAAGATGTGGATTGCTCGCGAAGGCCTGTCCATAGAGGAGCTCGCGCTCAGTCTAGGGCTTGAGATGTATACGGGTGATAATAGGGCCTGAGTAGGCGTTGCATCCGAGTCGATGTTGGAATCTGAACGATTAGGTCGAATCTTCGACGGCGAGTTGGAGAAGAACTCTGGACAGAATCTGAACCTGAGTGGGGTGGGGTGTCGCATAAAGAGGAGTCGTGGCTCGAGAGTGGATGGAACCATGAGTTGGGGACGAGATGAGGATGGCGCTGACATGACCGTATCAGGCAGATGGGTGCCAAACGCTTGTAAATAGCGCGCATCCATTCGCACCACGGTTTTGAGCTTGAGCTTGAGCTACCGATTCCTGCTTTCCGTGCATTTTCTTGCACCCAAAAACGTGAGTTGTGCTGCGCTGCCATTCATCGATTATCATTCTGACTTGGCTTCTGCATTTCTCTAACAGGTACAGGACCCGGTAGAAACTGGGCTCTTTCATAACACCGTTGTATGTGGGCTATGACCTCTTGGATTGAAACTAAGCGTGTCTTCCCTCGCTTACAAAAAATATAGATTATGAATGACCTAGTCCCTCAGGAAGCCGCTACACGGGAGCAATACGAACCCAGGCCGATGATGTTTACTCTGTCTTAGACGAAACTGAAAGTTTAGCATTCGACGTTAAGCCATGCTTGCCCAGCCGACTGCCGTCGAGCATCGCTGGGCGTGGACGAGAATATCCAACCTATTCCTCGCAACTCCGGCTCCTGTCAGTGTGCTTAGCCGTCATTTGTCACGCCAATGGATTGCACCAACGCGCAAGACAAGGGTGAGAGTGTCATGGCGATATGTGTGAACGCACGCTACGTCAATTGGTTCGTCAGTTATAATGATTCTACTGTGGTATACCCTGAGTGGCTGTGGTTCTCTTTTTGTAGAGCCTCCAATTGGTTGCCTACACGCCGGTTTCTGGCTCCTCGACAAGTGTCAGCCTGGAACTGGAATGAATAAAGCACATATGTCTCCCTGAAGGTCAAGGATCCCTCGTCGTATGTGATCGACGGAGAGAGGAGGAAAACATGTCTTATGAGAGGGTATGATGAAAACCATCCAGGAGCTGCTTGACAGTCAACAGTAGATAAATTCAACGTTGTATCGCACATTCGAAATGGACAAAGCCTGAAGTTCCATTCGCTTGATTAAGTGGCTGCAGCAGACGCGGTGTGAATTGAATGAGTGCATGCGGTGGTCAACGGCGCTTATATCTACGACAGTAAGCTTCGCCTAGGGACCACCAGCTTTCGCCAACTGAACCTCCGTATGTAGACGGGCCTCCTCCCCAGCTCTCCATCTCAAATCAAAACCTGTGGTCCCCATTTTGGCCAACGTCTTCTCGGACACTAGCAAGAAAAAAGTGAGCCGGAGGGATGTATCAGATTATTCCAACTCACAACATTCCGCTGGGGAAGCTGACCAAGAGACAACATATCCTTCAGTTGGTCCAAAGGCCAGAGAATGATCGGGTAGGTCATCCTTGGCTGCCCAGAGCTTTGCGAGGGGGCTGTCCACTTTGACAACATTTTCGACTTGCTTGCGCAAGGCAGCTGTGTCGCAGTGAGGTGCGCCGACCAAATGGTGACGCATAGCGCAAGCTTTATAACAGAGCAGAGCCCTGAGAAGCCTATTCACAAAGTAAGATGCCACATCCTCCACGACGTTTCCACCGGGATCCTTGACAGTGCAGTTTGACCTAATCCAGTCGAAGATGGCGATGGCGATACCTCGCACATAACACATGGAGGCACGTTCATCGCCGGAGATGTGACAGCGGTCGTACTTGTTGAGAAGCAGGCTCTGCTCGGCCGTGGCAACTTCATCTTCTCCTTGGTTTGGGGCGCTGTAAGTCCTGAAATCTAGGACGTTGCCCAAAAAATTGAGCGCCGCGAGTGAAAGTAAGTTGAGCAGGCCATCCATACTATTCACGTCAGGAAGATGGCGGAGAGAAGGGTCTTTAGGGAAGAGTCAGCACAACGTTCGCATTGCAGAGGGGTTCTATGGCGTACCTGATCCTCGAACCATCTTTTCGACTAAACCCATGTAGCAGAAGATTAGCATTCGGCGGAGCAGAGCACGGGACGGATGGTGGGTAATGTTTGTTATAAAATCGCTAAGGACGAAGCTGTGGACAAGGCTTTGGAGGGTTTCTTGCATGAGATCCATCATATAATAGTGACCGCCGTGCATTATGGCAGGTTCGAGGCCATAAACAAAGTGAGGCGTATTAGCCTTCATGAGGCTATAGATAAATGCGTCAGACTAGACACAAGGAGGAGAACGAGCGCAAGTTACAGAAAATCTCCCTCTCTAAGGACCACTGCCTCAATGCCAAAATCGGATTCGGGTAGAACTTCATCCAACGCAAAAGATGGGTCGGTGAACGCGTCAATGCAAGAAGGTGGATAACGGCCATCGCGATAAAAGGCCCAAAGCTTTTTGCCACAACGAACCTTGATCATGGTGTTGTATCCATCGCTGTCCACGTGAGTGAACGCAAATGTGTTTGCAGTACCAGCTAAACCCCAACGCATGTCCCCTTTTGGGTATTCGGATTTGCGCGGGCAGGTATGGACCCCGCTGGTGACACACCACGCTGCCAGGTCAGAGGTAAAGGCGGTATGCTCAAGTGGGGCGTCTAGCATTGGAAATTCTAGGCCATTAAGAATTTTCTTCCCCGATTTCGCACATCCGAGGAGTTCCTCAACGGTGCCTACCACATTGGCAGGAAAACTTTTATTCCCGCTTTTCGGAGGCGCAGATAAATCTAAAATACCAGGATCAAAAGAGCGCTCGAAACGAAAGTTTCTACTGACCTTGCAAAGAGACAGGAAGATGCATCGGTGCGAGGGTTTGGAGGCCCTCTTCGTCAAATTTCACCAGAGGGTCGGGGCACGCGGTAACAACCACATGCTGCTTCACCATCAACGCTTTCAACTGCTTAGATGGCATAGCAATATATTCAGCATGCGATAGAGTCGCAATGACCGATTTGCTAGGATTCGAGAGGTGGAGGGGTTTGCCATCTGAATAGGTGTCTTCTATGCGCTTGAAGTAGCTGTTAAATCTTCCATGGTAGTCTTCGTGCTGCAGAGGGTGGAAAATGAATAGTGGCCAACGTAGAGGCAAATATCTTACATGGAACGAAGGGGCGAACTCATGGGCATTGCCCACAGCATCATATGCAGTAAATGTTCGAGAACTGGAGAGTTTAGCAGGGCTTTCATTGACAAAAGCTGGAACATCCTCCTTGGAAGCAGTCTAAACCCCCGGAGTCAACGGTGAGCAGACCAAGAGTAATGAGACTCACATAATGGCTGCTGGGGGTTGGATCCCACATCGACGCGTACTGATCAACGTCAATTGGATCGTCAACACTTTCACCGCCGACGAGAGTACGGGTACGCTTCTTAAGGGGTCCCTCTTCCACATCCTCTTCAGAGCTGGGCACGGCTGACGGCGTTTTGTGAGCACGTTTGCGTCTAGGGTGGATGGCACCTTTCCCTTCGATCTTAACACGCGAGACTTTTGCAGCAGCTCGGAATGGCAACTCTCTCTTTAAGGCAGACGCTGGCGGATCAGCCTCGTGAGCGTTGCTGCGTTTCTTCGATTTATCTTCACCCCGTCTCTCTAGGGCAGGGGCAGAAGGTGACGGGCTGCGCTCATGCTCGGGGAAATCGATGTTCATTGGCGACACACCTGCATCTGTCTCTGGAGTAGGAGCAGCAGGGGGTGAATGTGAGCTCCGGGAGAAATCAGAGTGCAGGGCACCGTGCAAACGTGCTCCGCATTCCAACAAAGAGACAGGCGGTTGCTCAGCGGGGACATCCTCCAAAGAACCATCAGCCGAATCGGGGTAACCGACCAGGGGCACCGACAACAACTGGGATGCATTCTCTGGCCCTTGGGTTTCAGGCGATACAGGAGGGGGTGGAGGCAAGTATCCAGGTTCAGGTGGGCTCCCGCCAGCTTCGTGGTCACTGCTAGACGGAGGGAGCAGGGTCTCTTGCTCTAAGAGATGATTAAATGTCTGCAGTCACTACTGGAAACAAAGAACGTACCAAGTTTGAACCAAGCTCTCTCCGTTTGGTCCCCTGCTGCATTTTCAATCTCCTTCCAGGGGAGGGTGTCGACGAGCCACTTGAGAACCTCGAATGGATCTTTCTCTCCCTTGACGAGGAGGATTAAGCCTTCCCACATGAGTCGTTCTACGCATTGAAGGAGAGGTGATTTTGCATTGCCTAACCGATGGGCAGACGTTAGAACGTGCTGACGATTGTAGGAATATTTTGCAAGAGTCGAATGAGAAGCAAGTATAAGGGGAGAGATGAGGAGCGCGAGGTGGAGGGGTCCACGGAGGCCAACTACAGAGTTTGAACCCGATGCCTTCCGAGCATCTTTTACAACCTGGAGGAGCTCTTGAAGTCTTTCGGTGTCCTCAGGTTCTGTCGTTCCGAGACTTTGAGGTACTGCACCAGCACCTGATAATCTAAGAGGGAATAGAGTGAGCTTAAACCCTGGCAAATTTGAAAAAGGTAAACGCCTACACAGAAACGAGAGCTTCGGGGCTGTCAGGCAGATCAGGGACTGCATCTTCTTTGTGAGGAGACGTTGTTAGGCAAGCAATATGCATTGCCGCAACGATGAAGTTGCACTCCATAGCCGTAGTTGCTGATCTGGCGACGTTGGTCGCAAGAAGACGCATTAGCCTGAGCGACGGTGTCGGGCTCTGTGGAGAGTCAAGTGGTCTGGTGTCGTTGGACCGGGACATGGCTTTACGCAGCCTCAAGAGCAGGCCAGGCCAGTTGTGCAGGCATTCCATCCCCTAAGGAAAGGTAAAGGTGCTGACATTGATATACGATAGATACAGGACTTACATCAAAAGTCTGCTCGTGCTTCTGCAAGAATGTCCGTGGAACATTTGGTGCGACTTCTTTGCTGCCGTGTACCAGCGCCATGACGTCGACAAGACGGTAGGCAGACATGAGGGAACAGAGAAGCTGCGCATCGGCAGGAGACCACGACGGCGACCAGCTCTCAAGGCGCGACACCGTAACTGGTTGACCAAACCCAAAAGTGGTGGCCACGCCAAGAAGATCTCTCATCAAGCTGTCGCGCCGGCCAGAAGCGCGGATACTTAAGAGGTAGGATTCATAACTCTGAAGACATGTCAAAAATTTCTGCGAGATTGATAGGTTAGCCTTATGCCACAGAAGAAGAAAGCCCTGCACCTTGAGGAAGGTAGGGGACACTGTGTCAGCCAGGCTGTCCAATGAGAGCAGCGCCGTTGTATACCACGGAAACCAAGCGACTGAGGCAGCATGCGCACGGTGAGGAGCGACGGACAAGGACTGGTATTATTAGCAGCAAACCCACGGCACGTAGGTGGACAACTCACCATTGAATGATATTTGGTCGGAGATAGCGAGGACTTAAGCACGAACTGCTCCGAGTCAGACTCAGTATTAGAAAATATCTTCAACACGGTCACATGACTAATTCGGCAACGGACGATGAGATCATCGATTTGGTCCAACATAGATGACATCATGGCACAAGGAAGTGTATTCAGCAAGAAGTGGTACAGGCAGCAATATCTAGCCTAAAAGAAAGTATCTAGCCCAAAAGGAAGTACTCTAATCCTCCCCGTCGTAAGGTATCTCTCCGTGATAGACAACAAATTGCATATTGAGAGAAAGGACGGTTGAGGTGCCTCCCTTCTGGGCATCAGCAGAGGCAGTGGCATCACCCAAGGGAGGCAAGGGAGGGAAACGAGTACTCTCATACGTATTCATAGTGTAAAAGACAGAGACAATTGAGTCCCTCGGCAAATCGGCAGGCTTGCGGTCGCCATATTTTTTGTAGCGTGGAAGGGATATAAGGTCGGTGAAGTCATCCTTCGCAAACAAGAATGGAGAACCGCTTGCATCAAAGATGGGAACTGACGCCAAATGTGAGTTAAATAATAGAAGAGAAACAACATCAAGCCACTGACCATCCACGTCGAAGTTGAGAAAGGGGCCCCACACCTTCTCAAACCACAAGGAAGGGGTCTTTGCAGATGCAGATGAACCAGACGACCCAAAGGCTCGCATATTGCGAGAGGGAGTAGACGAAGGAGTAGGAGGTGCGCTTGCAGGGTTGCTTGTGCCAGCTAGATGGGACGTGTTAGCAAGATTTGCAGCAAAAGGGTGAGTTGGAACGCACGGCCGGTGGTGAGGCCATCATGCCTGGTTGAGAAGGTAAGGGTACTGCCGTATTCCCAAGGTGCTACCATCTCCCGGCAAGAATATTTGGATCCAACAAAGCGGGCAAAGCCCTTCATGCTTTCTGCATAAGGCACAATGGAGATATACTTGACCTTGTGTTGACCGACGTTTGCGTAGTTGATAATCTCACAGGAGTGAACGGCACCAAGCATGGTACATATGGCGATTTGACCTGTAGGCGACGCCAGATTCTTGTATCGGTTGATGAGCAAGCGATCGAGGGACACGTTTGCAGGATTGAAAAAAGGTCCAAGCGATTCAAACCGTGCAGCAGCAAGAATGACACTTTGAGGTCATCAGACAAAAGAATACACAAATCAAAATGGACACATACTCAGCAAGGGGCCCTGTGATTACGTCGGCAGGACCGTCAGGCAGTAGCGAGATAGGCTGACCATCAGCGCAGCGAAGGTCTTCAGGTGCAGCAGCAGGACCTCTGGACATGTTCATGGGGTGGAAAGTACACGTATACCTAAAAGGGTGGTCAGAGTAGAAAGAAGACAGAAATAGAAGCACGGACTTGAAGTCCAGAGCCGACTTTCCAACACTTTTAGCAGGGGTGGCAGGAGACAAAGGTCCAACAGAGGAAGACCTGTTACAAAACAAGGAGGGTTACATGATCCAGGACAGCAAGGAAGGTGGAAAAGTACGCAC
>Ga0247741_1001104_pt1 | contig 14894 bp, 13 predicted proteins | sample UWRJL213509R2_FD_180945 | JGI IMG/M metagenome (GOLD analysis project Ga0247741, IMG submission 180945) | Plant litter microbial communities from Arlington Agricultural Research Station in Wisconsin, United States - UWRJ-L213-509R-2 | ecosystem: Environmental > Terrestrial > Plant litter >... | reverse complement strand
TGTGATATATTAATATAGTGTGGATTAGGTCGAGGTTGAACCCAGCCAGACGGTGGGAGATTTGAAGACCGAAATCGATAGATCCAAGGGTTACGCTGCAGAGAGTCAGACACTCGTATTTTCTGGTAGGCCCTTTCCCTTTCACCTACTCCCGGCTGCTCTGACCGCTAGATGTAGGCCGGCCCTCCGACGATAGCCAGACATTGGAAACCGTGGGCATCAAGGATGGAGATTCGGTCACGCTGATGATCTCTATCCGTCGGCCTCAGTCTGATCATACCACTGGTGATTTGGCAGATGTATGTCTTCCTATTACTCATAAATATTGTGCATAGTTATAAAACGCATCTACAGGTGCCTTCAGCGCATGTTGACGAGCAACCTTCAAGTTTCCCTTTAGAAGACTCAGCTTCCGAACACATGGACACTCTGTCTCGAGTGCCGTCTCCGAGTCCGCAGATGCCATTCACGCTAGCAGCGTTGGATCAACATAGCGGTTATGATCAAGTTCGTCTTTATCTACACCTCAACTTTATTTCGTCCTGAGCTCTCTTTGTCGCCAGTCCGCGTTGCAGAGATTCGGAACTCAAGAAAATGGGAACGGCGGCCAAGCACAAACATCGCACAAACACCCCGAGCTCCGTCAAGCAATTCTCCGTCACTTCGAACAGGAGAATCCAGCTATTGCCCAACATCTAATCGAAAATCCTGAAGTTTTTGATGCGCTTCTGGATAAGACCAGCAAACAACTCGATCAGAATCCGACAATGGATGAAGGTGATTTCGAGGCAATTCAGATTGTGAGTCTTCAATTATAGAGTTATCCACTCGAATACTGACTAGAATAACAGCTGGTGGGTCTCGGATTCGACGAACGGCAAGCTATCGAGGCCTACTTTTCTTGCGATAAAAACCAAGAACTAGCCGCCAACCTCTTGTTTAACACTTCTGGGGCATCTGAGGCATCTGATTCTGGCCTCGTCACCAATCAACCACAATCCACACTAGCCTGTGTCGATATGTCAGGGTTATCGGCCAAATCGTTCTCTGGTGTAGGCACTACGGGGTCTAACCCATCTCTAACCTCGATGTCCCAAAGCCCTGTTGGCTCCATGCCACCCCCCAGACCAACGCCTTCTATCATGTGGCCAAGCAAGGTCGCTGGGCCAGCCTTAGCACCATCTGCATCTGCTTCAACCTCATTCGCGGAATCCAAGGGCAAGGCGAAAGTCGACGACATATGGAAGGTCTTCTTCCGGCGGCGCAAGTACACCAACCCATCGGTCATGGACCAGCTCTCGACTGTCGGTTTTACGCACCACGAGCTCCTAAGCATGAAGGACGAGCAATACGGAAGTATCTACGAAATCTTTCAGGTTCTTCTTGGTTCTCAGTACGGTACTGCGCCGGTTGCTGTGCTCTCTAATGCTGTCGTCAGGGCCACCAACGATGATTGGAAGATTTTGGAAGGATGCTAGATGGGTTCCTATGTACACCATATTTGACCTATATTTTTACTTCACCCGAACGATTCCTGTGTGTTTTAAACAGAATTCGGCTTTTTAATGAAACGATTGATTACGGTAATCTATGTGGAGAAACTAAGAGTCCATGACTCAAGCAGCGAGCTTCAGCCCTCCAAGGAATATTGATAATAGGGTTTGAAACTGGAAATTACAGCGTTGAAGCTTTCACAACCCAACACGTTATCCCCAACAAGAACTGGTGGAGGTGTATAAGTAATTTGGTACTTGACGGATGTACATTAGTGCACCTGCTAGCTAGCGGCGGAAGGCATCGACGGTGCAACGAACCTGGCCCTCTTCTGCGCCTCCCTCTCTGGCACAGATAGAGGTCTGATCCCAGGTGAAGCGTCGACCTTCATTTGCGACCCCTTCGACAGCTGCGCTATGGGTACCGGAATAGCGATCGCAACCCGTCGGCTGCTTCCTGGTCCAACCAAGGTAAGACCTTTATCTTCATTCAACCCCACCCGGCTTCTCGCCTGTTTCACCCTTGATCAAGTCGCCTTCTCTCCAGATGACACGAAAATCGCGCCACTCATCCCGGATGTTGATGGAGGCCAGTAACCTTTCATCGCTCTATATATTCGACGCTTTCGAATGGTCCAAAGGTCGATAGGTTCGTCGTGAACTATAGAGGATGCTGCACTGAGTGGAGACCGAATTGTCGACTGGTAGGTGCAGGAGCACTGCCACCAGCATCCGTCGGAACTGACCAGTAAGTGGTTGTCTTTCTCCAATGTTCGCCTGTCCTTCCTCGTGGTGCTTCCCAAGCAATTCTGCACTCTCCTCCGTCTGTGCACCACGCCTTCGTCTGGAACATCATTCATATTCTTTTTCCCCTCCGTGTTAGGCATTCGAAGGCGCAAAACGAAGGACTTGCGTCCATTTCTGGCACACGACCAAACGGCAGGGCTTAAGGAGGAGACGTCTCGTTCGAAGTGATATTGAGCTCGTGGCCATAAGTAGAAGAGGTGAATCGACGTTGTTTTCGGCTAATGGAACGCAAGGGACGTAGAATCGGTATGAACGCCCGAGTATGAAGGCGACGGGGTGATCTTCAGCTTGACGAAGATGCCATCATAAATGTGCGTCTGGAAAACCGTAGTCCTAGAAAATGTAGACCGTTAGCAACCAGTAGTTGCGACATATTTCAGTCATAGAAGAGTATGGCCAAGAACAGAATCTTGACACGGAAAAGAGAATCGAAATCCAGGAAACGGTACTTACCGCACTGATGGTAGACCCAATCCCGAGCGCATACAGCCCGTTACTCTCCGGCTCATTGCAACCTGCCGTCGAGGTATCAGCAGGGAACAACAGTTTGTTCATATCATTCGTAGTGTACAGCTATTGAAAGAAGGTCATATCAGCGGTTATTTTCAGGACAGAGCTTGCTCGACAAATGATAAAGCATGAGAAGACAGGAAAAAGGAATGGGAGACGAGGCGAAAAACTGGGTACTCCAAGGAAATCAAGGATATGAAAACATGAGAGGAAAACATACCTTCAAACCAGTCCATATAGTGATGCCCAGCTGGGTCTTCCGCTTGGGTTGGGTAGGATAGGATGCACGAACGAGCTACGCCCAAGAACTATTGCATGACGGCTCCGGCCTTCCTGAACCTCCTACGTAGGGGCAATTAGGTTGGCCAATAATCGTCCAGGATGGAGCATATACACACCCAGCAGGTCTATCCGGTTTGCGCAGTCTCGATCGCCAACTGACATTCATATGGAAGAGTACACGTCTCTTCGACACCTGCCGACTTTCAGAGCATTCCTAAGACAGGATCGTCCTTTCCAAGGAGAATCCTTTCTCGGAGTTGATGGAGAGAGGTGCTTGACGAATTACAAACGCCCGTCAAGTTTCTCGAGGGCTGCATGTACGTGTGGCTACACAGTACTTGCCCTAAAGAATCCAGCCGGCATCCTCTGAGTGAATGAACGAACGACCACGGGGTAGCAACACGAGCGCGACGCGGGGAGCAAAGAATGGCCGCCTGGCCGGCGCAACGATAGTTGTTTCTTTGAAGTTGAGTGGGTTGAGGCCAGGCAATGTTGGGGAACTTTAAGCATGGTTATGTAAGGAGAGGTTGGACATGGAGGAATGGAAAGAGGTGCAAGATAACGCCTTCACACCACTCTTTGACACTGGCGTGTGTTGAAGAGGTGATGGTGGCTGTGCGCTTGGACTTGAGAGCTCGCGTTTGTGGCTTTCACTTGTTGAAGTTGATTGCAATGACTCTAGATTCCCAATGGCCATCATTTTCAAGTAGTTATAATATGATAATTACGAAGAATGTCTAATACATGGCATCGGCAGCGTCTGCTACTATCATGCGTAACATTGAAGGGAAGAGCTAACTGGAAAATCAACTTGAAGAAGACGTCGAATCCAATAATTCATCCGAAACCCCGGTGGCTACTACATAATACAGAGAAAACCTACTATGGCTAAATCCACGTACGCAAAGCAACTAATAGTCCTACAGAAAAACCTACTGTCACTGCCCTTTGACTTCGCGCAAAGCAAATAAATCTTAGAACCCAAAGTGTACATATGGAACCCACGTTAAGAGAGCGTCCTCTTTATCGCCAATCTCCTTTCGAATGCATTGCACTGCGTGATGGAGCGCATATGCGGCACTGGCGCTATCGAGTCCCGCATTTCCTGTACCCCCTCCCTTCTTCACAAGATACTCATAGAACGACTCCGCGACCTCAGGTGCGTATCTGTCCTGGATCGACCACATCGTCGCCACGACGCCTTGATACCCAGCTGCCAACATCCCCGCCGCCAAGTGAACTGCCTCCTCGGAGAGCTTCTCATCTCCGGTGCTTGTCTGGCATGCCGATAAGAAAGCCAGCTCGCAGTGGAGGAGATTCTGCTTCATGATCTTAGAGAGCTCAAGTGGCCCGTCGTCGAGAGAGAATCCACTCTTGAGGGGCTCATCGGTATCCTGGCTAGCATGGCAAGCTAAGTGTACCCATCCGTGCGATGCCATTGCCTCGTTAACGCGGCCGACAGTGGCAAGAGGTCCGTCCAGATGAAGGTATTCGCAACCACCCGAGCCAATTTTCTTGCACACAGCGTCTATTTCTCGTATCGTCCCAGGGATCCGGGGGAGGCCCTTAGTATATGGCTGGCTCACGAGCAGGACTTTTGAGGGTGATGATCGCCGAGTTGGTGATATCTTGACCTTCTCCAGGAGTGCACTGACGGTTGGAGTGTACGACGACACCACATAGTCGGAAATACATGATCCAGGAGCTTGGGCGCCTGGACCATAGATTCCAGCAGCATGGAGTGGAAGGGAAGCAAGTGGTCCCGTCGAACACCACCAAATTCGAGGAAGAACCGAGGGATGAACCTACAAACGAATGAATGAGACTGCATAATCTATTGACTTGAGACTCACTGGATATGAAAGAGCGTCCAAAATCGGCTTCACCACCGTACGCCAAAGCTCTTGAAGAACCTTTTGGATGTCACTGCCATTCTCAGCATTCGGCTTCGGAGCTGGGCGCGTGGCACGATCAAGATCTAAATCAGCCGTTCGCATGCGCCGCCCATGAGATAAGAGACAGCTGCGTAGGTGGTCTCTAAGTACGGAGGCATATTGATGGGTAAGATTATCGAGAGGGATATGGAGGGGTTGGCGGCAATCCGGAATAAGCGCCAGGGCGTCACACCGATTCTCATGGACATTGATAAGAACAACTGGGCCATCTCGCGGGAGGTGTTTCATAATGTTCGAAGCCGTACGAGGTCGCAAGAAATCGTCAAATGTAGCAATGGCACGAATTTCCTCGAGCAGTTGTTCCCAGTCCTGGGCAAGCATGACATGAGTACGTGCCTCGTCCTCTAAAGCAATTTTCCGGGATATGGTGCCATCGAAGGTAAGAGATGTCGGTTCCTGACGTGACCCCGATGACTCCAGTGCTCGTGAAACATCCAAGAAGCGATCAGCTAGGAGGTGGTTCGATGTCCTCAGATTGTCTACCGGAGTGCGAAGCCGGTTGAGCTGGCTCCAGACAAGGCAGCGACCTTGTTCGAGCCATTCGAGAGCCTTTTCAATCTCTCCCTGAGCAAGTGCGGCTGAAGCAGCAGTTGCAGTTAATCTTGAAATGTCGACAAGGCTTGAATGACGTTGTTGAATGGTTCTATCCATGCCCGCAATTTGAGAAAGAAGATTGACCACAACATCATGTGCTTCCAAAGAATCTGTTAGATGGTGTGATATGAAGAGTTGAGCCCAATGCCGGGCAATAGTCAAACGAAAGGAGGGAGGTCCGGACTTGTAAGTGGCAGATTGTCGATAATAGGATGTTGCCGCGAGAATGTCAGGTAAGTCATTTGTGTGTCTAAAGCGACACAAAAAGGAATTTCCGAGATTGGCTAAATGAATTGGCATGTTGACATGGCCATCAGGAATGAGCTGGACTCCCCTTTGGTGAGCCGAAATGGCATTGGCAATGTCGTTGAAGTCACTTGTGCATTCAAAGCGATGCAAAAAGCAACGTCCAAGGTTGTTCAACCAACCCGGCATCTCAACATGATCATGGGGAGTATGTTGAACTGCCCACTGGAGGGCTGAAATGGCGCTGGCAATGTCTGTGATATTACCTGTGTGTTTAAAGCGAAGGGCAAACGAACATCCAAGACTGCTGAACACACTCGGCTTTTGAACATCGCTGTCTGGAATGAGCTTAGCCACCCTCTGGTGGGTTGAAATAGCATCAGCAATGTCGGTGAGATTATCTGTGCGTTCAATGCGACGGATAAGAGAATTTCCAAGGTTGGACAACCACTTGAACATGTCAGGATGACCATCGGGAGTGAGCTGGACTGCCCTCTGGTGGGCTGAAATGGCATCGGCAATGTCGGTGAGATCACCTGTGCGTTCGGAGCGATGCACAAATGAATTTCCAAGGTTGTTCAGCCGCTTCGGCATTTCAGCATGGCCATCAGGAGTGAGCTGGACCGCCCTCTGGTGGCATGAAATAGCATTGGCAATGTCGGCGAGATCACCTGTGCGTCCAAAGCGACCCGAAAAGGCACTGCCAAGGCTGCCCAATGAAGCTGGCATGGAAACATGACCATCAGGAGTGAGCTGGACCCCCCTTTGGTGGACCGAAATGGCATTGGCAATGTCGGTGAGATCACCTGTGCGTTCAAAGCGAAACAGAAGGGAGACCCCAAGGTTATTCAACAGCCCCGGCATGTCAACATAATCATTGGGAGTGAGTTGGACTGCCCTCTGAAGAGCTGAGATGCTGTCGGCAATGTCGGTGAGATCACCTGTGCGCTTAAAGCGAAGCGCAAGGGAAGCTCCGAGGTTGCTGAACAGAGCTGGCATGTTAACATGACCATCAGGAGTGAGCTCGATCACCCTTTGGTAGACCGATATGGCATTGACAATGGCGTTGAGGTCACCTGTGCACTCAAAGCGGCGCAAACAGGAATTTCCAAGGTTGCCCAACCGCATCGGCATGTCAGCATGACCATTAGGAGTGAGTTGGATTGCCCTCTGGTGGCATGAACTGGCATCGGCAATGTCAGTGAGATCACCTTGGCGTTCAAAGCGATACAAAAAGGAATTTCCAAGGTTGCACAACCGATCCGGCATGTCGGCATTGCGATCTGGAGTGAGTTGGACTGCCCTCTGGTGTGCTGAGATGGCGTTCGAAATTTCTTCGATATTACCAGACTGTTCAAATCGTCTCTGCAGAATTGTTCCACAGAAACCCATCGAAGAAGCGTGATTCCAAACTTCGGAGTGCCGTGTGCGCATATAGAGCTCAGGAGATGAGATATGGGCCCATCTCGCCAACACGGATTCAAGAGAAGTATCTGAAATCAGCAATTTTAGTTCTTGTTCGACTCGCGATGTATAGAAACCTACAATTTTCTCTTTGGTGATGAACACCAGTCTCTGCGGTGGTTTCATCCGAAGGGATGTGAGTAATTTGGAACGACACTTTCAGGGATGGCGCTCCCTCCTGAGATATCATCGCTATTGTGGTCTCTGCTTTCTACGTCAGACTTCAAGGTATTAAATCTTCAATCAGGATACTGACGATTATGCGCCGGTGTTTCCAAAATCAGTTGTTCTTTGGCCAAACATATGTGTGAAAACTCGGTGAACTCTTTTGATGTGGCTACAATCACAAGCCCATTGGAGTCTTCAGGTCTTACGAGACGAAACTTGCGTCAGAATTGGTATAAATGAAGTTCGTAGCAAACTCACAGTTTCAGAAGACCATTCTGCCTCCAGGTCTCAGGAGACTCCTTCAACAAAGTTAAACATGTGCGCTCCTCGTCCGCGAGTCCAAAAACGAAAAATTCGAAGGCAGCAAGAGCTCGGTGTTTGACGTCGGTCGCTGCACATTCGACAACAAGATCTGACTTATATCAGAACTTGTACATAGATAGAATAGAGGAAATTTCTCACCTGTTATGTAGCGCTCCAAGTTCGCAGGTGCCTCGAGATCGCAAATATCCATATCAGCTGACGATTTCTCGGAATCCTCACATGGCGTTACATCAAGCAATGGAACATTAGCTTCAGCTGATAACACAATATTAGTCTCACAACGGTGTTAATTTTATCGTGCCTACCAGTTGTCAAACTCTCCATATCTTCGGTAGTAGAGTGTGCGGTATCACCTTGAGTACCGGACGGCAGAAACAACTTGGAATTCTCCATGAGAGGTTCATCTTGATTTGGTCGCGGTGCAGATTGGTGATCTTGTCCGGCCGTGAATCCAGTAGTATCAGCTGCTTAATGTCAGATTGAACACCATGTCATTTAGGCAGGTTGACGCACTCGATCCTGGTACGGCAGTTCCCAAGGTATCTGCAATAACATGCGGTTTCATGGTTCGATGGAGTGGGTGATGGTGAGTTTTGACAATGACTTTCTGCAGATATGGATGACCAGGTCGGACTCAAGTCATAATAATATGCACGCCTGATGCTGTGTTGTTTGGTCTCGGGCGTCATAATATCGTATTTGAATGCGGTGACACAAGCCATGTACAGAATTGAATAGAAGAATCTCCGACGCAGTTGAGGCGGTGGACGGATCGTCAAAGTTATTGAATTGGTTACTATCTAGACGCCGAGGTTCATCAGGTTATTCTTAGCGACGTCAAAACGAGCACTCACCCAGGCGGCCGAAATCACATTTATAAACACTTTCCTCATCACAATCTGTATACATGTCGATGCGGAACAGAAAGAACGACCCGAAGATGCTGCATTGGTGCACGGCGAAATGAAGTTCCGACGACGCAAGTCAAGCTGGGCGCCTACAGGAACGACAAGGAGGCTTAAAGGGATTTGGACATGCGTTCTGTGACCTCGCAGGTGCACTGAAAATGGTCAAGTGACGATGAGGTGACTCAGGGTGTCTGAACTCACAAGAGAAAGGTTGGTGGTGAGTGTGCTTTGTTATTTCGCCTTATGCGATACTGGGTAAAAGACAGAGCATGGGGAGAAGGCGTAGTGGCGATCGCCATGGACAATGTGGCTGCGGTCAACAGAATTGGATAGCCGGACCGGCAAACCAAGCGGCGTTTGAGTCACGTACTTGGCCCGAGCGCCTACTGTTACTCCAATGGCTCCATGGGACGAACTCAGCTTTGTCTTACAGCTGACTGCGACATTGTACCCTTGAGAAATTGGGGGCATATGATGATGTCCAGGTCTCGAACGTCTGCGATGTGGTCTAGGCGCAACGGTAAGTCTTACACTGTACATCTCGTCTCATTCATGACACCATCTCGCAGATCAAAGAAAAGGCATGGGTTATGCCACTGCCAGAGTTGGCCGCTACCTCCGAGTCGTCTCGGGCTTCAAACTCCCACAAAACTCATGAGCACCATCGCACACCGGCATTATCCATCGTACAGCTGCAGCATTTGCCCAACACACTCAAGCGGAAGACCTAGAGCGCGTCCACCCTTCTCTGGGTGTTACGCCCACTGTGTCCACTCAAGCCCAGGTCTAGGCTCTACCTCTAGACAAGCAGAGTAGGCCAGCGAGGGAGGAAGAAGTCACCATACCAGCACGTAATCCTCTGGATCCTATGGATTGGATTTGTGAATATGGCTATGGCTGGTTGTCAGATCGTTACACCCACAATTTTGTGGCTTGCTCGTTCACTTATGGCGACTTCATCTTGGATACAGCACTTATCAACATTCTCCCACCCTCGTCCTCTCAACCCCTCTCAATCTTCCATTCTAGCGCCTGAACGTCCAGCCTCCCGCAACATCGTACCTTCACTCCAACTTGCCTGGGCACCACCAACAATAACACCCACCCAAAACTAGGCTTCCGTTGATATACGCCGGGTGTCAAGAAGTCAAATACGGGTTCTTTTCTTGAGTCGGACCTCAAGGCCTCACGACTGGTATAGGGGCATTTCGAGGCGTTGAGAAAGTGGTCTGCTAGAAATAGTTTGAAAGTTTGAGGTGGAACACCAAGTGATGGTTGATTTGGATGGAATCACGACCGGGGACGAAGGCGGATGCTGATTTTTATTGGTCTCTCGCGGGAGCCCACCTCCACTGCGTCCCAAACCAAGACTGCCAGGTGTGCAAATCTTATATCCACACGGAATTTTCGTGCTCCACCCGTGCCAATTTTAACGGCTTTGCTTTCTTTCCGCACACAGGCTCACAAAATTGAACATCGACCAGTCGGACCACTCATCAAGTCTTGAAAGTCTGCAGTATCGTCTGACTCGAACGGTATGCTCTATTTCTACATGTCTCGTCTTATTCTAATCGCGAATTCCCGTTGGCTTCCAGATCTTACTTCCGCTCTACACCGTCTGCTGCACACCTTCTGCCTTCTCAGACCTGAACTACATTGGTATATACTCATCATCGTCCACAAATCGCCAACTTAACACGATGTAAATCTCAATGCAAAATCTGGCCGTCCATATTCATCTGAGGTGAGGTCGGATAGTCACTGAGCGAACGCTCAACGTCGCAAATCTACTCTACCTGAAAATGTCTGCGCTACATTTTAGCGGCAACCGATGCTTAAGCGGCCCGCTGAGCTCGGTTTGCCTTCCATTGACGAGCTAGTTCCTGCAGAACTGTGAACGAAGTAACATCTTCTCCGCACGCCTGAAACCTTCTTGTTGGGCTGGTCTGGTCCACGACATTTGGTTTTCCGTCAAATTGGCAGGCCGTATAGTCAGAGTCTCGAGACTCAATTCGGGGCGGGCGAGGAGACTTGTCAATCTAGTTGAGGTTTCTATCATTGGGAAGCGAATCAATTTCCAGCCCACCCCTCAAGTAACTTCCTTCCAGAAGAATGATTCCATACTCTCGAGCATTGTATCAAGTAACTGCTGGCAACAGTGGCCGAACATTGAACCGACCTCTAGCAGATTGATTCGTGGGGATTACCCACGGCAAAACCTGGTATTTGGGCTTTCAAATATTCGCTTTGTGAAACCCTCAGGGGGGGAGGACACTTCGAGACAATTGAGGTTTTGGTCGTCTTATTCAAGTAGTAGGGCGACATTCTCAACTCGTACGTGCAATTCGTCATATTCACCAACTACTTTGATAGATTATATCCTACTTAATTTCTAATCACGTTGTATTACATTTGTCTAGATTTTCTCTTCTGAGCGATAGCTATCATGGTGCTGCCCCACCCATCAACATGCAGAAGAGGAGGAGCCTCCCTCATTCCGCGATTGTCGCCAAGGAAGGGAGATTCGCATTCGACGTCTTCAAGATCAACCGACCTAGTCGAGAAGATGAACTTGAGAAAACTGACATCTACATCTTGACCCTTTGGGATATAGAAGTCAAAAGCGTTGGCACCTCCATTCCCATAGCCAATTGTTAGAGTCTGTGTCGCACGCAACGGTGCGTCGACCGAGTATACGCCTGCTGCCTGGATACCCTTGCCGTAGTATGATTCTGTCATACACCCAATCAGAACACAGTCAATTCTGAAAAAGAAGAATACGTACTTATGGCAAACCCGCTGCTATCAAGAGAGAAGACGTGCGGATACAGATCGAAACTGGTATTGTTGGTGATTTTGACCCCATAATAGACTGGCTCATCGCCTCCTAGGCCATCATCTATCTCGAGGGAGACTTTTCTGTCTTTTATCAAATTTGGCCCAGTAGCGGTGCGATAGCTGAACGTATTCGCCAGTTGTTCAACTTGTAAGAACTGGATGTCGATGCGTTCTTCGACGTCCTGATTCTGCTGGGATAAGTGGAGCTGATGAAAGTAATGTGCAGCGGCGCGGAGAACTCGAATCGCAGAATCAAAATTCGCATCAACCTTGCAAGCAAGATGACGCAGGCCATGTTTGGTGATTTCTTGATCCAAGATGATGAAACCCAGTTTACCGCCATTGTCGATCTCAACTTCTAGGTTAGCACCTGCCCTGTCTTCAGCCAATGCAAAGTTGACTTGGTGAGGACTCGAGGTGGTGCGTAGATGGACCAACGCATCGAAAACTGGTAAAAGGCGGTCATCCAAAGCCATGAACAGCTTTGGTTCCGAGATACGGCCAGCAGCCTTTAGTACGGCCCACGCGTCGTTGAGGTCCTCCGGAAATCTTTCGTCTCGTGAAATGGGCGCCAAAGTTAGCTCGAAACCAGTGACATGTGTTGCGATCGTCTTGCATACGGGGAGGGTTTCCAGAATAGAAGTCGAATCGGATCCGATGTAGATGTCGAATTTCGCACCATCAGATAACCCGTGAATGGAACCGACGTTGAGTTTGTACTTTTGTTTTTTCTCGTCCTTATGGATTTTGTAAAGACGAGAAACTTGAGATGGCGCCTTGCCGTCAAAGAACCGCCGTTTTCGATTGTTGCCCTCACACTGAGGGTTTTGCCTGTACACGCAATGTGAGCATGCGTGCTTCTGATCTATGAGAGCCGACCTCACCCGTCAATTTTTTCCATGAGGGCCAAAGTCTCATAGTAGGACAATTGTTCCAAACGAGCGACCTTGAAGAGCTCTAACAAGGCCTTGGTGAATTTCCCCCGTCCTCCGGACTCCCTTGCAAGCTCCCTTTCGCTGCAAGCTGCGAGGAGAACGTGCGTATTGAGTGCCCCAGGAGCAAATGTCTTTGCTGGCTGTATTGTTCGTGTCAATTCCGTGACGTCAGCATCGAGGTCGTCTGGCAGTCTGTAGGAGTCATCTATTTCTGCCGCACGAACCAAGGACTGCCCGTTGTCGTTGTCGCGGCACATGCCACCCGAATGACAGCAGTCGAGTATGACTATCTGGACCCCATTTGAGCAAAAGAAGGATAGGTAGACAGAAGACCTACTCACTATGTTATCGCCCTTTTCCCTATGAAGTTGAGCAAGCAAACTGCCGATAGTCTTATCAGGGATAGGATGGACTGCAATGCCACCGTCGTGATCCTGGGGTATGATCGACTGGATCTTTTGCATCCCTTCGACGTCATTATCAAATATCTCGGCACCATGTCCAGCGTAAAAAATCAGAATAGGGTCCCCTGGTTGGATCTCCTCGTTATCCTTCAGACGCTTGAAGGCATCGAGGATGGCTTTCCTTGAAGCGCATTCATCCAATAAAACGGTGATTTGATTACTTGGGACGTTGAGACCCGTCTTCAAATATTCTGCTATGGCTAAGGCATCAGCACATGAGCCACGCAGCTTGGTGTCCTTCATATAGTCGTCGATTCCGATTACCAGTGCAAAAAGACGTGGTGCGACACTAGACGTGACGATGAGTGCAAGATCCGATGCGCTCTGAAGGTGGATGCTCACAGCTTGACTGTCGTAACATTTTCTGATGCCCGCTCATTGGGTCTAAGTTAACTTTTCAGCAAAGTAAATAACGGACTGCGCTGCACTGCAACATACTGAGGTAAATCCCTATGAGAAGAGGTGTCAACCAAACGAAATAATTTGGGCAACAAGTAGCAGACTACAAACCTGCTGGTCGCCACTCCTTGGCGCTTCTCTGGTGGAACGCTACCCAGGAAATTTTAATAGTGTCAGCAAAAAGACACACTGACCAACGACTGAACACACCTAGCCAGATATGTCAACAAGTCGGTATTGTTGTCGACAAACTTATTGTTGAGCCAAGGAAGTTTGATCTTGTCTTTCTTCTTCTCTGTTGTGTGCTCTCGAATGTCCATCCTATGGAACTTGCGTGGTAGTGTGTGATTTGGGTCGTAGGTAAGTGACAGCGAACAAGAAATCCAGTTTTATTTTTATAGGAGATGCACCGACCGTGATCTAGTCCTCAATTGTTTTCAAAAAAGCGCCGCGACAACTCAATGCAAGAGCTTGTACATTAAGGTTTTCGTCTTGAAAAGTTGCAGATACCTCGGACATTCCTAATGTTGGCGCCTATCGAAGTCAGATACACATGCAGCAGCGAATTAGAATCAGCAGACCTCAGCAAACAATGAATAGCCAGGGGAAGAAGTTCCGATGCTCGCAGCCTTCTAACGAGTTTCAGTGATAGTTGGCAGCAGACATTTGGCAGACACATGTGACGGTTCAAGACAAGATTGACAGCATTTCAATGGTCGTCACGGAGGAATGCCAGCTCCGGCCCTGCGTCCTCCCACCGATAAGCGCTCAAACGCTCAAGCTCAGGCACCGGCTTCCAAAATGTTCCTACGGACTGCTTCCATCTAAATTGACATTCGACTTTGATATTCGAAGACCTTGTCAGGCCTAGCCGTGACTAGTCACCTTGGGGCTCCATCAAAGCTCCATTTGTTTGACCTAGAACTCTGCGCGAAGATCACGATGACGACGACTCGCAATGCGAGAGTTTGAACCCAGAAATTATACGCAAAAAGGAGTAGAGAGTTGGAGTGTCTGAGGAATTATATAAATGATGGTTGATGAAAGATGAAGGAGATCTGGTGCACGCGAAGCGACGCGACCCCGCACGTGACCCAGGCGTCCAACTTGAGATTACCCTCCCCTCCAAACGACCTAGATCGATCCTAGTCTTCCCATGCAACCGACGTGATACATACGCTGGTCTTCTTCGCCATGCCGAAGCCGATGACTCAACTCGATTTATTAGACCTTCCTGGATCCAACGCTCATTCGTGCGAACCACGCCTCAACCCTCTTGCAACCCTCTTCTGTTTACTGCCCTGGTCTCAGTCCCGAGTCCCTTCATTCTCGTCCAGTAACTTGCTTTTGTATACGCCTGCCCTTAGATGACCGCCTCTAGAACATCTGGAATGCATGCTTGCATAACGTAAGGCGAATATGCATTTACTCTCCTCGAGGCCTGATGACGAAGAGGAAATCGGCGTCCGATTTCGAGAATCGAGTACCAAGACTTTGCGTCTGCGTC
>Ga0247741_1001103_pt1 | contig 14896 bp, 18 predicted proteins | sample UWRJL213509R2_FD_180945 | JGI IMG/M metagenome (GOLD analysis project Ga0247741, IMG submission 180945) | Plant litter microbial communities from Arlington Agricultural Research Station in Wisconsin, United States - UWRJ-L213-509R-2 | ecosystem: Environmental > Terrestrial > Plant litter >... | reverse complement strand
TAGTCGAGTTTAAAGTCCTCGTTACCCAAGTCCAATGAGCAGCCTCAAAGGGCTCTAGCCAAACACGAACAGGCCGTTCTGTGCCCCAGGGCATGAATGGTCCGAGTTTCCTGCAATGCGCACACTCGAAACCCCATAAGAGTATCTGCGCTCTCGCGCGTCACTCTAAGTCTGCATCTGAGACAGTCTTACAATCTGAGACTACGGGGGGATGAAAGGGAAGAGAATGGCACCATTATGCCCATTTCTCGAACCCTCGCTGTCCCCCCAGGTAAGCTCGTCGGAAGCATCAATTCCAGTTAGCTCTCGAAGACTCACGTCGTCTTCAGAGCACAGTGTTTTCTGTCACCCACCCGCCCGCATCCTATATTACACTGGCCGAACATTATCTTTATTTCGTGTACTATGTACCCATACCAGTCTACTCGAAAATATGTATCACGAGGACTCGGCTGGTCATGGATAGCCGAGTCTCTCTCTCGCTATCATCACCTCGTGTGCTACCCCTCGGGCCCAGCAATCATTGGCAAAGGCCTAATAGGACAATTAGAGACGCAGTTGAACTCTAATATGTGCATTTGCTATGCACTCATGTTTATAAGCATAAGTAAGAATACATCGTATGAGACGCAACAATACAGTCATGTGTAAGTAGTAGTTGATAATCGAGTTCGAAACGAGGGACAACAGTAGAGAGCGGTGCTGAACACTGGGGAAAGATTACATTTATAGTCTAAGTTCACTTAAGCGCGCAAAGGAGTCTTCACTGCTACCCTGACCGCCTGGAAGGCGATACGAGCACCATTATGGAAAGCCCAGAGTATAGATACTGCAACAAAAATCAGCATAAGGAAATTACTACAAAATAGACACTTACTGAGGAGAATCGGTAACCAGAATAACAGTAACATACGATCATCTAATCAACGATTTGTTAAACTGCATGAAGTGATGAAATAAAAATAACTTACGTTTCTTCTGCAGTTTCTGCAGTTTCTGGCTTTGCTTCGCAGGTTGATATCCAAAAGATTCGACAACCTGATCTGGCACAGGGGTGCTATCGTAACCGACAGGACGCATGTCAGGGTGCGGCCGACTCGATGTTGATGCCACGGGTTCGTGAAGCTCAATGGCCTCTTGAGCCAAGATCTCCTTCGTAGATTCATCTTCCACGACACGGGGCGTATACACAGGCGGAGGTAGGTCCTCCACCTGTTGTCGAGCAGTAGTCGCGACAGCCAGTGCAACCCACTTCTCCCACGTCGCGCGCCATTCTTGGGCGGCCCGCAAGGCAGAAGCACCCATATTCCTGTTTGTATCATCGCCTTCGCCATCAGCCTTACCTTCCGCGGCCGCAGCATGGTCGCCCCCGCGGAAGTACGGCCAGTTCGGCACCATTGGTACGAATACAGGGAAGACCATTGGAATTTGGGGAAGAGCGCCCCAAGGAACTCCAGGAAGATGGGGTAGGTGAGGCAGAGGCAGCTGAGGAATGTTCGGAATGATGCCTTGCGGCGCTGGAATTTGGGCCAATGTCCGCTGAATCATCTTCTCCATGAAGGACGCAGCCCGCTTAGCCTCGGCTACATCCGAGTCCACTCGCTTGTCCACACTCGACTTGCCGGACTTCTCGTCAGAGAGAGGGGGTGGTGGCGTTGCAGCACGAGAAACATCGACTGATCGCTTGGGGGTAGCCTTGCCAGAATGAAGAAGATTGACTCGCGAAGAACGTCGAGAAACGCGCCGGCTGAGAATACGACGGAGTTCAGCATCGTCCTCTTCCTCAGCGTCACCAAGATCTGCGTCTTCATCCTCCGAGCGTTCGCTTTCAGGTTCTGACTGTCGGCTCCAAATATTGTCGAAGAAGCCCGTCACAGCAATTTCTTCAGGCGTCTTTCCTAGGGCATTGACAATTTCGAGATCAGCACCAGCGTCTACCAATGCCGATGCACAGTCGCTTGACTGCGTGAGGGCGGCAAGGTGGAGCGGAGTGCAGCCATTCCGATCACGAGCGTCAATGTCGGCACCATGCTTGACGAGGAAGCGCGTCAAAGATGAGAAACCGAGGAAAACAGCCAGATGAAGCAATGTTTGCCCACTCGAGCAAGGATAGGAGATAGCATCTGGTATGGAAAGCGAATGAGGAGCTGAGCTTCCCATTTGGGCGTCCATGACAGAGAGCAAGTCAATGATGCGGCTTTCAAAGTTATGCGTTTCTCCTGCTCGTGCCAAGAGAAGGTCGCGAGCGGAGGGCGACGAAGCTAACTGCATCATGCCAGTGGTATTGCTGCTGGATGGTTCGGAGCCATCACCTCCAGCGGTCCCAACAATCCTCATAGCCACGTTTTTTGCGTCCTCGATCTTGCCTGTCATCTTAAGCCCAACAACTTGTAGGGCAAGTTCCATCCTAAACCAGTTAAGTCAGTAGGTAACATGGTCTGAAATGTTTGGTACTCACAAAGCTCTATCCGATTCATCCGAATAAGTGAACAAGGAAGGTGGCGCATTCATCTGGTCGTCCGTCTTCGGGAAGCCCTCGAACCAGACGGCAACGACGCCTGCCGTAGCACGCGGAGGTAAAACACACACTAGGGTATTGTCACTCCATCTTTGAGTAGAACTCGCTGCGACGTCACCAAAGACACAGTTAAGAGGTATCGTTGGGTGGAAGTTGGCGCCAAGGACAGTGACTTCGATCCCACCATGGGTTGGACCAGCGTTTGGAATAAGTCTATGAATAATAGGGAGCTGCATTTGCATGGATTGCCCAGCTTGATTAGGATCAAAGAACATGAACGGCAGTTGTGGAAGCCCAGTCATAGTCAAGTTGGGTGGGGCCATCAGGTGCGGTAGTGCGGTCGACTGCTGTGATAGTGGTGGCTGCTCTTGCAGCTCCGGAATGTCGAACGTAACCTCTGGCATTGGGACATCCGAATTATGATCCAGCGGTGTGATAAGCGTATCAGGTGATGATGTTTCTGAGCTGTGCACGTTGTAATGGAGTGGAGGAGGTTGTGATGATGGAGGAGGCTCAGATGCAAGGATATTCTGCAGTAAAGATGATGGTGTTGAAGCACGGGTAGTTGGTAAAGGAGAGTGGGTGGTTGATGGAGACGTGACGCTAGATAGACTGCCTTCCCGAGAAGCGCGATGTGGTTTCGCTGAAGCATCATAGGGTTTGGGTCGCTTCTTCACTATAGGGGTCGTGAAGTCGGTCTTCCGCCTTGAAGGTGCACGCGAATCAAGGTTTGACGTAACCTCATTGAGCATACCGCCAACTTGAGACCAGTCTGGATGTTCCAGAGCTGAAAAGTTGTTAATGAGCTCTGGGGCCTTGTTCGCCGTTGAAGTTTTGTGATCGTCGGTGATCATAATCGGCTTCGACGTGCCAGAGCCCACAATCCTGCCATTATGATCCATCATAGAGAAGTGGACATTGAAACCAACCTTCTCTCGATGATGGCGACAGTAGCATGTGATGCGAAGGGGTAGAACCACAGACCCCGTAGAGAAATCCAGAACCTCAGCACAATTAAATTGAATGATACTCGTCGTGTCTTCGTGGTTTTTGCCCTTCTGAGGCTTGCCGGGACCATCTCCTTCAGAATCAGATTCGGAACGAGCGGGACGGACTCTGGCGGCCAACTTCTTCGCGACACGTTTAGCCTTACGAAAAAGATGAGTTATTGCACATTGACAACGTGGAGAAACAGACCTCGCGAGTTTGGCAGCTTGTGCAGCTTAGGACGCGATTATGCGGAGGTGAGGCACACGTTACTGTTGCCGAGAGATGGAGGATATCTTGGGGTTCGGGGTCTGTATGCACAGTTAGCATAGCGAGGATCAAGACATTGCATAACAAGCGCACCAATTTTGCCTTGCTTGCGGGTCCTTTTCTTGGTTGCCGTGCCATGAGGCAATTTCAGCCACTTCCAGGAACCCACTCTATCGTACTTGTATGGATCTGATGAAGAGCTCGAATCCGCTAAGTCGACGGTGACTCGCACTTGAGTTTCCACCCGCGACTTTGTGCCTCCTTCTGGAATACTTGGGAACATGATAGGAAAACTAAGCAGGGGTGAAAGGTAGTGAGCGTGAGTGGAGTTCACTGCAAAATGAAAAAAATACACCAACTTGAAGCACGATTCCTTGGGGGGGTAAATAACTCTCTGGTTAACAGAAGACGGGTCTGACTTCCGGGGCAAGGCAGCAGGAGGTGGAATTGGTTTGGTGAGCGATATCGGACCATGACGCGATGGTGCGAGCAGGTTGCTGGCTCTAAAATCTGGCACAGTGGGCTCCGCTTGGGCAGAAGGTGAACTCGGGTTAGTTGCATATGAGGAGGGTGGTGAGGAGTAGTTTGAGGTTGGATGAAGTCCAGACGATGGTGAGCTATAAAATTGTCAAATAAATCGGCGATAGAGAGCGACCGCGCGCGTACTCGTCGTAAGCATGCTGCTCAATAAGGTCGTCCAAGCGAAGCATCTGTTCGTCCTCAGACTTGTGAGGGGTTGTGTAGACCGATGGATCAGAAACCCATGACGGCACTGAAGACTTTGCTGGGTGCATAGAGATATACCACGAGGAATTGAAGTCGACCTCGCTCTGGATGGTAACCGGGTCTAGCGAGTCTGTGGGTTCTGGTGTCAAAGGAGATGGTGAGCGTGATTCCGGGGCTGCTGTCGACGTCGAGGACATTGTCGGGGCACTGTTGGCCAACGATGACTGCGACGGCTCCAGGTAAGGAATTTGCAACCGGTGGGGGACCTTTGTTTAGCAGCAACTGCCGTGTGTTGTTGATTGACCTGCGTCCGCTCGGCCGAACCCGCCCTTACCCACGCTGCCTCCGAGCTCTCTCCTGTTCTCACGGAACGTCTACTTCGACGACTCCGGACTCGTCCAACTTGCTTTTGAAGTGTGCGATAAGCCTCAATTCAAGCGCAACAATATATTAACTGCTGTATATAAATCTCTGAGCATGAAACATGCACAGAACTGTGGCTTACCGCATGGATTTCGGAAAGCTTTCCATCCAAATCTCCGTCTGTGTCTCTCACTCAGAACTGATCCTGAGCTCCCTATGGATCTACCGTGGACATCACACAAAGATAACCATTGATCGTACACACAGTAGTCATGATATACAACAAGAATCGAAGGCTATCGAAGACGACATATCGCAAGATGGGCCGGATGCCGAACTGAGCCCCGACGGCAATTTAGGGGGGCCTCTGGTCACGTGAGGGCGGCAACGGCGGTGCGTCGGAGGTGGTGGTGAGCGCCATTGTCAACACCATCTCCGAGTCGCGCAGTTTGACGCCCGGCCAGCAAATGCCACCATGTATGACATGCTGCATTGCTCGAGAATCCATTCTCAAAGTGGGTCGCGGCACTAGTATTAGAAAGGATTGGTTCCATCTGGCAACATCGTCGAACGCGTATCGGAAAGGCTTCACGACATCCCCTGCTGCTCGCGCTGGACCTACTCAGGACTTTCCCTCTCCGAGACACGAAGCATTGACTCTTCTCCATAAAACTTCGAAGCTTTTGCCGTCTATTCCAAGCCAGAAGACGACGTCCGGTATAACGCGAACCGGAGAGCTCTGGAATTCTGTACTATCACAGGCGTACATCGACTTGTCGACGACAGAAGAGCGACCCATAAAAGTTGTTGGTATGTAATTACCATATAACTGGATGTGTTTTGGTTAACGAAGAGGTTTCAAAGTCTATGGATTAGACAGCTGGTCGGGGTCTAGGGAACTTGTCACTGCACTGCTCGCCGATCCGCTATCTTCAAACCCTGCTCTGAATGAAGCACTGAAAGATAGATGGAAGAGTGAAAACGCGGGAAGAATAGACATTTCGTGTGTATTTTATCGCCTGACTATAGAAAGTAATTGACATCTGAATGCAGTTATGCCAATGACTTAAAATCAGGACCGAAGTCAATCCGACTTCCCTCTTCGTATCTGTCGCAATTCTCGGTACCTTTAGAAATTGTAGAGCTGTACTCTGCCTCGAAGGACTCCCAGTCTGTATCGATATCGCAGGTCCTCGAGAACCCAACGGTCCTCGAGGCGGACATCCCAATATTTGTCTGCAATCCCTACGTGACCTCAATATCCGACACAGTACTCGCCCAACTCCCATCCAATGCCATCATCGTATTCTCTTCAAGTATACCCCAAACCGAACTAGATGCGATAATAAACAAGAACACGTCCCGCTCAGGCTCCCCTCGCTACTCTTCTCTCAAATCCGCCCAGTTCGTAGCAGTCGACCCAAAACGAGCCGCAAGCGCCATTAACCTCCTCCAGAGTGACTCAAGCTCATTATCCGCCATACAGCAGTACCAAGACGCTTTTATGAGCTCTCAAATTTCTTCTGTTACTCAAGCCCTGCGGAGAAATCTTCAAGATACTACATATCCCATCCGAACGAAAATAGCTCTAGCTCGCATTTTCGATGTCCTGAACGCATCTTCCACATCCCTCCGACAGACCAGACGTGAACTCGACCAAGCTTTCATCGACGCGAGCAACCTCGGGAAGCGGATAGAGGAAATTCACGCGAAGATCGAAGGGGCAATCTTTGAGGGCAAAGAAGATGGCCTAGCGAGCAAAGCTGGTGCCAGTGAAGTGGCTGATACTGTGAAGTTGGCTGAGAAGGAAATGTCTCTAGTCATGGATCGTATGACCTGGTGCTGGATCCTCCGGAGAGTAGACGAGATCAGCACTGTTGTCGCATCCGCTGTTTCAAGGACGTGGTGTCGTGAGCTTGAGAAAAAGGTGACTTCAATTCATGTTGGGCCGGATACAACTATACTGACACTCGTATGCTAGCTGATTTTACAAACCGGTCGACTCTCTGAAGTGCAACGACAAATGTCGATATCCGGACTAGACCTGCTTTCCAAACACCCAATCATACCATCGGCCGTCCTTCAGAACTCGCTTCTCCAACTCAAAGCAACACCTAGCTACAAGCTAACCCCGGAGAGCCTGACAAAACCCATATATTCACGTCGTGACCAAATCATTCAGTACCCGACAACACGACTGCATGTCGCAGGCCAGCGAGCTGTGATCGGGATGACTGGTGGGGTAGTCACTGGGCTCGGAATCGGTTGGGCTGGGTGGCTTGGTTGGCTGCTAGGCAGCGGGGAAGGCCTGCTTGGTTTTGTCGGCATGGATGCGAATACCGCGATGGGTGTTGGCATGCTTAGCGCTGTGGCTGGTATCCGTTGGGGTGTAGGCAAATGGGAAAAGGCTAAGAAGCGATGGTGGCAAGATTGGACCAGGGTTGGGCAGGGTCTTGACCGAGATCTGAAGGTATGTGGACATCCCTCTCGTAATTCGTCAATGCTTATCGCGGACCAGGCTACTTTGGATCAAACTATGCGCCAGCAAGTTACAGTAGTTGCGGAGGCCGCTTCTACCGGTGTATCTGACTTGGTGAAAAGGCGCGAGGAGGAGCTTTCCCTCGTGAGTAAGGAGTTGGAAGGCTTGCAGGCTGGTTTGGACAGCATCATTACCAAGGTCGAGCCTAAGTCATGACACTTGCAGTATCTCAGTCCTCCCATCTATGATTTTAATCAGAAATCACCGTTTCTCCGCTCCATCAACTATGAATGTGTGACAACAATCCGCGGCCCTTGTGCTTGAGGTTTCGGATTGCTTGCGCCCACCTCCGGTCTGTCCTCGTCGTCACTTTCCCCGCCAATATCGAAGACCTCCTCCCTTTCATCCCAAACGTCTGCCAGACGCGACTTCTTATGGTTCGCTAGGTTTGAAAGGCTTGGGTCAGCATTATGAGTCGGCAGCAGTGATGTGCCGCTGTCTTCATCATCATCATAATCTTCCTCGTATTCTGAAACAGTCGCAGATAGCGGTCGGTAGAGTCGAGCAATCTGAATCACAAGAGGTGAGTGTAATGCGGGGAGCGATATTTAATCTTTCGCACTTCTCTTCTGTGTCTATAATAGCGCTCAAGATTGAACGCAACCCAAAGACCCAGAGTTGATCCAAGAAGGTTGGCCTATCATTTTGTCATGGGATGGTTTTACGGATAAAAACAATACTACTCACAATAACATCTCCCCATTGGAATTCTTTGAACTATTTCCAAATCAGTAAACGTACCAATCATCGAAATTACCACTCACAGGAAGAGCAGCCTGAACGAATTCACTCAGTATTCCACCACAAAAGACACAAGTGAAGATGGTGAAGAGAAGTCCGGAGTGTCTCCAGAACCATATTCTCCGTGCGCTCCTGTAGACCGCATTAGCGCGCGAACAGTGGCACTATGGTGACCCACTCACTCTTCCACGTCAATGATAAAGTAAAACACTCCTGTTGCGAGACAGAAGCACAGGAAATGGAGTATTTTGTCGTTTAATGGTAGTGATCTTGAGAAATTCGTAAATCCCAGAAAAGCCAGCAGCACCATGATTATGCAGGTAAATGCAAGGAACCACTATGTATATTGATATTAGTAAGGAAACCCAGAACTCAATCGCCTGTAGCTTACTGGACGAAGTCGAACGGGCATGTCATATTTTGGTATTCTGACTTTATGCGACTTCATAATCGTCTTCGAAAGTTTCGAAAGGTGCCTCCTGAGGTCCTTTGGCGAACATGATAGTGAGGGGGACATGGTGGTCAACGATCACAGACTTGTTCGGGCTTGACAACATCGACATGACGCTATCCGTGTTTACACATCAGTGTATTACCAAATACGACGCACAGCATTCGGGGATGTCTATATTGGTGCCGGCGCCAATGTACTTGCTTTGCGCCTTGACCTCATGCCTCATTCAACGACAGGGACGACCAGCTACGTCCTGATCAAGTACTCTCGCTCCTATCCAACAAAGAGAGTAGCACAAAATGCTCTTTCTGAATCGCAAAACGGAACAGAATTTGCTTCCGAATGGCAACATTTTACAAATCCAACAATCCGCTTGATCCTTGACATAAAAACGATGCCAAATGGCGAAACGGAGTCCGTTCGACTCCGCATTTTGTGGCAAATGAACTCTGGGCAAGAATCCGGCTACAATCAGCAAGATGTTGTGTTTGCAAGTCTCTTTCCGTATCCTTGATGTGGATATATGCGCCCCATCTGCTCTCGCTAACGAGGACTGTGACAATATTAATCTACAGGAAGATCTAGAGTTGCTCTCGTTCTCGGATATGGTCTCAAACGGGTCCCAGAAACACCAGATGGAAGGCTTGCCGCTGAAAGCTGTCTATCGTGATACGGTCGTCGGAATCCGATATCTTCATTCTCGTGATCCAGGCACCGCACCTGTATGACCTACCTCTGAATGCCTTGAAACTCGAACGTTCTCTCTGACTTTTCTGGTCAGAGCTACCGCCGTTTTCAGATCTCATTCCTTTCTACCTCAGAAGCAAGAGAGTTCACAAACTCGATCAAACCTGTCTGCCCATGCAAGATCAACCCGACACCGGTCCCTACTCCAAATGTTAACGTACAATCGCAAACCGTCTCGCATTCAAACAGGCCGCCTTTCCGGCAACAGATAATGCGCCCTCCTGCGCCCTTGTCTGCTCAATTTCTACGTAACCGAGTATCAGCCTCGATAGCACCAACGACTTCTTTCCGCCAAATTGGTGCTGTTCAGATAAACCACCTACCTCCTCCGCCGATCGCTTTGCCAGATGCGGCATCCTTCGCATTGTCTTCTTCTCCTATACGGCAGCCCCTTGTCGAGCGCCACCAGACTCTTTACTCTGACGATTTAAATCCGCCGCCAATCCGCGGAAGTCAATATGTACCGCCAGAAGCTGCTCAAGCGCCAATTCCGATCCAACAACCCCTTGAGCAAAGCCATCACTCAACTTACTCGACGCTTAGAGAAAACCGAGCCCGAGATCACGCTGCCGGACCTGTCACAATTACTGCAAATCTTCCACCATCATCCTTGCCGAATTCTTCATTGTCAAGCAGCTCCACTGATTCAAGTCAACGGCCTGGAGATGTTGCAGCCAACTTGGATGCGACGCCTCGCGGCAGAAACGCGCATCCAATCTTGACTTCGTTATTGGAGTCCACCTCTATCTATAATCTATCTGCATCTGCCTTAGAGATTTTAGTAGGAGAAGTAATCCGCGAAGATGGCTTTCTCCAGCTCGTGCGTGTCCTTAGGTTTTATGCAAACGATTTTTAACCCTTTAAACTAGTTGGAAAAGGTTTCGGAAATGTTGGCGGTTCGGAGGGTGGCAAATGTCTGATAAATTGATACAGAATGTCCTAAACATGGCAGATCCGCGCTGATGGGGAAACTTGAAATCGTTGAACCTTTCATATAAGTGTTATACTAACCATAGAATAGATTAAAACGCAGAACGAAAATTCGATGTATCTAAGCAAGCTTAAGGAGGTCTTCTTCATCCCACCCGTAATAACGCTTCAACTTCTTCGCGAACGCGTCCAAGTGGTGCGGCTGCAGGGTTGGATCGGGATGTGCTGATATAGAAAAGTGAGCGAGCGAGCCGGTCAAGGTCGGATGTTCACTCACGTTTATGGAAAGTAATTGACTGTGAAATATAGTTGGACACCGTCAGTCGCATAAAAACCCACTTGAAAAATATACTTACTCGATCGTTCTTGTTCGGGGGGTCAAATCGGACGCTAGAACCTGCGGTACTTGGATCATATTCAAAGCCCATCTCACGCATCAACTGAAATTTCACTGAGCAACCGTCAACGCTAAGAAAATTACAGAGTCTTACCCTCAAGAAGTCTTCCCATTTCATGGGCCTACGAGCCTCTCCACCAGTGGTCTTGAGTAGCTGATGCATCAAAGTGTTCGTCTTCTTTCCAAGTCTAGAGAACCAACTCGACTTTGCCTCTTTCGTCTCCTTGTCCTTGTTTTGACCTTTTGGCATAGCAAATCGCGAGAAGAATCCCCCTTTCTTCACCTCCTTGTCGTCTGCATTGGAGAACAACGACGCGTGATCCGGGCGAGATTTGACCTTCTTGCTCTCCATTTGGATGTTCTGGGACTGTAAGTAGGAACGACCAGACTGTGCTACCGTTTCTCCAATCGGTAGAGTGGTTGTCGAGGACATGAATGAGCCCGATGCCACTGCAGGCGCCGGCTTAGGAGAAGTAGGTGCCTTGATTGCTGGTGTAGTCTTCCTCGGAGGGGAAGTTGGGGTTTGGCCTAATGCCGAACTTGCAAGTGAATCCAAAGATTGCATTGAAGGAGTCGGCGAAGAAGGCGGAATTTCAGGAGACGAGGGTTTCTTCTTCTTCTTGGGCTTTTTCTTTTTCTTCTTCTTCGAGGTCACTGAAGCGACGTCGTCGTCATCATCGTCATCTGCATCTTCGACAGTTGCTTTCTGACTCTTAGGAGCAGTGCCTATATCTTGTTTTAATGATTGCCAGAACATTACTATCTTTGTTCATACCTTGCGTGGGCGTCGCTGCGGCAGCGGGCTTGGGTGGTATCGTTGAAGGAACAGATTTTGGGGCACCGCTAGGAGTTGCCCTGAATGCTCCACGAGCTGAACTCATACGAGGCTCGGCCCTAGTCGCTGTTTTCAACTTAGGACTGGCAGGGAACATACGACCTGGCAAAAGACATTCGAAATTTGCACTGTGAACGATAGAAGAAATGGATATGCACCTCTCAATGAGCCCAAGAGCTTGATGAACGGGTTTCCTTTACGGTCCTCCTGCCTGAAAGGATCGAGCTCCGGAGGTACGTCGACACCAGAATCGAGAAAATCGGCTTCATGGGCAACGTCCATAGCCTCCCGTAACAGGTCCCTCCTCTCGTCCTCTTCTTCAGTGTTATAGCCACTTTCGTCGTCGCTCTCGTCGTCATCTTCCTCTTCATCTTCGTCCGTGAATTCACTCTCGTCGTCATCCATGTCTTCATCTGAAGTATTGGAAACTGACTGCAAACCAGGCATGGAGTTATCGGTGTCATCACCGCCATTGGTGACCCGCAGACGTTCCTTGCCACCCTTTTTCTTCTTCGCTACGGCAAGCCCAGGGGGGCTGTCGCTGTCTGAATCATATTTCTTGGCGGTGGGTATAAAGTAGGAACTCCATTGTGGTACATGGTGGGTCACGACTGATAGACTCCAAAGTGCATCGATATCCTTGCCTGAAACAGAACGATAATTCTGATAGCGCCATTCAACACCAATATCAAATATAATATGACGATAATCTTACCGAATTGATGTGGGTCCACATAGTATCCAAGACAGGTTGCTTTCTCGTTTTCTCGAGAGGAAAAATCACATCCTTGAAGGATGCGAACAGGTCAGTCGCTTTGCGCGAATATATCTGAGCGTCGATCCACTCTTCAAACTCGTCTGGCATTTCACGAGTCTGTTTCTTCCATACATCTCCTTCTGCACCAAACAACGGTGCACTAAGTAATTCCTGCAGCTCCACTGACACCTGAGAAATTGTTTAGCAGGATAGATAGCAACTACAAAACGAGGACTCACGGAAAGATCACCGACGGCATCCCATAACGCTTGGGGAAAGCGCTTGGCATCCTTCGGTGCTTCCTCAACAGCATCATGAAGTAGTTGATATAGGATAGCCTTGGGATAGATCCCACGAGGGAAACAAAGTTCAATGATAATCGAGTCAATGAACGAGTCTGCAGCTTTTCGCAAGTCCTTCCAGTCGAAAATGTATTCTGCCTCTCCTGGGTCATTACTTTCTGTGGGTTTGAGCTTGAAATACCCAGCATAATGGGCTACACCGTTATTAGCTACGGGTTCAACTCCAACATTTAATTACTCACGCGTAGTAGTAGCCAGAAGAGAGAATCTATCCTGGCTCATGTCCACCAGGACATTGACTATGTCGTATAAAACCATGTAACGCTCTCTCATATTAGCATCGTTCTTGAGCTTGAGCTTGACGTTTTTGTCAGTGATACCGTCGATAGCCAGGTCATTGAGAGTCTCTGATACAAGTTTCCATGCGGAAGCGAGCATGTATGTGTTGTGAACTCTGTGGAGTGGCTAAGCTTCAGCATCCGAGTACAGCACAGGCCTTACCGTGTAGCCACCACTTTGGCAACATGAGAGGGGTTCCTGCGAGGATCCGTCCTTGTTGGCTCGGTTCTAGCTTGGAGTTCCGCCTCGATCACGCGATAAAAGAGGTCCGAGTCTTGCAGGTTGGCAATATCGTCGACATAGTCTGCGTAACAACGAAGTCAGCTAGTGGTGCCTATGATCCGGGGACGTGTATATCTTACCATCGTATTGAGATTCAGCAATCTTAAGACAATTCTCCAGTCTAAATGGGTTCATAACAGACTTCTTCGACTTTTCAAGGAGATCCTCTGGGGAAAAGAGGAGGTATAAACGAGATGGAGATAGACATGGTATCTCAAACCTTACCAGCAAGCAGGTCCATCTTTTCACGTCCACTCATCTTCGTCATGAGCATTATCTCACCTGTACCCCGCGCCCCATACTTCCCGTTTCTGAGAACGAGAGCTCGGGTAGTGGTTTCCCGTTCCGTTTTCTTTCCTGGCTCCTTGGGTTTATTAGCAGCATTTGAGAAGACCTCGCGCTTCCCTTTCGAGACGAGCGCCTTGGATGCAGGTGCTTTTGACTGTTTTGCCGGAGGCGGCATGATCAGTAAGAGGCGTTGGGGGGCGCTGGATGTTGTGCTCCAGGTACTGTGATCATGCAGGTCAAGCAGACGTCCTTGTGTGGATAGACTTAGGGCTTTCCCAGATTAGGTTAATCAATTTCGCAACTTGCCGAAGTTACCCAACTCTCTCATGACCACGTCGTTACATACTGTCGATCCCCTGATTGTCATCCAAAGTTATGCTCACATGGCTGTCATTCCCCGGAAGGTTGGACAAGCCAGATACATATTTTTGTGATGTAAGTCATCCACTCTGTCTTCGCTGGTGATAGTAACCACTGACCATGATATGCCTGGGTCCGCATCATAAATGATTGGTGTCCATACGAAACTTGAATGCTCTATATGAGGGCAGTCTCAAGTTCTGTCATAAGCTCAGCTGTCGTCGACGGTGGCTTGAGGCTTGGGTCTCTCTCCTTCCCGCTCCAGCTTTTTCGTTCAAGTTCAGTCATCCAAGTCTTTTTTCATTCTGAGGGATTTTGCCTCGATGGCCTCCTTCAACTTGACTGGTGTGCTTCTCAATCATTAACTCTCCTAAAAGCGTCCTAAATTGGATTTACCAGCTGAAGACAGTTCACCTTTGATTACTTATTCCCCAGCAGGCTCCTGGATCGATACACCTTCGGGAGACTCTCTTGCGGCTGTGAGTTTACTGAAGGGTTTACAAGACGCACGCCTGAAGCTTGTAGCAGTCGTATTCTGGAAGATCCTACCATTCAACGTCCACAAATGGCGCAACTGCGTCGATAGCTTTCACTGGTGCGCACTGCCCTTCTCCGTGTCCGACCTATCTGATTTGGCGGTGTTGGTGTACAAAGGCACTGCATTTTCAATCTTTGGAGGCCGTCGATCGAACTATGGGGCTTACACCGTGACTGTGGACGGACGTATAATAACATCCGGTACTTCTCAAAGTGATAACCCCTCTGTTCGTCAGCTACTTGGAACAGCATCAGAGCTACCTTATGGCCTTCATACTGTGGTCTTGACCAATACTGGTGGAAGACCGATTGACATTGACTCTGTCGAATTTATTGGGCAGGTTGGACAAGCGGGGTAAATTTAGCTCTAATTTCCTCTGTGTTCTACCAGAAAAGGACTAATAGCCTTCCATAGCTCTGTAACAGTTAGCAAAGATATCGACGATGCTGACCCAGCGATAATCTACACCCCTTTTTCTGCCTGGCGGACGAACACTGGATCGCAATTCGTGAATGGTACTCTC
>Ga0247741_1001101_pt1 | contig 14902 bp, 17 predicted proteins | sample UWRJL213509R2_FD_180945 | JGI IMG/M metagenome (GOLD analysis project Ga0247741, IMG submission 180945) | Plant litter microbial communities from Arlington Agricultural Research Station in Wisconsin, United States - UWRJ-L213-509R-2 | ecosystem: Environmental > Terrestrial > Plant litter >... | reverse complement strand
AAAGCGATATGTTGAGGAGGATCGGGACGTGTAGGAAGAAGGTAATGGGGTTGTTGAGACTGATGGGGAATAAGGCAGACGTTGTGAAGGGGCTGGCAAAGAGGTGTAATGAGAATTGGAGGGTTGCGCCAACATCAGATATCGTATGTCGTTATTTTATTTTTATTCATTCGACGAGCAGCTGAAGGTGTCTCGTGTCTCAGGGATTGTATCTCTCTGATATTCAAGTACGTATAATTCTTCCCTTCGCTATGACTGAATTGTGACATTTGCCTTTCAGGACCATCTAATCACCATGACGCAAAATCTAAATCACTACGAAAAGATTCTCTCCCGGTCGCACTCGAACTACCTCGCTCAAATCTCCATTGAGATGACCGACGCCAACAACCAGATCAACGATGTGCTCTCCAAGCTGACGGCGCTCGGTACAGTGCTGATTCCCATGAATTTGGTGACAGGTTAGTTATACTTTCATTACACTTTATTTTGGAGGAAATTTGTACTCATGTTCTCCGCCCATGTTCAATTAGGTTTATGGGGAATGAATGTGCATGTACCAGGCCAAGATGTTGATGGCTACGCGTGGTTTGTCTCCATTATCGCCTGTCTTGCGGCCTTTGCGCTGGTTGGTGGATACTCGACGTACAAGTTTATGGTTCGGAGATAACATATGAACTTGACTGTTATTCATGCCCGCATTATATTTTACTCCATCTTCAGCTATAGATTATATTTCTCATCAGGAACGCTTTCTACTGGACTCTATGTTTCTCTTACGCAATACTGATCGTATAAGAAATGTTTGCCAACATCGTTATCTTGCCAACGTGTACGCAAACTTACTACCACCTTACGAGCATTGTCCAAATTTCATCAGTTTTATTGAAAAGTTTATACATTACAAGTGGCTGCAGCGAGTTGGGTCGATATCAGGTGATTTCTGAATGCTGGGCTCCGACTCCACAAGTCCCTGCAGCTGGACCCACATTCTTGTTCCCTCCCTCTCCACTCTGGTGGGAATACCTACAACTTAAATTCAAAATCTCAAGAAGTGCACGAACCTTAGCAATTGTGCATACTCTACAACACTGGTCAGCCTATTTCTGTAAAGTTCTATCAATAGACATTCATACTTAACAGACCGTAGATATGGCTCCAGGTAAAAATCCTCATATATCCCTCGACTCAGCCGTCCGACTCTTGACGTCGACAATGCGAGACCCTATGAAAACAAGTGTCTGTGCTACGAGAGTGGGTCTTGCTGCAGACCGTATCGAACAGGAGCTCGAAGAGTTTTCTAATGCTGCGAAGACCAAATTTGCGAAATCCCATCCTGAGCTCCTCAGAGTTGGTATCAAATTCCTCACATTTCCACAACATCCGTCAGATTTTATGGCGATGATAAATCATATGACCCTCTGCCGTTGCGATTTTGGGCAGACCGGGATGAGGAATCTTCACAAACCCAGCCGCCGCCAAGTTAACGGACAAGGTGAAGTCGATCAAATCGTCCTCATCTTCGATGCTGTGACCACCATCAGCAACTGTCTTATCCTAGCCCTCGGCGATTTAACACAGCACAAATTTCGCAATGCGACTGCAACTGGCGAACAGAATTGGCCGCAAGGACCTGACGATCTACTTCCATACGGACCTAAAGACTCTCTGATTGGGCTAGAACGTTGGGTCGCATCACGTCCCTTTGGATATATCATCTTCAAACTCGCTGGGAGTCTGGCCACGTTCTATGTCCCGTTTGCTCAAGAAGTTTTTAAGTCCCCGAATTTAACCTTTCCTCTTCTTCGACCTATCGAACACCTCGAATCAGCTGTCGATTTCTACGACCAGGGCGACTCTTCATCAGTTGCAAAAACCCATTTTTTCACCCTGCCGGTTAGGGCAATCTTTACTTTTTTCGACAATCTCGTAAAACACGACACGGCCCTGTTCAATCAAATGATTCTAGCGAGAGGGAGCTGGATATCACCCATTCTCGCACGCCTTACGACAATCTTGGCCACACTGCCTATGGAATGGAGCTACACCCGCACTTTCGTGCAGCATATGAATGTGTTTGCAACTGCGAAAATTGACCCAGTGACGGGGGTTGCAACTATGGTGATGGAGCGTAAAGACTTCACCGAGATTAATTCCTTTGACCAGCTCAAGCACGCTTTCGACCAGATGACTATCGCTCGGAAGATGGGCTGTTTGAACATCGCATGCCCTTCAGCAGCAGAAAACATCCACTCGCGGCTGTGTAGTAAGTGTAACCTAATCAGATTCTGTGGAGAAAAGGTAAGCATTCTGTCTCTATAATTTACATGCTGAATCTCAATGCACCCTCTGTAGTGTCAGAAGGAGGCTTGGAAATCTGCCACGCTTCCTCACAAGCCTGCTTGTGCAAAGATCTACGCTCTGAAGGAATCTTTTGGCGCTGATGATTGGTTGCTCTTGTGGACTCCCGACTTCACATATGCCAAATTTCAAGCCATGTGCAAAGCGAAAAAAGTGGACATCGACGCTGTGAAGGCAATTGGAAGCACTATAATCGCTCTCAACTTGCGCAAAAATATGTTCCAGGAGGACTTGAAGCGAGCAGGGGCTTCACAGGTAGAACGGCTAAGGAGGGCGGAATACAAGAAAGCGTCAGCTCAAGTCTTGAATGACCTCGTCGACAGTATTGGTCTCGATTCAGTGACGATATTGGATCGTGATGGCTCTGTCGCGGCAGTGTCTCCAGGTGCTATTCATTGACCTTCTCAGTTTTTCAGTGTTCCTTGTTAATTGCCCATGCATGTGACTTCAGCTTTGTTATGGCTCTGTACGATTGTGCGTGTCTGTTTTGTTTCATCGGCCCGTTTTCTTCTCTGTAGTCCTATTACTGTCTCACGCACTCATGACCTCGATACCCATATGATATCACAATTCTTTACGTGCGTTTTTGTTTCGTATTCCTGTGTACTACCCTCATCTTTGTACGCGTTCAAGAACCTCAAGTGTACTATATCTGCAGCTCGAGTTAATAACATCTTGAAAGTTGAAAGGCCATCACCCTTATTACGGCTAGGTTCTTCAATAGTATTATGAGGCAAGAGAGCCTGAGGGTTTGCATGAATGAGGAATGGTCTGCCGAAAATCAGAGAGGGAGCAGCAAAATATGCTGCTCATAAGATACTTATATATACAAGGGACAGGTCATCCATTGTCATACGCGACCTCTAATGAAACAGAATGACAGAAGGGCCAATAGAACGAACGGTATCGTTTTGAATGGGCGTGATTAAGGTAATTAGCGACATGTAGAAGCGTGAAGAAATACAGCACATAACCCAGAGAGCATAATAAACGTAAAATCATAGGGGGCCTCGAGAATCACCACCAATCAGAGACTTCACAGGAGGAAGAAGAGGGGAACCGCCGGGTCCGTTTCTCATCATAGGAGGAAGTTGATTGCCTCGGGGCGAAGTGTGAACTGCCTGGTTTGTGGGCGACACGATCATAGCGAGCGAAGGTGATAGGGTTTGAGTAGGTCGGGGAGGCGAGACGGGCGTGGGGGTGAGAGCAGGGCCGGCATGTCGTTTCAGTGGGAACGATGAATTGTTAGATCGATTGTCGTCTTCTGCAGGGGCGGGAGGAGGGTGGTGTTGCATCTCTTCCATATGCTTTCTTTTCCTATTGGCGGCCGCGTTACTATTTGACCTCGGCCCTTCGCCATTGGGAGCACGTCGCTGAGTCGATGGAGGCATACTGGGGGTGGACATTGTGCCCCATCTCGACCATGGAGGAGGAGGTGGTGCCGCGGTTGGGACCGCTTGGAAAGTAGTGACCACTGGCGGTGCATGTTGAATTGAAATAGGATGATGGATGGGGTTGTGGTGTGAGTATGAAGGACCTTGGTTCAGGGGATAAGACTGTGGTGGAGGTGGGGGAGGGCGCTGGTTTTTAGGACGAGATGCGGAAACGCTTGAAGATTCAGACCCATCAGACCCTGGTTGAAACTGTGCAAGTTCAACAAAGAGGGTAGGCGCTTTCGGCGGGGGCATCTGCTTGAAGATGATGGTCTTGCTGAAAGAATCCAGCATGCCTTTGGTATCCACGTAGAGGTCCAGTGGCGGTTTCTTGCCCACAAGTGCCTCTGAATAGACATAAGAGATAATCAGAAACGTTTGACATCAGACTAGAAATTCACTTACCTGCACCGAGGACCCTGACCTCAGAGAATGGATAGAATTTCCCCTTTCGCAAGCAGCAGATAGGACAGGTGAAGCGAGTCATCTCATGGCCCGTGATCCCGCTGGGGGGGATGAAGACGCAAACCTTGTGATAGACTTTGTTGCACTGCTCACAATCGATCTTGTGTATGGGGTTGGAAGTGGTCATCCGCCCTCTGCAAATACACCTAGTACCATCTTTCCAGTCGCTATCCACATCCTGACCAAACGTGAAGCGAGGTCTTCTTCTCTTCTTGGGTCGAGTGATGGCTGGCCGACTGGCAAGGATACGGTGCAAGCCTGCCAAGTCCAGGCCGAAAGAAATGTCTGGATTAGGCGACACCGCAAACTGGATCTTGAACAATTTGCGCATGTAGTGGCGGACCTGCGGAATATATTCAGGCAACTGGTGCTCCGGGTCCGAGGTATAGGATAAAAATTGGCCAATGATTGCAGAAAGCCGGTCGACGCGGTGAACGATGATCTCGAGCTTCTTATAATCCTCTGAATAATTCTTGGAAATCTCTGGTGCATTAGAGAGGATCGTAGGGAGGAAACAGAAATGGAAGTTCCGTTGCTTGTGTATTGTGCCATTCCAGTGTTGATGATCGCAGAAAGGACAAGAGCCCCCATTTTTTGCGCATTCGCCATGGAATCGGGCGTAGCAGTGGTCACACTGAACAGCATCCGATGCCGCACCATTTGGAGGTGGCCTAACCGAAGTGTTGCAGATGCATGTAAAAAATTCGTCGGTTGGTGGCAAGTCATCTTCAGGCCGAGTCGTATCGATGACATCTTCCAGAACTTCCTGACTGTGGGTTTCACCGTGCTCGACACAATACCAAGGAATAGTCTTCACCCATTGGTCGTGTTTGACCAGCTGCTTCTCCAGTTGCTCAAACATTGGCAACGCAAACATACTGAGATGGACCTTGGCATACTCTTTCCACCTTGCCACTGCCTGGAAGACATCCTCGTCGTTACTGAGATAGCGGTTGCGCAAGACGTTCTCGCATCTTGATTCCAAATCAGCCGCAATATCAGCACTCCGCTTTAGCAGTTGAACGGAATATATGCTGAAGTCTTTGGCGGCACGGCTTGCCATACGCCTGACGTCCTGTATGCGGGCCTTCGTTTCAGTAGACTCGCAAGCAAGCCACGCCTTCGCTTGTTTCTCGAAGTCGAGGGCTTTCGCACGAGCTGTCATAAGTCGACTGAGTACTCCAGGATCGATAGGGATATTGTCGTCGATGTTGGCGAATTCGTCCAATTCCTCAATCGTTTTGACGGGTTGATCGAGGATGTTTCTCGCCCGAGTTTCCCAATCATTCCCTTCCCTTTGCCTCGCGTATAGCATCTGCATATACTTGTTGTCCGATGGAAGATTGCAGAGCCTAGCGCGGGTAAGGAACTGCCGGACCTCTTCGAGAGTTACTGTCACGTCGGTGTCATCCATCTTCTCCTCAAGGTCGTTGACCAACTGCTCGCGGTCAACAATCTTCTCAACCTCAACCAGCTCGTCAAGTAGAACATTGAGCGAAGATCCTTGAAGAAGAAGGCGTTTGCAGTCTTGCAGGAAATCCTCTCTTTCGTCATCTGACGGCACCGTGTTCAGCAGACCTGCAGCCTTCAACTTCACCTCCTCAGCCTGATCTGCTAGAGTCCGGAGAACGGCGATCTCGGGACAATCAAAACCTAAGGTTTCGACCTCGCGTAGAAGAGCATAAAGGTCGTCCAACCCACGATCTGGCCTGTCTCCAGGGTCGTCCGAGAAGTTTGACATGCTTTCAGCCGCTGATGGACGACCTTTCGACCGTCGAGAACGCTTCCGGCTTTGTTTGCGAATGATGAACGAGTTCGCGGAATCAACCCATTCATTGGCCCTCAAGACGCATTTGCGCAAACTGGCCATCTCTGGAAGGGGATAGTTGATTCGATCTCCTTCTGCAAGCAAGGCGCGTAATGAGCGAAGCGCTGGGCGGGCGCTTTCCGAAAGGAGCTTCGCTAATTTCTGTTGCCACGCGGAGGGGACAGCAGCCCGATCGGCAAATTTGTTCAGAGTGTCAAGGAGTTCCTCGTCCCCAAAACGTTTCCGTAGTGTCAGGCGATGCCCACGACCGTCACAGAGGAGGTCGTGATGATCCACGCAGACGACATTGGTTGAGCAAGTACAAGTCACTTGCGACAGATAGCAGAAGGCCTTGCAGATGGTGCATTGGTATTGGTCTTCCGGGCAATCCTCCTCTTCTAAAATTTCGGCCATCCCGAGAGACCGAGCTTGAGTACGATCTGCCATCTCCCTGTCTGTCATCTCTTTCAGGCTGTCAATCAACCTTCGATCATGGATTAGATGCGTCACACAAGGGTAAGAATATTGAGCATACCACATCGCAGTCTTTATTGATTGTGTTTGCTGAGTAATAGTGATGAGGAGTTCATCGTGAGAGAAGACAGGGAGCTTTCGATGCTCTCTGTAGCGTTGGACGCAATCTCGCCCAAGTTTGAGCCACTCGGGCAACGCAAAATTAACCGCCTCGTTGAAGTTCAACTGCGAAGACGGTAAATCGATGAAAATGCTAGAGCAATTTGCAGTAACGCACCCCGTGGTTGAAGCCAGCATGGTACGCTTTCGGGAATGTGATAACAAACTCTCCTGCGCGTTGGTTGCAAGCAAAAACCTTCACACCAGCCTCCGTTAACCTTTGCGGGTTCATCAGTGTGACGAGTTGGAACAGTAGATCAGGCTGCGCTTCAAAGAGGTCAGGTGCCTCGGACTTAATGGCAGCTTCGAACTTCTCCGCATCTTGACCGGGGATGCCATACCACGTCTTCGTCTCACCCCAATGCACTGAAAGAAACTGTCAGCACGATGAGTCATGTGCGCGATGATTGGCTTACTATAGTTGATGCTATAAGTGTAGTGATCCTAGCACATCGGATGAGTCAATGAAACACCAAACGCGATACTTTGTTCATACCTCATTATGCCAGCAGAAAGTAGAGAAAGCCATTCCGACATAGGTCCACGGCACTGTCATTCCAGAGATATCCGATTTGATGAACCTCAGTAATGAATCAGCGAGGATAGGCATATTATTGAGGTTCCAAGGGTCCTTGGAGTATTGATTTAACGGATGTGTTTCCATGGTCGGCATAGCGCTTCATCCAAATGTCAGTTCGCTATTCATGAAGATGGAGTTAATTGATCTGGTTCACCTCCCATGCGTAGTAGAATGCACATCAGCACCGTATTCAATCTCTACAGTCTCATTTGGTGACTGCACAAGACGCCAAAATTCTTCTTCAACATCGTTCTCAGAAACCGTGACATCTCCAATACGGGTTCTCGTGATATCGTCATCTGCAGGCGGAATATGCCCATGCGGAGGTGGATGGGATTCGAACCATAAGCGCCGAAATTCTTTGTCCCGAGCTTGAAAACTCGACAGGCTATGTTCTTCCCCCTCATCGAATCCGAAATCTCCTCCGGTCCCGGCAAGGCATGTGAAACAGAACCATTGCTCCTTGGGAATTGCGTCCAGAGGCGGGTCAAGGCAAAACATATGAAATCCTACAATTGATAAGCAAAGCTCACATATTTTAGACGGACACTCACCACAATCACAGCCGTCACAAAGCAGCATTTCCTCGCCGCGGTTTTTCTTGTGGCAAATTTCGCAGTTTTGCTGTTCCCGAAAAGTTGTTGGCGAAGGGTTTCCAGCTTGATTTGTGGTCCGTACCTCAGGAGTTCCTATCTTCATATCAGGCTTCTGTTTGTCATAAAAGATTGGCGCAGGAACAGGTGAAGGTAATGCTGTAGTAGAAAGTGGCTTCTTGGGCGCTACCAGCACGAGATGAATGAGCTTTAAACACGCGTGGTCAGAGAGAGGTGCATACACTGTTCTTGAGAACCCGTCCTGGTGCTCCGACGTAAACGTGATGCGAGCTTCCCATTGGGATCTTTGGACTCTGATTCGTCAGGGGGTTCTGAGAGGGGGCTAGACGTCGCCGTTAACGGGCTAGCCGGGGGGCTCGTGTCTTCGTTTGAAGTGACGGTTGTGCTCAACCGCGAAGATTTCCCTGTCGCCTGCATATTCGCATGAGTCCTTAGATGCGAGTCACGTGCTGGTGACATGGCGGGCGAATTCCGAGCTCGTTCGCAGAAATGCTCGAAAGGAAGAATGACACGAGTGTATGAGTTCTTGATTTGAGTTGAGAGTCCTGGAATTCCGCGATAGCCTAAAATTCGGCCTAAATCAGACCATTTCTTGCCTTTGGTGACCTGTCAAATCCATCTTGAGCTCAGAACGAGTCATTCCGTAAGATAAATGATAAGGGCTTACTGCGTCGTAGCCTCCCAATTTGTGAACCTCCTTCCTCAGCAACCAAAGGTCCAGTGGTTTGTGATTTATTGTCGGGACAACGACACGAGGGTTTCCTTGTTGCTTGTGGAATTGATATAGCTGTTCCAAGAAATTCAGTTTCGCCCTAGACGACGCCTCGATATTGTTTAAGCGCTGGACACGAGTCTTAAAGCGGAAGTTCTGCAGAATTATGAGATTCTGAAGAAATTTAAATCGCTCAAAGATCAAACCTCGGTGTCCGTCACAAACGGCATCTTCCACTCGACCGGCGGTACTATTTTGCAGATACCGTACTTCTCAGCTTCAGGCGATATCGACTTGATGTAAGCCATCGGATCTTTGAATTCCTCTATGGTGGGATGAAATTCTGCACAATCCGTCAGTCCAAATGGCCGAGGAGGTCGAGGAGCGTCGGAATGTATTTGAGGTGCCGCAGTTTTGACCGTTGATAAGTCGAGGTAAGGTAAGACTGGAATTGGCGCCACATTTCGATACTTCTCGGTGAGGTCTTCGGACACATCCATGTCATCAGGGCCAGGTGATGCTGACCTAGCCTGATTATTCAAAGCAGCAATTGCATCGGTCTTGGATTTTCGTGGTGCCCGTTTCGACTCGGTTGGGGCTGCCTGGACGGTGTCGGCGGTAGCAGATTTCTTAGGAGCATCATCCTCTATCGGAATAGCGCCTTGAACGGGAATATCGAGGCACGATACGAATGTCTTAACCGGTTTGTCCGTCTGGTTGGTTTGTAGAGTGCTAGAACCAGCCTGGGGTAAACCGTCAGAAGAAAATCGAGGAGATTTCCCTCGTCGAGAGGGAGTTCCACGAGGGGTCGTGGAGGAAGGACTGCCGTGCATAATTATGCGAGGAAGACTGGATTTTTGGGAGGTTGTGACCTCGCCTTCCAGGCTTTCTGGGAGTAGGATGAAGGAGAGTAGGTGGCGGAGTTCGAAATTGCTAGGTTATGTTAGTCGACAGCGATTCTGCGTGGGTAAATTACCAGAAATGGAAAGCCTGTGGCACCTTTGTCTTCATGGCAATCACCCACTCCCAGGCTACGGGCATGTTAACCTTACGCCCTTGGGTAAAATTACCCTCATGAGTACAACCTGTTCTAGCACATGTATGCGGGATGCCATGGAGCCAGTCGGCGGTTTTTTTGACGTTTCCTCAGCGCACACTGAGACACTGCCATGATCGCACGCGTGTTGCCGCCATCACACTCGGGCTCTTGATCTCCATTACTTGCCAGAAGGGGATATAGGTATCATCCAAAGGGAACCAAAAAGTAGAAAAGGTATCTCAAATACTGCGTCTTTATATGCGCAAGGTAGCCTTGTAATGATAGTGGGGGTACTGACGATTGACGCTCCCAAATCGCAGAAACTTCTTGGATTATATTTGACTTCCTGATCCTCAGATGCGCCGTACCTGATGGAAGACGTATAACAGACCTGAAACCTGGACGCAGGACACGCGGAGCCAACGAGGATTCAAGTCGGTTTCCAGGCGTTCAACGAATGCAATACAACGGATCAGAGTACATACACCACCGTTAGAAATTTCATAAGCCATTGTGCTCAATTACTCCTACATATGTATGCCCAACAGCAGATTTCTTCTACGCCACATCTGAGTCTATTTAGCAGATAAACATGATATTGGTGTCCTAGTGAAAGAATTAGCAGAGAGCAAGATTACAATACCACAGCGACGCTTACCATTGGGTGTGAACTCGAAAGCTGCAATTGAATGAGATTAGTCCGATCACGAGTCAAAAACCAAGGAATCGCCTACCTGAGGCTTCTGGCTATATTTTGCTTTCAAGATCTCACGGACGGTCACGAGGAGCTCCTGGTAGCTGGGTTGCCCTGTTTTATTCAAAGCATGAATGAAAGCCTACAGTGCGAAATCAGCGACAGTCAAAAAATGGTATGATACAACACTCACATAGCTCATAGCACCAGTTGCCTGCCCGGCCTCTTGAGTATCGGCGCTCGTTTGAGAATCCTTACAACCGCTGAACGAGATCTACATATACTGAATTAGAAAGGGCCAGCTGTGTATCATAATGCTGGGACGACATACAACATCAGCGGGACTGGTCCTCGTCGCCTTTGCAATTTTCTCTGCCTTCTGGGTGTTGCCCGTGGCCGTCTTGACCAGACCCATTGCAGACTTGAATACTCCACCCATGTCTCCACGGGCATACGAGGTCACGGCCGAAAGGAGACCTTGTCCAGCTTCGGCTGCGAGATTGGGTTCCTTGACCTTTCCTTCCGTAGAGTACTAAAAGACACGTTAGTATATATATACTATGCTTTCAAGCGCAATCTTACAATGTAAGGAAGATCTATAGATATCCATTACAAATCAGATTTTATGCTATTTCATGAGAAGAAATACGAACCCATAGCCGATCCAGAGTGGCAGGACTAGAAGATGGCATGAGTGGTTGTATTAAGGCTTCATGATAGACAGGCGGCGCACATCGAAGATTGCGGTCAAGCGGCACCCGGCTGGCAAGGGTTTGACCATAATATCGTGCATGAGCTAGGAACACTGTGAGGCTTTGATCCAACGGAATTTAAACAAGACATACATCATCAACAATGTGACCCTTGGCCTCGTAGTCCATCTGGAAGAAATGAGCGATCCTAGCTTTCTTGTAACAGAAATATTGAACTAACAGGGTAAATGACTTCATCGTAGCCATCGGCTTCATCACCGTCTGTATCCTTGGTCTGACCACCATGGCCGGAATCTGAGGGTGTAGTAGACAAAGATTTCATGAATACAAATTAAAACTTACAGTGGAAGAAGAGCGAATCATTGGGTTGGGCACCACGAACGAGCCATTGCATTGCTTGGATCTTTTTTTTTCTTCATCAAGGTCAATCAAAATTCTGAGATGCTATGAACATACGATATTCTCCCGAGTGGGCATCATGCGGGGATTGGTAGAATCATCAGTCAGTGTCACCATATCTTCCCTCTTGTATCCATATTTAGCTGATACAGATTTAGCAACAGCTGGCAAATACGATCGGAGAGACACACTGTTAAGGAAATTCTGGATGTTCTTCACGTCGTTGATGCAGCCGCGTAGCTCCCCAGTCTGGCCAAAGTAATTGATACCAATCTGTTGGCTGTCAGTCAAAATTCCGCAGATGATGGATTTGACAATATAGACATACACAGAGGGCCTTCTTCTTGCCGTTACATTGAGAGTACTGAAAGAATGGTTGAGCATCGCGATGGTTCGCGCCTTCAAAATGAGGCCCGTAGTTCTGGACCTGTGTCGGTGGTCGGGGTGGAGGACCATCTGTATTCTCAAGTGAGCGGAATGTCAATTAATGACGGCAAAACGTACTTGGGTGGAAGGCATTGCCGCCGCTATGTTCAGGGTGAGCCAACCATTGAGACATTCGGTGGGAGATGAACTCACGGGGCAGGAGGACTTTGTTGACCTGGATAAGGACTATTCGAGTGTGCTTGCTGTCCAGGGTAGCTTCCATGAGAACTCTGTTGATGATATTGTTGACCAGGGTATCCTTTTTGGCCAGGAGGAGGACCGGCAGGAGGAGGACCAGTAGGTGGAATGTAACTGTAGTACTCAGTATGAGACTTTCAAAGCGATGGAATTAGCATACCCAGTCGGAGGAGGCCCAGGAGGAGCCCCGTAGCTATAACCAGAAGTTAGTACCTTAGAACAATAAATACTGCTGTGAACTCACCTGGAGTGAGGTGGCCCTGAGGGAGGTCCATAGCTTTTGGTAGTTCAAAAAATTGGCCTGTCTTGTAATGAAAGACTTACCCAGAGGGCGGTGCTCCTGGAGAGGGTCCATATCTGCCATAAAGTATGAACAAATGACATGTATGACATTGTGGACTAGAAGGATTACCCAGACGGTGGTGCACCTGGAGGGGGCCCGTACCTACCTTGAGTTGTGAGCGGAGATAGATATGGAATTGTGAACTGGAAGATTTACCCAGACGGTGGTGCTCCTGGAGGGGGTCCGTATCTGCCTCGAGTTATGAGCAGAGGGACACATAGCATTGTGAACTAGAAGTCTTACCCAGACGGTGGCGCTCCTGGAGGGGGACCGTATCTTCCATGAAGTATGAGCAGAGAACGCATGGCAATGTGAACTAGAGGATTTACCCAGACGGTGGTGGACCAGGAGGCGCGCCGTACCTGTTTCTCAATGTCAATGCCTGCTGCGCAGAATTATCTACATTACAAACCCAGATGGGGGAGCTCCGTATCTAAATATTTCGTGAGTTCGATATCTGTGAGCCATTGAGATACCCGCTTACGGGCCAGGCGGTCCAGGAGGGGCGTAAGATGGAGAGTATCCCGGGTTGTAGCCGCCTTGAGATGGGAATGCACCGGGGCCACTGCTATCGTAAAGATATTCAGATAAATTGAAAGAAATCGGTCTATAGAAGTGTGGCTTACGCGCTCGGGAAGCTAGGGAAACTAAAGTGGAAGAGAATGTTTGAGTGAGATCAGTGTATGGCCATAGGTTTCACTCACGGAGGAGGTGTATCCCCGTAACCCGACTGTTGATTATTGTTATTCCACATCTTGAATAATGCGAGCGCTTTCTAAGGTTGAACGAGGTTGGCGCAAAAATCGGTGGTGGACAGAAAGAAAGATGTTGATCAACCTCACAGATGACAAGGGAATATATTAGGTACCGGATGGGTGTACCGCCATCTCCGGAGGCCACAGCCACTCCTGTCAGGGGACTGGACGGCCGCAGTCTCACAGTAGCAGTCAATCCATTCGGGTTGCTATAAGATCGTCGTGGCTTCTACAAAATTGACAACGACATCTGAAGTCGAGATGTGAGAAGATGAATTAGGTTACACAGAGCAACGCTCATATCGACTACTTATAATTAGAAAGCGTTATGAACATCCCACAGCGGCATTCCTACTCGGATTCTGACCATGACAGCCCACCCCAGTAGCGACGCCCGATCCTGCAGATCACAATAATCCAGGCTGCGACCCTGGCTGTGTCAAGTACTGAATATGGCTTGCGTGACCCATACATAAATGCTGTCCCGCTAACAACTGCGAATAGCCATCGCAACGATATGCGCCTTTCAAAGCTATTAAAAAAATTAGTCACGATACGAGGGCAGAGCCAGCTTCTACATACCTTGGGCGCTCAAAAAGATTACCGGGCGTCCACGAAGCGTAGTCCGTAAGTATGAGGAAAGGAAGGACTGCGATGAAATTATGGTCACCATCAAAAGGTGTGGTAAATCCAGCAGTCAGCAATGTCCGTACCCACACCGCCAGCACGGGGGCTGTGAGTGGTAGTAGCCAGGTCATCAACAATAGCAGATGGAGATTGTGGTTGAGGTTATTATCCCTTTGATTGAGGGTCGCTCGAGCTGTGCTCCCCGATGGTGGGCGGCCTGGCAAAGTTTGGGATATCCCACTCGTGGTGTCAGGGGCATTTTTCATTTGAACGAGGGCAACTATATCATGTTTTGAGCGAGATAAAGATTTCTGCCTTTGCAATCCAGAGGAACAGGTGTAGAGATGCAGCATCCAGCATCCAAGATATGCGACCTGCCATGGAACAAGAAGAAAGATCATAGCACAGATAATCGCCAAAGAAAGCATGGTTCCCTTCTGTATGCTGTTCTTCTCTCTCCGACTATCTCCACGATTAGCTTTCTGTAAAAGAAGACATGTAGACCAACACACCTGCCTGAAAAGAACGAGCTGGCCTTCCCGGTAATCATCAATAGAACTGACAGAATCCACCAGAGCACACAAACCAGGCCACTTGCAACCAGGAAGATCAGCGGGGCAATGGCCACGAGGGAAGAGGCGCCTCGGTTGCCAACATACAGGGAGGGCGGCAGTGGTATGAAAGCTAAAACAAGCGAACATGGGAGGAGGTAACGGATTAAATAATGCCCGTAAAGCTCCAAAGATTGGCCAACTGTAGGCATAATTGCTGTCCACGACATACATAAGTCAAGGGACATTGACAGAAAGACGGAAATGTACCATTTTGATCCTCAATACCCCACCCGAGAAAGACGACAAGCGAGGCAACACCAGCCGCCCAGCTGATGAGAGCATTCAGGTATCTAGAAGACCACCTTCCCATCGTCGCTGACCAGTCAATGGAAATTTCGAATCCGGAAAATTCATCCGAGCATTGTAATTCTCCAGACGAATATATCCTGAAGCCCACTGAGGAAGCTCCAAAACCAAAAGCGTCAATGAAAGGTGCATCAAGATGCGTATGCAGTAGGATCCGTCGAGCAGACAGGACTGGGAAATAAT
>Ga0247741_1001100_pt1 | contig 14904 bp, 13 predicted proteins | sample UWRJL213509R2_FD_180945 | JGI IMG/M metagenome (GOLD analysis project Ga0247741, IMG submission 180945) | Plant litter microbial communities from Arlington Agricultural Research Station in Wisconsin, United States - UWRJ-L213-509R-2 | ecosystem: Environmental > Terrestrial > Plant litter >... | reverse complement strand
TGATGGTAAAAAATTGAGCATTTCCGCTCGCGGTCCAACAAGGTAAAAGAACAAAGCATTACCATAGGCGAGAACACCATCCTGTCAAACGGGGTAATTCTGCGTACCGTTACTTACGATACCCGCGACCCGCAACATATTGTTAACCTGATAGCACAGGCGCGCAGGGCAAAACTCATTATGAAGTTTCAGGGGCAGGACGAGCAAAACAATATCTACAAATTTGATAACGAGTTTTACTTCGTTACTATGCTGATAAGTACTACCGAGAATAAAGGATCGGTAGTGGTTACACAGAAGGAATTTGCAGGGTATTAAATAAAAAAATCCCCGGCGCTTGCCAGGGATGGTTATAAAAAGATCATATATTGCTACTACTTCCCTATTAAAGCAGGGTCAAACACACTTTTAGCTATTGGCTGGTTCGCTTTAATGTCCTGATAAACCTCGGTTTGCAATAGTTTATCATCAATGTAAAATTTGCAGAGGGTTTCGCTCCAGGCGCCTGCTAATAGTTTATGCTCTTCAAAAGTGGCTTCCATTTTGCCCTTGGCATCATATTTAAAATAACGTACGGCTACCAGTTTTTCTTTATCTATCCAAAGTTGGTTTACTTTTTCATCATCAGTGGCCGATCCTAATACATAAACGGCTTTATCCTTCCATGTGCTTTCATGGCATTTGGCAAGGTCGAAATGCAGGGCGCTAAAATGCGCCAGCACCTGGTCTATAGTCTTAAAATACATACCACCTAAAAAGAAGATCAGCTCGTTCTCGTCCTTTGTTGCACGCACTACTTTGTTGTTACGGAAAAGGAACGATGAATCGCCCCTGTAGATAATGCCATTACCAGCTTTGTCACCACCAAAATCTATCCGCAGCATATCCGGGTAAACAATGCGCTCGTGCCATATATCAGTTTTTAGCAAGGTATCGTTACGATAGCGGCCCGTGGTTTGGGTAAATGTTAGTGATGTATGCCATTTTCCATGATAGCGGCTATACATTTTTTTAATCACTCCGGTTGATGTGGGTTGCCCCGGCAAGGTAAAACCCCATACCGATAACAGTATGATGATAGCTAACGGATATTTCATAATTTATGCGGTTAATTCTTCATATGCGGCGGTAAGGCTGCGCTGTATGCCATCGCCCTGCCATTCGGTTACACCAGGTATTGCGGTAGCGGCTAAAATTTGCTCTTTGGTTTTGCCTGCTTTAATGCTGCTGCCAACATAAGTTACCAGTTTTTCCATATAATTTTGCATGGCTTTCAAATCAGCCATGGTGCCGGTAACTTTTACGGGGTCAAACGCGTGGCCAAAAACAAATATGGTGTCCTTATTAAACTGTTTTTGCGCCTGCTCTAAAGCTACCGCCCAGTGTTTGCATGATGCACCTGCGCTGCGGTCAACATAAGGGTGCATGCGGTTAAATACCTGGTCGCCGCAATGTACTATGTTGGCATGCTCAAAGTGTATAAAGCTATCGCCATTGGTATGGCCGGGGCCAAAGTAGTGGGCGGTAATACGCTCGTCGCCAACTTTAATTTTCCATTTATCGGTGTAAGTGGTATCAGGGTATAGCTGTTTGTCGTCGGAGTTTTGCTTTACGGCCGCTGCTTTTTGGTTGGTTAACGAGTTGGCATGCGCCGCAACGTTTTTAACCAGGCCCTTAAAAGAGATATTACCACTGGTATGGTCGCCGTGGTGATGGGTGTTTATAAGCCATTGAAAAGGTTGGTCGCTTTTCTTTTTAAGCTCGGTTATTAAATGGGTTGCCGGCTCGGGGAACTCGGCATCAACACAAACAATACCTTCTTTATTTATCATCCAGATGATGGTGCCGCCCTGTTCGGTAAAAATACCTACGTTGTTGCGCAGTGGGGTAAGTTTATATTCGGGTGCAGCCAGCATTGCCGCAAGGCTTTTATTGCTTAAAAACGATAGTGAACCGGCTGCCAAAGCAGTGTTTATTAAAAATTTACGGCGTTCCATATAGTTGGTATAGATATTAGATGATCAGAGAGATTAGTTAAAGTTATATTTTATTTTAAGTTCAAGAACTGCTTAGCCTATTTAGTATTTCCCAATTAATACTGATGAAACGCATCTGACACAAATTGCAGCACTACTGGTAATGATGCGCGCCAATACGTCCAGTTATGGGCGCCATCCCTAACCCGGTACTCATGCGGGATCTCTTTTTTACGCATCAGGTTATGCACCAGGCTGTTGCCTTCGTACAAAAAGTCATCGTCGCCAACATCCATAAACCAACGTACAGCTTTTTTCTGTATATCGGGCATGGCGTTCATTAAAGGTATTACGCTGTAGCGGTTGTAATAGTTGCTTATAGTGCTATCAGGCAGGTTGGGGTTATTTTTACTGAGGCTGGCCTTTGCATCATCTAAACTGAGAAATCCCGTAGCCGCGCTCAGGGGGCATGCCGACGAGAATATCTCCGGGTGGTGCAGGGCATAAACAAAACTGCCGCCACCACCCATGCTCAGGCCCGCTATCGCACGGAAACGCTTATCGCTTTTTACGCGGTACTTTTTCTCAACAAAGGGCAGCAGTTCGGTAAAAAAGAAATCCTCGTAATTCCAATCGCCTTTTATATCGTTAAAGTAACCCCTGTGCCCGGTGTTGGCATCGGGCATAATAATGATCATGGGGGTGGCAATGCCATCGCGAATGGCTTTGTCGGTAATGTTAAGCACCTCGCCAAACTGTACCCAGCCGGTTTGGTCGTCGCCGGCGCCATGCAGCAGGTAAAGTATAGGGTAACTGCGGCCGCTGGTTTCATAATCTGGCGGCAGGTAAACGGCATATTTACGCTCGCTTTTCAGTATCTTACTGGTAAGGGTTAAATTATCATACACCTTACCGGTTTGCGCAAACAGTAAAAAGGGGCAAAGCATCAGCAATAAAAAAGAGAGTTTTTTCATGAAGGTTAGTTTGGTGATGCAACAGGGGTATTGCGGTTGGCTAAATTTAGGGATTTTTAAATGAATGTTTATTGATTTTATATTGTAAGGGGTGATAATGTATCGTTCTTGTAGTTGATTATTACTATGACGGGTAATTTGATTATGATGTTGCTGTAGAGTATAATTATTTACAACGGCGTTACCTGCGGCCCGCGCTTTTCGCTCATACTGCGCAGGCCTTAATCACGGGCCGGTATCCGCTGCAATCGCTAACGCGGAGTGGCGGATCTGGTGAGAGACGCGATGCATCGCGTCTCTACATTATCTTACTTCGCATCTTTGGTGACATATAGGTGGGTAGCGATTCCCCAACAAACATTTTTACCTCAATAAGCAATTTATACCCGTATCTCCTTAACTTTACCCACGCATGCATCAACAACAAACCGCCGATAAAACCAAATGGCTGTACCTTTTTATAGGGCTGGCTGTTTTGCTAAACTTCAGTGGGCTGTTTATCCCTATACTTGCGCCCGACGGCACGCTTTACGCGGTAATTGCCAAAACCATGGTGCAGCGTAACGATTATGTGCAGCTGTTTGTACACAATACCGATTGGCTGGATAAGCCGCACTTTCCGTTTTGGATAACCGCATTTTCGTTTAAGGTTTTTGGCTTTACCACCTGGGCTTATAAATTACCCGGCATTTTATTTATGCTGATGGGAGCGGCCTATACTTATAAACTGGCCAAAGCGCTTTATACCAAAGAGATTGCCCTGTGGTCGGTATTGATATTGCTTACCTCGCAACACATTGTGCTATCAAATAATGATGTACGCGCCGAGCCTTATTTAACCGGGCTGATCATCGCCTCGGTATATCATTTTTATAAGGCTTACACCAGCAAAAGCTTCTGGCAACTTGTGCTGGCATCGCTGTTTACCGCCTGCGCTATCATGACAAAGGGCATGTTTGCGCTGATCCCTGTTGGCGGGGCCATAGTAGGGCAATTAGCCATTACCAAACAATGGAAGCAGCTTTTTAATCTGCGCTGGCTGCTTGCCGCCGTACTGATACTGATCTTCATACTGCCCGAGATTTATTGCCTGTATCAACAATTTGACGCGCACCCCGAAAAACTGGTGTTTGACACCCATGGCGTATCGGGCATTAAATTCTTTTTTTGGGATAGCCAGTTTGGACGTTTCTTTAACACCGGCCCCATCAAGGGCCACGGCGACCCAAGCTTTTTTGTGCACACCACGCTTTGGGCGTTTTTGCCCTGGTCGCTTATACTGTTCGCCGCTATATGGCATTTTATAAAAACGGGGGTACGGGATGTGCAAAAACGCGAGTGGTTTTGCATCAGCGGGGCTTTACTTACGTTCCTGTTGTTTTCGGCATCAAAATTTCAGCTGCCGCATTATTTGAATATCGTGTTCCCGTTCTTTGCCGTCATCACCGCGCAGTATCTGGTGGGTTTGCAAACGGAACGGACGATAAAAACCATCAGGGCCGTGCAGATAGGGCTGGTGGTTTTGCTGCTTATTGTAATAGCCACGCTGCATTATATTTTTAAACCAAGTGATTTTGGCTGGGGTGACGGGGTCACCTTGTTGGTATGGCTTGGCTTGTTAATAATAATCCCCGGTAATTTTGCCATTACCGATTTCCGGCAAACCGCGTTCCGCACGCTGATCGTAGCCTTTGTGGTTAACCTTTATCTGAATTTGGTATTTTATCCATCGCTGTTAAAGTACCAGGCAGGGAGTGAGGCTGCTGTTTGGATAAACCATAACAACCCCCAGAACCTGCCCGTTGTACAAAGCTGGGAGGATGCCAATTACCCCATGGAGTTTTACCTGGACAAACCCCTTACGGTGGTGAATGAAGATGGTAGTGGTAAACTGCCTGCACCGCCATTTATATTTTATGGCCCGGTTACGGTAACTGCATCACTGGCTGCAAAAGGGTATAAAATTGAACACCTGGCCTCGTTCCAGCGGTATTGGGTATCGAGGCTTAAGCCTGTATTTTTAAACAAAGCTACCCGCCAAAAGCAAGTTGTTCCAATGGAAGTAGTTATAGTGAAATAATACTTAATAAAACACTCATAAACTGTTACATACACCCTATTGCTTACGTAATATAATTACCGGGTGAAAATAGTACACTATAACTGATCTTAGGGACGCATCGCCCTTATTTAAAGCCCTTTAATGCTTGTGCAAAAAGCATAGCTATTGTTGGCAGCCTCCCCGGTAACTGCCAACAATGCATAAAGGTAGCTACGGATGATGCGTTCTTTTTTTTTGCATTAAATTAAGCAATAACCCCACCCATCACCGGGTCAGAGTAGCTTGTGTTTCCGGTTTCCACACGGCCTGCATAACGTTTTTCAAAATCGCCGTACCCTTTTACTTTAATGCTGAAATCGTACCAGCCATGCTGCTTGCCCAGGTCCAGCTTAATAGTTTGCGGGGCAAAGCTTTCCTGTTGAATGGTTAGTTGTTTAGCACCGGTTTTGTAGGCGTTATCAACCACATCAACCGTTACAGGCGTAACGGTGCCAACAAGCCAAAAGGTTAGCACCACATCACCTGTTAGCTTTTTGCCATTTGTTTGGTAGGCAAACTGCACGCCAATGCCCGGATCGTTCGCGTTGCCTTTAAATGCCCGGTAAAAGCCGTTAGGGCCATAGGTGCGCAGGTAATAATTGTTATTCTCAAACTCGTTTAGCGGCCAGTTGTCGGTAAGGATATCACCAGCCTTAGCAGCATAGCTCCAGGTGCGTACGGCTTCCATCTTTTGTGGATTGTAGAAAGAGGCATAATTGCCCGGTGCATACACGTTGAACGGTGCACCAACGGCCTTATCGCCAAAAACAGTATTCCCGGCCTTGAATTTTATTTCAAAGCTTTTCTTGTCCTCGCTCAGCATCCCATCGGCATACAGTTCGTATGGCAAAGCGCAGGCCGGTTTAATGCCTTTTTCCTGCCTGGGCATATAGGGCGAGGCATGCGGCGCCTTTTTAATCAGTGCCACATCATCGGTCGAAAGGTTCTTATAGGTTGACGGCACTTTTTTGAACTGCGCCTTGTGGATGCCTTCTACAAATTCATCTTTCTCTAAAAATGCAGGGTTAGCTATCTTCTCACCATTATAAGGCCTGAAGGCCGATGTAAGGTCGCCGCAAACGGTACGGCGCCAATCGCTGATGTTATGTTCTTTCACCTTTTTGCCTGTTTTTTTGGATATAAAGGTTTCCAGGAACTGCAGGGTAGAGGTATGGTCGAATACTTCGGAGTTTACATACCCGCCACGGCTCCATGGCGAGGCTATCACCATAGGTACCCGGTAACCCAAACCAATGGAGTTCTCGCGGTCGTATTTTGTCGGGAAATCGTTGCGGTCATGCTCCTGCTCGGCGGTTACAAAATCTACCCGTGTATCTATGCCTTTTGAGACCTTTCCAGTGCCTTTTTTGTGCGAATGAGGGGCGGTAAAAGGCGGAATATGGTCAAAATAGCCGTCGTTTTCGTCGTATGTTAAAATGAAAATTGTCTTTTTCCAAACCTCGGGGTTATGGGTAAGTATATCCAACACTTCCGACAAGTACCAGGCTCCGTACCACGGCGCACTGGGGTGGTCAGAGAAATTTTCGGGCGCGGTTAACCACGATACGGTTGGCAGCTTGCCGGTTTTGACATCTTCTCTAAACTGATGCAAAACATCCCCTTTGGGTACTTTCATGTCCCGTTTAGTGCCGTTATCGTTGTATTTTAAAGTGCTTAGTTTGCGGTAATTTGGGTCGCCGGTGTTTACGGCAAAAGCCTTAAGATGCAGGGCTTTTTCTTTCGCAGTAAGTTTATCAAAGCTGGCCGGATCAAGCTGCGAAGGGTTATTGTTTAACGATTCTAGATCGGCCCTTAACTGCTTCAATTGCAGCTGCATATGATCTATGTGGGCATCACCTTTTGGCAAAGCAGCAAGCTTTTTTTCCATAGCTTCTATCTCAGCCGGCAGGGCAATTTTTCTTTTTTGCAGGTATAAAATGTGTTTTTTATAAAGTTTGATATTGTACTGCTTAAAGTACTCCAGCGGGTTATCGCCAAAGTTCGATAGCCAGGATTCTTCCTCCCCTTCAAAATCCAGCGGTACGCTCATCTCGTTCTGGTAACACTTCCAGCTGATGCCGGCATCTTCCAGGCGCTCAGGGTAGGTGGTCCATGTTAGGGTGCCATAATCAGCATCTTCGTTCCATACCCGGGCGCGGGCCTGCTCGTTTTGCTCCTCGCGGATGGTACCCGTCCAAAAGAAAAGGCGGTTGGGCGTGGTGCCTGTTAGCGATGAGCAGAAATGCTGATCGCATACGGTAAAGGCATCTGCAAAGGCATAATGAAAAGGGATGTCCTGGCGGTTATGGTAGCCGAGCGTTAGGGGCATATCTTTGTATTCCTCTATACCAGACCGTTTTTCGTTCAGCCATTGGTCAAACTTACCATCGTTGCGGGCATTTACCTGGTTAGCCCACGAGTGCGGCAGGCAGTTCATCCAGGTGGCGCGCGTGTTTTTTATGTCGAGGTGAAACGGGGCGTAGGTTTCACCCTTTTTGTTTGATTGCAGCCAAACAGGGTTTTTGTTAGGCAGGGTAATAGCACGCGGGTCGTTATAACCCCTAACACCCTTTAATGTACCGAAACAATGATCGAACGAGCGGTTCTCCTGCATCAGCAGTACAACGTGCTCTGCATCGGCCCAGGAGGTGCCCGGGGCAGGGTTAATGGCCATAGCCTTTTGGATCGATGCTGGTAAAAGATTGGTTAAACCGGCCGCACCGGTAAGCATAGCTGCCTTTTTTATAAAATCTCTGCGCGTATCTGACATGTTGCTAAATTATCAAACCCAGATGAATTACTTGTACTGTATAGTAATGATAGTATTATTTTATTGTAAAGTAAGTGCGTATAATAATAGCGTTTCTTCGCCCGGCGGGGTAACCAAGCCGCTGCGTATAAACCCACACCTTTCTAACAAACGTTGCGATCGTGTATTAGTATCTGTTGTGGAGGCATAAAGTTTATCTATATCGTAATTGTCTTTTATGTATTTAATAGATGCTGTGGCAGTCTCATAAGCCAGCCCCCGCCCTGCAAATCCCGGCAGAAATGCAAACCCCAGGTCGGGCTTATCCAGGTAATCGCGCTTAAACAGGCCGCACATGCCAATTGGTTGGTCTGTGCCATTAAGGCTAACCAGCCATGGGCCGTAACCATATTTGTTATACAAACCTTGGGGGCCGTTAATAATATAATTAACAGCATCCTGATGTGTGTTAATGTTCCTGTCGCCAATAAATTGTTTCCAGGTTGGTGTGTTCAGCAAATCAAAAATAAAGGCGGCATCATCAATTACAAAACGCCTTAGGTTAATATTTGACGAGTGAAAAAGCGTATCGGGCATATTTATGATTCTTAAAACGAAGCTATGAATTTAGCTGAAAAGAGCATAATTGGTATTAATAAAGAAGATAAAACTTTGTTTTTACCACAAACATTTACTTACTTGTACTACCAATAACCTGTACTACCAATAACCGGATATCCGCTGATCTAGTAAGCCTATGAAAAAATATTGCCTCACCCTCGATCTGAAAGATGATGCTGATCTGATTGCCGAATACGAAGAGCAACACAAAGCCATCTGGCCCGAAATAGTTGATAGCATTGCCAGCGCAGGCATTACAAAAATGGAGATATACAGGCTGGGCACCAGGTTGATGATGATCATAGAGGCCGAAGAGAATTTCAGTTTCTCTAAAAAAGCCGCCATGGATGCAGGTAACGCCAAAGTACAACAGTGGGAAAACCTGATGTGGAAGTATCAACAACCCATAAAAGGTGCGCTTGCCGGTGAGAAATGGGTTTTAATGGATAAAATATTCCAATTGTAATACACTACCAATATGAGAAGAAAACTATTACTGCTTTGTTTATTATTTGCTGTTATTGCAAGCCGTTCCAATGCGCAGGGCTCATATACGCCTACAGCCGCGAACCTGGCCGCGAGGCAAAAGTTTCAGGATATGAAGTTTGGGCTGTTCATTCACTGGGGCATCTATAGCATTTTAGGCGATGGGGAGTGGGTAATGCATAATAAAAACATTCCCTATGATAGTTATAAACGGCTGGCAGGTTTCTTTAACCCGCAGGAATTTAATGCCAAAGAATGGGTGGCTTTTGCCAAAAAGGCGGGTATGAAGTATATTACTATTACCTCGCGCCACCACGATGGTTTTAGCATGTTCGGTACCAAAATGTCACCTTATAATATTGTAGATGCTACCCCATATCATAAAGATCCATTGATGGAACTGGCACAAGAGTGCGAGAAAGAGGGCATTGAGCTGCACTTTTATTATTCATTGCTTGATTGGGGCAGGCCCGACTATGCTTTTGGTAGCCAGATAGTGGATGGCAAGCCCGTTAAAGGCGATTGGGACAGCTATATTAAATTTATGAAAGACCAGCTAACCGAACTGATTACCAAATACCCGGGTGTAAAAGGCATTTGGTTTGACGGCGACTGGGAACGCACCAAGGTTAACTGGCATTACGATGAAATTTATGGGTTGATCCATAAGTTGAATCCTGCCATATTAGTAGGTAATAACCACCACGTAGCGCCAAAGGATGGCGAAGATTTCCAGATGTTTGAGAAAGATTTGCCGGGTGCCAACACCACTGGCTTTGCTCCCGACCAAACCATTGGTAAATTACCACTGGAAACTTGCGAAACCATCAACGGAAGCTGGGGCTTTAATATAAACGACAGGAACTTTAAATCTTCAAAACAAATTATCCATTACCTGGTGAATGATGCCGGACGGAATGCCAATTTCTTGTTAAATATAGGCCCTATGCCAAATGGGAAGATCCAGTCGGAATTTACCGATACGCTGGCCATTGTTGGTGCCTGGGTGCAAAAGAACGGCGAAAGCATTTACGGTACCCGCGGCAGTTATGTGCCCCCGCAGCCATGGGGTGTTATTACCACTAAAGCAAAAAACATGTATGTGCACGTTACCTCACCGCAGGGCGAGGGATATATTTTTATCCCAAAGGTAAAAGAGAAAGTGAGCAAAGCGGTATTGTTGAGCAATGGCAGCACGGTTAAGTTTAAACAACAGCCAGAAGGGGTGTTTATTTATACCGATGGACTTACTGCCGACCCAATAGATACTATTATTAAGCTATCCGTTAATTAAGGATGAAACAATTAGCTGCCCCGGTTAACAGGGAGGCTTTACATCAATTATTGTTAAAGCTACAGCCGGCTACTGTACCCCTTTGGGGCAAAATGACAGCCCGGCAGATGGTAGAACACATGATTGAGCAGGTAAGGTATAGTTATGAAAAACTCACTTTTGTTTTTGATGTGCCCGAAGAGCAGGCAAAGCAGGCCAAACAAAAGTGGATCTATACCGACGCGCAAATACCCCCGAATTTGGTATTAGGGCCATTGCCCGCTACAAATGAATATCCCGATCTGCATACTGCGATAGAGCAGTTGATGCTTGAACTTGAAAATTTTGACCGGTATTTTGAACCAGCCGAAACCGTTGTAAACCACGGAGGATACGGCCCTATGGATTACAACGAGTGGCTGATATGGCATAGTAAACATCTGGCGCATCATCTAAAGCAATTTGGGCTTATTAATTAGGCAACAGCTTCTTCTGTTGGTGTAAAACTTTGCTCATCGGCGCTTGGGCCATAGCTGCCGGGGATAGGAATGTTAAGCAAGCGCAGGTAAACACCCAGTTGCGCACGGTGATGGATGATCTGCGACAGCGCCATCCGGATAACCTCGCCTTTGGTGCTTACGCTGTAAATGGTTTCGCCGCTGCGCAGTGTCCATTTTTCATCAAGCCTATTTTCGTTTCCTGCAATTAACTGGCTGCGGCCATCAATTAATGATGCTTCAAAAACCTCCATCAGGGCTGCAGTATCGTTTACATTTTTCTGTTCCCAGGCGTTATTTTCAAAATCAAGCTCTTCAGTGGTGAGCGCCATGGTTATCCAGGTTGGCAGTTCGGCAATATGGGTAGCCAGGTTACGCAGTACCATGCTTTTTTCGTGCGGTTTGTAATCGTACTGGTCATCAGGGATGCGCGATAACATGTTGCGGGTGGTTAAAGCTTCTTCGTTTAACTGTTTAAGAAAAAAATTGATAAGTGACATAGCGTTGTTGTTTTTGGTTTGTAATTCAAAGAAACAACAGGCTGATGACAGCCCTATGTCAGCAGGAAGAAAAATAATTAAAAAAATATTATTTGCTATGCATGCATAATAAATTTATCTTGCAGCGTTTAAACCTAATATTTGTACCGTATACCGTTTTGGTGTTGATTTGAGTAGCTTTTCGGGTAATCCAAGTACATGAATTTATCGTTAGTTTTACTGCAAACCAATTATAAATCTACTTTTTAAAATGGATCATTTACTAACCGATGCCCCTGCGGGTATCGACTTTTCTATAAGCGATAACCAAAAGATGATAGGCCAGATGGCCAGGGATTTTGCCGAGAAACACATCCGCCCAAATGTAATGACCTGGGACGAAGAGCAGCATTTCCCATTAGCATTGTTTAAGCAATTAGGCGAGCAAGGCATGATGGGGGTACTGGTACCTGAAGAATACGGTGGCTCGGGTTTTGGCTACGCCGAATATGTAACTACCATTGTTGAGATAGCTAAAGTATGCGGTTCGATAGGTTTATCAGTTGCAGCACATAATTCCCTATGTACTGGTCATATCCTGGCGTTTGCCAACGAAGAGCAAAAACACAGGTGGTTACCAAAACTGGCTACTGCTGAGTGGTTGGGCGCATGGGGGTTAACCGAAGCTAATACCGGCAGCGACGCCATGCGTATGGCAACAACGGCTGTTTTAGATGGCGACTATTATATTGTAAATGGTTCAAAAAACTGGATAACCCACGGTAAAAGTGGCGATATTGCTGTAGTAATGGTGCGCACAGGCGAAAAAGGCGATAGCAAAGGTATTTCTGCCCTGGTGATAGAGCGTGGTACACCGGGCTTTAGCTCTGGTAAAAAAGAGAACAAACTGGGCATGCGTGCTTCAGAAACCACCGAAATGATATTTGATAATTGCCGTGTACCCAAAGAAAACCTTTTAGGCGCAGAAGGCGAAGGCTTTAAACAAGCTATGAAAGTGCTGGATGGCGGCCGTATTTCTATAGCGGCATTATCATTAGGTATTGCTAAAGGCGCTTTTGAAGCTGCCGTTGCTTACTCTAAAGAACGCCACCAGTTTGGCCAGCCGATAAGCAATTTCCAGGGGATAGCATTTAAATTGGCAGATATGGCTACCGAAATAGAAGCCGCCGAACTATTAATTATGCAGGCTGCCAATCTGAAAAACCGCCACTTGCCGGTAACCAAGCAATCGGCTATGGCTAAATACTTCGCATCTGAAGTAGCTGTACGCTGTGCTAACGAGGCTGTGCAAATATTTGGCGGCTATGGTTATACCAAAGATTTCCCGGTAGAGAAATTTTACCGCGATGCCAAGCTTTGCACCATAGGCGAAGGGACTTCCGAGATACAAAAAATCGTTATCAGCCGGGAAGTGTTAAAATAAGAAACTATACTGATCAATTATACACCTAAGTACAGCCTGCAGCTAACCCCTGCAGGCTTTTTCGTTAAAATAAAAAGAGCAGGCTTGGCCTTGCGCTATACCTGCTCTCTATAAATTTTAATTAACTATTAACCGACAGTTTGATTAAATCTGTTAGTTAGTACAAATATATTAAATTATCTTTTTAATTTAATTATTATCCTATAAATAAAATATGTATGTCTATTCAAAATTACAATTTGTAAACAATCGGCTGATAGTTAGTAGTTTATTGAGTAACTTTTACAAGTATTGGTGTTACGTAGTAAAAAGCTCCCCTGTCAACATTTTTTATGTTTACATCCATCGTTTCGTTCATCTTATTAATATTTACGTTGATACTGCCATCGGGGTTGGTTGGCAGGGTAACATATTTTTTGCTATCGGCCATGGCGGGAGTAATACTTCCTTTAAACAGGTTTACGGTTAGCGCAACTGCAATTATGGTCAGGATGATTTTGGTGTACAGATCTGTTTTCATGTGTTTATTGGTTTATGGTTTTGAAGATAGCTAAACCAACACATAAAAAAGGGTGCAAATAAAAAATCCCTCCGGGTTTAAGGGAAGGATTTGAGCGAAAGACGAGATTCGAACTCGCGACCCCGACCTTGGCAAGGTCGTGCTCTACCAACTGAGCTACTTTCGCGTTGGGGTGGCAAAAGTATAATTTTAGTTTAATTGGAAAAAAAATATTTTTAAATAGTTGATTTTAGATTTAACAACTTTTAAAAGTTGTACCAAAAACCGTCCTTAAAACGCCTTAAAACGTCCTGAAACGGCCCCGATAACCGCGAAGTGTTCACGTTCACGGCAGTGAACGCTCGTGAACACGAGTAAATATCTGGTAATCAGTATAATCGTAAAATTGGCTACTGACAAAATATCGTCACCGTTTTATTGGATATAATTATTATGCAGACCCGATGGGCACAGGCCTTGCCAACTAAACCCGGTTGTAGCGGATACCTGCCCGTAACTAAGGTCTGAGCAGTATGAACAGAAAGCGGGGCTGGCGGAAGATAGTAGCAGTGTTTTTTTTAATTTATAACCCGTTTATAGAAAGATAGGTTATTAAGGGCGAAATGGTAAGTATGCTCATTATGAAGTAACACATGCGAGTTTCTTTATTCATTGCTGCGTTTAAAAGCATCACAATTGTTGATCCTATGCTAATTGCAAAGGTTAATAAATACCAATACATCACTCCCTCGCCCCAGGCTAATCTTTCTCCGGCATTTATATGATCAATCGCGGCTTTATACCTTAATTGCGTAGTTAAGCTGCAACACCAGAAAAGCAAATAGAACAAATACGCTATTACGGCGGCTTTATACCTTTTATAAAAAACGAAAGTTGTTGTTAATCGTGCCTGCATATAACTTAATACAGCTATAACAAAAAAGGTAACCTGCACGCGGTTTCAGATTCTTCGCTATCACTCAGAATGACAAGTTGATAACCTAAAATCAAACATTCCCGCCCACTCTCCCCACTCAATCAATCCTTTACAAAAAACTTTTTCTTGCAAGCCCTTGAAAATCAAAAAATAGTATCTACCTTTGCAGTCCTTAAAATAAGGATAAAACTGTAAATACAAAAAAGGAAAAATGCCTACTATTCAGCAATTAGTTAGAAAAGGTAGAGTAGCTATGGTTGACAAGAGTAAGTCACCAGCGTTGGACAGCTGTCCACAGCGAAGAGGCGTGTGCACCCGTGTGTACACCACTACCCCTAAAAAACCAAACTCAGCAATGCGTAAAGTTGCACGTGTGCGCCTTACAAATGGTAAAGAAGTTAACGCCTACATCCCTGGTGAAGGCCATAACTTACAGGAACACTCTATTGTTTTGATCCGTGGTGGTCGTGTTAAAGACTTACCGGGTGTACGTTACCACATCATCCGTGGTGCGTTAGATACTTCTGGTGTTGCCGGTCGTAACCAACGTCGTTCTAAATACGGAACCAAGCGTCCTAAACCAGGACAAGCAGCAGCGGCTCCAGCAAAAGGTAAAAAGAAATAATTAAAGGAGGATAGTAAAAATGAGAAAGTCAAAACCGAAAAAGAGAATCCTTCTTCCTGATCCAAAATTCAATGATATTTTGGTAACCAGGTTTGTAAATAACATGATGTTTGATGGTAAAAAATCTACCGCTTACACCATATTCTACAATGCAGTTGAGATAGTAGAGAAAAAAACAAGCGAAAACGGGTTAGATACCTGGAAAAAAGCTTTGAACAATGTAATGCCTGCTGTTGAAGTAAA
>Ga0247741_1001099_pt1 | contig 14906 bp, 16 predicted proteins | sample UWRJL213509R2_FD_180945 | JGI IMG/M metagenome (GOLD analysis project Ga0247741, IMG submission 180945) | Plant litter microbial communities from Arlington Agricultural Research Station in Wisconsin, United States - UWRJ-L213-509R-2 | ecosystem: Environmental > Terrestrial > Plant litter >... | reverse complement strand
TTCCACGCGTGGTCCTCACCGGCGATCCACGTGGTGTTCTGCGCGAATGGCTCGCGCTGCACCCGGACGACTCCGTCGGGAAACCGCGTCGCGAGGTCCGTGCACGCCGCGCGGATCGCCGCCTCGGGGATCGACGCGCGCGATAGCTCGCCCCACGTGGCGAGGGCGGAGAGGCCGCGCAAGATGTCGTAGAAGTAGAACCGCGGCAGGCACGGCTCGCCCCACGCCTTCGCGGCATCGCGCTCCTCGGCGTTCTGCACGGTCGGCGATCCGTTGACGAGCGCCCGCCGGGTGAGAAAGCCCGCAGCCTTCACGAGAAACGCGCGGCGCTCGGCGCTCCACGCGACCGGACCGCCGATCATCATCGCCTCGAACGGCGCGACCGTGCCGACCATCGAGCTCGGGCACTCGCCTTCGATCGTGTACGCGACCTCGTCGCAGTTGAGCCCGCCGTCGGCCATCTGGTAGCGCGGGAACCACGGCACCGCCCACGGCACCGCGGCCCACGCATTCACGCCGCACGCGTGCAGCACCTGGATCATCGAGCCGAGGCCGCAGTGGCACATCACGTCTCGCCACGGGTTCGCGTCGCCGAGCTCCTCCTTCGTGATCGGAAAGATCTTCAGTCGAAAATCATTCAGCCCCGCGATCATCCGCGTCACCGCGCGCTCGGGGATCCGCCGCGCCTCGCCGAGCTCCCACAACAGCAGCATGTGCCACCACGGCGAGTCCCACTTCGGCCAGTACACGTCACCGGCGAGGCTCGTCATCGCCGCGTTCGACGCGAGGTATTGCACCGAGTGCTCGATGCCCTCCGTCACCGCGGATCCGGGCGCGACCTTGGCAGCGGGGATCGCGGAGAGAACGCCGCGTAGCTCGTCGCTCATCCGCGGAGCATAGCTGCCCGCGCCGCGGCGACGAACGCCTCACGCTCGTCGATCGACAGCGCGATGGCCGTGCTCTCGCGCTCGCGCCCGAACACGCCGTGAAGCCGCGTCGGCGCGCGCAGGCGCACGACGACGTTCGCCCCGAGCACGCCCGCGTTGAGCGCGTCGGCGGGCGCCTTGGCGACCTCCTCGATCGCCCGTACGTTCTCCCACGGAACCCGCCCGCGCCAGCGCACGCCGATCACGAGCTCGAGCTCGCGCACGCCGATCATCGCCCCGCCCCGCCGCAAGAGGTTCACATCGCCGATGAACCACAGCGTCATGTAGAGCGAGCTCGCCGTCATGATCCACGCGACGATCGGCGACACGTACGCCGCGAGCACGATGTGCACCGCGATCGACTCGACGACCACCAGAAACACGAGCACGCCCGCGTACAGCGGCCACCCGTTCGCGCGATGCACCGTGAAGCGCATCGGGATGGACGGGCTGTGCGCCGCAGCGACGGCCGGCATCCGTTCCGCCGTCGCGGACGCCGCGTCAGCCGCAACGACGGAAGGCATCCGTTCCGCAGTCGCGGACCCCGCGTCGGCCGCAACGACGGCCGGCATCCGTTCCGCAGTCGCGGACGCCACTCGGGCGGCGCGCCAGCCGAACAGGGCCGAGCCGATCAACGATGCCTCGGTCGCGGCGATGGCGGCGAGCCGCCGCGGAAACCGCGCCGCGACGAGCGCCGCGGTCAGCGCCTCGAACCGCCGTTCGCCGCTCGCCCGCGCCTCGCGCCACGCACGCCGCGCCTTGCGGGCGCGCACGACGATCATCGCGACGAGCGTGAGCTCGGCGAGCGCGAACGCCAGCATCACGATCTGCCCGCCGCCGCGCGCGGCGCCGAGCACGAGCCGCGCGAACAAGAAGCCGATCGCGAGCGTCGCGCCGAGCACCCACGTCGGCAACCCACGCGACCCCGACATCCCGGGCGTGCCGTCGGCCGGCGGCGCAGCCGGCCCCGACACCCCAGTCGCGCCGTCGGTCGGCAGCGCAGCCGGCGCCGACACCCGAGGTGCGATCGACGCCTCGTCTCGATCGGTCGGGGGCGCGCCGCGCATCGCCGCGTTCCGGCGCGCGGGTCGCACTGCGATGAAGTACAGGACCAGGCCCGCGGTGACGACGAAGTCGAACGCCGCGGCGATCGCGACGGTCGATTGCAGCGCGGGCGACCCGCCGCGCGAGAGCTGGAACGCGGCGCCCGCGATCGCCCACACCGCGGCGACCGCGAGGAGGCCGAAGAGGGCGCGCTTATCGATCCGCCGGAGCTGCATCCTGCCGGTCATACGGCATTGGATGCCGCAGCGGAGAAAATGGGGTCGCCGCTCTTAGTCGTCCGTGAGCTCGCCGGTCCAGTACAGGTAGTCGCGCCACGCATCCGGGATCGAGCGCAGCGAGATCCGGATCGCGACCGCCGGCACCCAGTTCGGCTGCGCGGGCGTGGCCAGCAGCGCCATCCCCGCCTCGCGCGGCGTGCGCCCGCCCTTCTTGCGGTTGCACAGGTAGCAGCAGGTCACGATGTTGGTCCACTCGGTGGTCCCGCCTTGCGAGCGCGGCTTCACGTGGTCGTAGGTCAGCTCGCTGATCGACGCCTTCTTCGCGCAGTACTGGCACTTGTAGTTGTCACGCGCGTAGATGTTCACGCGCGAGAACTTCACCGGACGGGCGTGGCGCCGGAACGAACGCAGCAGGCGCACGACGGCGGGTACCTTGAGGACGATGCTGACCGAGCGGATGCCCCGGTCGTATTCCTCGAGGACCTCGACCTTGCCGAGGAACAGCAGCGTGATGGCGCGCTGCCACGAGATCACCTTGATCGGCTCGAACCCCTGGTTGAGCAGCAGGGTCTGCGCAGTGTCCATTCGATCAACCCCTGACCACCAATGTAGCAGCTCGCGTCCTGCATGCGACAATTCGCGGCGGGTGTGGGATCTCGGCCACATAGCTGAATCCCCGACGAAAGCGGAGATTGAAAACGATTTTCAGTAATGATAGCTCTCTATCGTGTCGACCCTCGCGGAGATCGCGCTCGGCAAGACCGCGACCGTGCAAGCGGTCGACGGCCCGCGTGCGTTTCGCCGCCGGCTGCTGGAGATGGGTCTCGTCCCGGGCACGCAGGTGATGATCGTCAGCATCGCGCCCCTCGGTGATCCCCTGCAGATCGAGGTGCGGGGCGGGCAATGGTCGCTCCGTCGCACCGAGGCCGCGCAGATCCAGGTGACGACGTGAGCGACGCGCACTGCGAGCCCGGCGCTTCGGGGCACACCCGCGCACCGAACGAGCGGCCGCAGCTCGTGCTCGCCGGCAACCCGAACGTCGGCAAGACCACGCTGTTCAACGCGCTCACCGGCTCGTCGGCGAAGGTCTCGAACTATCCGGGCATCACGGTGGATCGCAAGAGCGGCCAGCTCGTGCTGCCCACCGGCGCGAGCGCCGACCTGACCGATCTACCGGGCACGTACAGCCTCAACGCGCGCAGCGCCGAGGAGCAGATCGCGCTCGATGCGCTCGTGGGCCTCGACGGCGATCCGGTCCCCGACGTGGTCGTGGTCTGCATCGACGCCACGCAGGTCGCGCGCTCGGCGTATCTCCTCGCGCAGATCCAGGAGCTCGGCGCGCGCTGCGTGGTCGCGCTCACCATGGTCGACGAAGCGGATCGCACCACGGCCACGCCCGATCCGGCCAAGCTCGGCGCGCTGTTCGGCTGCGAGGTGATCGCGGTCACCGCGCGCACGAAGCGCGGCCTCAAGGAGCTGATCGCCGCCATCGATCGCGCGCTCCGCAAAGACCGCGCCGCGGTGTGGCGGTGGACGCCATCGCCGGCGCTGCGCGGTCACCTCGATGCGGTCCGCGCCGGGCTGCCCCAGAAGTGGCACTCCGAGCACGGCGACGATGCGCTCGCGCTGTGGGCGCTGACCTGCATCGAGCCGCGCGACGGTGTCGACGACGACGAGCTGGTAGTTCCCGCCGAGCTCCGCGCGGCGGTGGGCGCGTGCAAGGTCGACCGCGCCGCCGACGACGAGGCGGTGCTCGGTCGCTGGACCTGGCTCGATCGCGAGATTCCGAAGCTACTGACCCGCAAGGTCGATCGCAGCCGCACGCAGAAGATCGATCGCATCCTCCTCCACCGCGGCCTCGGCTTCGTCACGTTCCTCGCCGTCATGGCGGTCGTGTTCATGTCGCTGTTCTGGTGGTCCGATCCGGCCATCGATCTCATCGACCGCGGCTTCAAGTTCCTCGGCGGCGAGCTGCACGCCGCGCTCGGCGACGGCATCTTCACCGACTTCCTCGTCGACGGCGTGATCGGCGGCGTCGGCTCCGTGCTCGTCTTCCTGCCGCAGATTCTCCTCTTGTTCCTGTTCCTCGGCTTCCTCGAGGACTGCGGCTACCTCGCGCGCGTCGCGTACCTCATGGACCGCATCATGCGGTCGATGAACCTGCACGGCCGCGCGTTCGTGCCGATGCTCTCGGGCTTCGCCTGCGCGGTCCCCGCGATCCTCGCCACGCGCACGATGGAGCGCCGCCGCGATCGCATCCTCACCATGATGGTCGTGCCGCTGATGACGTGCTCGGCGCGCCTCCCCGTCTACACGCTGATCATCGGCGCGCTGATCCCCGGCTCGCGGATGACGCAGGGCCTCCTCATGGTCGGCATGTACCTCTTCAGCGTGATGACCGCGCTGATCGCGGCGTGGGTCATGTCGAAGACGGTCAAGCCGCTGAAGGCGAAGCGGCTGCCGTTCCTGATCGAGCTCCCGCCGTACCGGTTCCCGCGCTGGCGCGACGTGCTGCGCATGATGTGGAACAAGTCGAGCGTGTTCCTCAAGGAAGCGGGCACCGTGATCCTCGGCTGCTCGATCGCGCTCTGGGCCCTGCTCTACTTCCCGCGCGACTTGCCCGCGGGCTCGAAGGACTACGCGGCGCTCATCGAAGCGGCGCCCTCCGAGGAGGCAAAGGTCGCCCTCGACGACGAACGCCAGGCGAAGCAGCTCGAGAACAGCTACGGCGGCCGGCTCGGCCATGCCATCGAGCCGGCGATCGCGCCGCTCGGCTTCGACTGGAAGATCGGCGTCGGCATCATCGGCGCGTTCGCCGCGCGCGAGGTGTTCGTGTCCACGCTCGGCATCGTCTACTCCGTCGGCGGCGATGCCGACGAGGCCTCCGAGCCGCTGCGCGACGCACTCCGCAACGAGAAGAGAGCCGACGGCACCCGCGCGTACACGCCGCTCGTCGGCCTCTCGCTGATGATCTTCTTCGCGCTCGCCTGCCAGTGCATGAGCACGCTCGCCGTGGTCAAGCGCGAGACCGGCGGCTATCGCTGGCCGCTGTTCCTGTTCGCGTACATGACCGTGCTCGCCTACGTGGTGAGCTTCCTCGTGTACCAGGGCGGCAAGCTACTCGGCTTCTGAGGCCGGCGGCGCGGTGTGCACCACCGGCGGTCCCGAGCCGATTCCGTAGCCCGCGAGCTGCGCGCGGATCCTGTCCTTCTCGACACCGTCGAGCTTCGCGAGCCAACCCTTCAACAGCTCGAGCGCCCGCGCCCGCAGCGCATCGCGGTCGGGCACGGCGGCGGGCAGCTCCATGCCGAACGCGGGTGCCTTCGCACCGGCGAGCGCGGCGTATGCCTCGGCGAGGCGATGCGCCGCCATGGGATCGTTCTCGCGGTCGGCCGCGTGCGCCTCGATCTGCTCGGTCAGCCAGGGTCCGAGATCCATACGCCGAAGCTTACCGCGTCAGCTTGCGATACTCGTTGATATGTCGAATCGCCGAGCGGGAATCCCCCGACTGATCGAACAGCGTCGCGAGGTTGTAGTGGGCCTCCGCGAGCTGCGGATCGAGCTCGAGCGCCCGGTGATAGAGCGCGATCGCATCCGCCTCCTTGCCCGCATCCTGCGCGATCACGCCGAGGTTGTAGTAGGCGGTGGCATCGGCCGGATCCTGGTCGAGCGCGCTGCGAAAGCAATCGTGCGCCGCGGTCGCATCACCGCTCTCGGCGAACAACCGTCCGAGGTTGATCCAACCTTCGGTGATCTCGGGCCGCAGGCGAAGCGCCCGGCGGTACGCGTCGATCGCCGCGACCGGATCTCGCTCCTCGAGCTCCATCGCGCGCGCGAGCCACTGATCCGCGGTGGCGGGCGCGACCGCGACGGGAATCGGAACGTCGGTCGCGCGCGGCAGCTCGCGTAGCTCACCGGCGGCCGCGATCGGCGCGGGCGGTGCCGGCTCGAAGGCGAGCGAGAGCTGCCCCGGCAGCGCCGGATCCTGCGTGCCGCGGACGTGCACGGTGCCGGCGCGCGCCTCGACGGTCAGCTCGGCGATCGACGTTCCGGCGGGAAGCTGCTGCTGGATGCGCGCGAGCTCCTTGCGCACGCGCGGCAGGGGCACGCCCGCATCGACGAGCGCCTTCACCGTGCGCAGCGCCGACAGGTCGCGAAACGAGAGCTGCGCCGGCACCGCGCCCGGCGTGCCGACCAGCCCGTCGCGGATACAGCTGCGGACTGCCGACTCGGGCAGTCCGATCAGCTGCGCAGCGTGCCGCGCCGAGTAGCTGGTCCACACGCGCCGACACTATCACCGCGCATGCATGCTCATCCAATGGGCGATCGTCTCCGCGAGCTCGGTCATCACCTCGCCCGCGGTGCGTCCCGATCGTACGAGCACGTCGAAGCCGTGGTCGGCGCCCTTGACCACGTGCAGCACCGCCCGCGCGCCGAGCTTCTTGACCACGGGCCGCAGCCGCGGCAACGGCGCGAGCTCGTCGCGCGTGCCCTGCAGAAAGAGCAGCGGCCCCGCCGCCATCGCGAGGTGCTCGGCGCGCTCGATGCCCGGCTTCTCGGGCGGATGCAGCGGAAACCCGAGGAAGGCGATCCCGCGCAGCGCCGGCAGCGCCGCGGCGGCGTGCGCGCGCGAGGTCATCCGGCCGCCGAACGACTTGCCGCCCGCGAACCGCGGCAGATCCGGCACGAGCCGCGCGGCCGCGTGCCACACCGCGCGCACCGCCGCCTCCGCGATCGCCGGCGAATCCGGGCGCGCCTTCTTCGCGGCCATGTACGGAAACTCCCAGCGCAGGGTCGCCACCCCGCGCGCCGCGAGTGCCTCCGCGATCGCCGTCATGAACGCGTGGCGCATCCCGGCCCCGGCGCCATGCGCGAGCACGAGGAGTAACTTCGCGTCCGCGGGGCGCATCAAGATCCCCGGATGTCCGTCGAGGTCGACCTCGGTGCCCACGCCGGCAGTCTGCTATCGTGGGGCCGCTTCATGCAACGCGCGCTCGTGCTGGTCTTCGCTGCGGGATGCCACGTCACCACGCGCACCGAGGTCACCCACCCGGGCAGCGAGGAGATCATTCCGCATCCGGAAGGCGCGATCGCCCGCAGGCCCACGCTCGTCCTGTCGGAGACCGGCGCGCTGCGGTTCGTGGAGCCGCTCGAGTGCCCCACCGAGCGCGTCGTCTCGAGCAGCACCGCGGTCGAGATCGAGACCAAGCCCAACCTCGCCACGTTCGTGGTCGGCGTGATCGCGTCGGCCGTCGGCGGCGTGATGATCATCGGCGGCATCGCCGCGAAGGATGGCGCCGCGAACCCGGTCACGTACGCGGGCGTGGGTCTCCTCGCCGTGGGACTGCCGTTCGCGATCGGCCCGTGGACCGGCCTGCACACGGAGCTCGCCGAGGGCGGCAGCACGGAGCCGCAACGCGCACCGGGCGCGAGCGTGCCGTGCGGCGCGCGCGGCCTCGCGGCGAAGTCCGCCACCCTCACGATCCGCGGCATCGAGGTCCACGGCGGCGTGGCCGAGGACGGCACGTTCGCGATCTCGCCCTACCAGCTGATCGATGCGTACGCGCCGACCACGCTGAACGCGTGGGACATCACCGCGATCGCCGACGCCGCCGGTGGCCCGCGCACGATCGAGGCGGTGATCGATGGCGGCGCGCTCGCCAAGCACGCGCAGGAGTTCCTCGACCACGCCGACTTCGACGGGAAGATCCAGCCGCTCCGCCTCGTGCCCACCATCGTTCCCGGCACGCTTCGCGCGAGCCTGACCACCACGGCCACCGGGCCCGCCTTGCGCGTGGTGCTGCCGCTGAAGAACGACGGTCCCGGCGAGACCTGGGCGCTGCGCGGGCAGATCACGTCGGGCACGAAGGCCGTCGACGGGCGCATGATCTACGTCGGCCACCTCGCGAAGGGCGAGGCGAGCTCGCGCGAGCTGATCGTGCCGCTCACCGCTGCCGCCGCCGATGCGATCCGCGGATCGACCCTCGATCTCTCGATCGAGCTGCGCGACGCGCACGGCACCGCGCCGGGCACGCCGGTGCGGTTCCGCGGCAACGTCCTGAACGACGCCCCGCGATGAAGATCGCGGTCGTCGGCTCGGGAATCGCGGGCCTCGGCGCCGCACGAGCCCTCGCGCGCGCGCACGACGTGACGATGTTCGAGGCCGCCGCGCGTCCCGGCGGTCACGTCTACACCGTCGATGCGGATGGCGAGCGCGTCGACATGGGCTTCATCGTCTGCAACCGCGAGCGCTATCCGCACATGTTCCGCATGCTCGGCGAGCTCGGCATCGAGACCCGGCCGACCGCGATGTCGTTCTCGGTCTCGCTCCCCGACGAAGATCTGGAGTGGGGCAGCGCGAGCCTGTCATCCCTCTTCGCCGACCGTCGCCTGCTCGGCTCGCGGCGGCACTGGCGATTCCTCGTCGAGGTCGTGCGGTTCCTGTTTCGCGCGCGGAGGGATCTGGATGCCGGTGCCACCGCGCTGCTCTCGCTCGACGAGTACGTGGCCACCACGCGCGCCTCGCGCGAGCTGCGCGATCGCTTCCTCGTGCCGCTCGCCGCCGCCCTGTGGTCGCTCGCGCCGGATCGCTGCGGCGCGTTCCCGGCCGAGACGTATCTGCGGTTCCTCGATCAGCACGGCATGCTGCGCGTGGTGCGGCCGCTCGCGTGGCGCACCGTGGTCGGGGGCAGCCAGCGCTACGTGGATGCGCTGCTCGCCGAGCTGAAGGCGCGGCGCTTCGCCCTCGAGCTCGCGACTCCGGTGGCCGCGATCCATCGCGATGCGCGCGGCGTCACCGTGGTCGCGGGCGGGCGGGAGCGACGCTACGATCGGATCATCGTGGCCACCCACGCGGATACGGGGCTGTCCTTGCTCGCGGCGCCGAGCCCCGCCGAGCAGCGCGTGCTCGGCGCGTTTCGCTACAGCGACAACACCACGGTGCTTCACCGCGATCCGGCGTTCCTGCCGCGCCGGCCCGCGGCGCACGCCGCGTGGAACTACGTCGCGGATCCCGAGACCGCGCGCGTCGCGGTGACCTACTCGATGACGCGGCTGCAGGGCCTGCCCGCGGATCCTCCGTTCCTCGTCACCCTGAATCCGCGCACGCCCCCGCGCGCGGCGCTCCACGAGGTGGTGTTCTCGCACCCGCAATTCGATCGCGCCGCGCTCGCCGCGCAGGCCGAGCTCCCGCGCCTCGGCGGCGTGCAGCGCACTTACTACGCGGGCGCGCACTTCGGCTTCGGCTTCCACGAGGACGGGCTGCGCTCCGGCCTCGCCGCCGCCGCGAGCGCGATCGCGGACGAGCTGCGAACATGACGCACTCGGCGCTCTACCGCGGCGACCTCGTGCACACGCGCCGCGATCACCTCGCCCGGCGGAAATTCCGATACCCGGTCTACATGGCCGCGATCGATCTCGCCGAGATCCCCGCGCTCGATCGCACGCTGCGCCTGTTCTCGCACGGCGGTGCGAATCTGTTCAGTCTGCACGACCGAGACTACGAGGACGGCGCGCTCGGGCTCGCCACCTCCCACGCGCACGTCCTCGCCGCGCACGGCCTGCCCGTTCCGCACACCACGCGGCTCGTCACGAACCTCCGCGTGCTGGGCTACGTGTTCAACCCGGTGAGCTTCTTCCTCGGCTACGACGCGCACGGCGTGCTCGCCACGGTCGTGGCGGAGGTGAACAACACGTACGGCGGCCGGCATCGCTACGTGCTCGGTCCCGCGCAACGGATCTCGGACTCGCACGCGCGCGTGGGGTTTCGCGCGCCGCGCGAGCTGTTCGTCTCGCCGTTCCTCCACGGCGAGCGCAGCTACGAGTTCTGGTTCGAGACCCCGCTCGACGGCGAGACGTTCGCGATCACGATGCACGTCGATACGCCGGCCGGCGAACGCGTGTTCGTCGCGCACGTTTCGGGTGTGCGGCGTGTCCTCACGGATCGCGCGCTGCTCGCCGCCGCCGTGCGATTCCCCCTGATGACCGCGCAGGTGATCGGCCTCATCCACTACGAGGCGATGAAGCTCCGCCTCCTCGGCGTGCCCTACCGCCGTCCCGGCGCCGATCACCGTCCGCTGCCCGAGCAGTGAGCGCCGTCGCCTCACGCTCCCGACAGGCGTTCCTGTGGCCGTCCATCGGTAAGCGCCAACGTGGTTGGTGGCATCTGACTTGCTCGGCTTCGTGACATGAACAACATCGAATCCGGCAAGGGCGACGACGATCTCCTCATCGGCCACGCTCACGGCGTCGACCGCGATGACGACGAGATCCAGCTCGAGGACGAAGACATTCTCGCCGAGGAGCTCGAGGAGGACGCCGGCGACCTCGACTTCGAGCCCGACTACAACGGCGACTACTAGCGACGGGCCGTCTGTGTCCACGCGGTCTGACCGATGGTCAGGGCGAACACGGATGCTGTTGCGACGGCAAAGGTTACAGCGAGGCTGAGCAGCAGCTTCGTCCTCATGACCAGCCGTACGAGGTTCGCGGACGAGCGGATCACAATCCCCGCGACATGCAGTACGGTGCTGGAGGGTGCCCGCGGTCGTCGCACATCCTCTGATCGTTCCGCTGCCGCGCCTCGTGCCGCCGGCGGGTCCGCTCGTGCGCTGGGCGTTGGTCGCCCGGCTGCGCGCGACCTGGGCCGGGGGACGCCTGGATCTCGCGATGCCGTCGGGCGAGATCGTGCGCCTCGGTGGCGCGGGCCCCGCGGATGCGACGGCGCGCGTGCACGATGATCGGCTGTTCCTGCGGTTGCTCCTGCGCGGCGAGATCGGCGGCGGCGAATCGTTTGTCGCGGGCGAATGGTCGAGCGAGGATCTCGTCGCGGTGCTCCGCGTGTTCCTGCGCGGCACCGGAGCGCGCGGTGCCGAGTCGCCGCTGACGCGGCTCGCGCAGCTGCCCGCGCTGCTTCGCCACCGGCGCGCCGAGAACACGCCCGGCGGGTCCGAGCGCAACATCCACGCGCACTACGATCTCGGCAACGCGTTCTACTCGCTGTTCCTCGACGCCGAGACCATGGCGTACTCCTGCGGTTACTGGCCCGATCCCGCGATGTCGCTCGCCGACGCCCAGCACGCAAAGCTCGAGCGCCTGTGCGATGCGCTCGCGCTCTCGCCGCGCGACCATCTGCTCGAGATCGGCTGCGGCTGGGGCGGCATGGCGATCCACGCCGCCAGGACGCGCGGCTGCCGGGTCACCGCGATCACGGTGTCGCGCGAGCAGCACGAGCTCGCGCTCGCACGCGTGGCCGCCGCCGGGCTCGCGGATCGAGTGTCGATCCAGTTCCGCGACTATCGCCACCTCGCCGGCACCTTCGACAAGATCGTGTCGATCGAGATGCTCGAGGCCGTGGGCTACGAGTATCTGCCGCGGTTCTTCGCCACCTGCGCGCGCTCGCTCGTGCCCGGCGGCAAGCTCGCGCTCCAGACGATCACGATGCCCGACGATCGGTTCGAGGCCTATCGCACGCGCGTGGACTGGATGCAGACCTACGTGTTCCCCGGCTCGTGCATCCCGTCGCTCGCGGTGATCCGCCGCGCGAGCGCCGCCGCCGGTCTCGCGCTCTCCGGCGGCGAGGACATCGGCAGCTCCTACGGACCCACGCTCCGCGCGTGGCGCGCGAAGTTCCTCGCTCACCTCCCGCAGGTTCGTGCGCTCGGCTTCGACACGCCGTTCATCCGCACGTGGCTCATGTACCTGGCGTTCAGCGAGGCGGCATTTGCGTCGCGCTCGCTCGGCGATCACCAGCTCTTGTTCACGCGTAGCTAGGCTGCGCGAACGCGCCGACCACGTGGATCGCGGCTTCGATCAGCGCGGGATCGGTGCATACGCCCGGGAGCTCGAGCGTGACGAACGACGGACCGGCGACGAGGCTCGAGTAGTTCCCGCCCAGCACCGAGAACGCGTGGCAGACCTGAGGCGTCATGCGCGCCGCGAGCACCGGCAGCGGCGTCTGGCGAAGCACGCGGGCGGAGTGCTGCTGCTGGAACGCAGCGTCGCCGATCGGCAGCGAGGTCTTCCCTCCGCCGGGTGAGATCACGGCGGGCGAGCCGCCACCGCCGGGCGGCACCGATGCCTGCACGAACGTTCGCCAGCCGCCCATTTCGTAGCCGTGCACCTCGTTCGCGATCGCCGGATCCAGCGCCGCGCGATCGAAGACGATCGCGGTGACGAGCGTCTGCCCGTAAGGCACGGCGACGGAGTGAAAGCGCGAGACGCCATCGGAGACGTTGAACCGGCCACCGATCCGCTCGGCGAGCGGCTTCCACGTGGTCTCTTGCGCGCGGCGCCCGGCCTTCGGCTTGTGAACGGCGACGTACCAGATGTAGAGGCCGACCGGCCCGAGCATGAAGACGACGAGACCGAACATCACGATGCCCATGCCCGACGATTTCTCACACCGCCGCGCGATGCGGCCATGACCCGAACGGCCAACCGCATGACCGTCAACCGCGCGATGCGGGTGCCTCCCGCGGGCGGCACGCGCGACCGGCGAACCACGTGGAATCGCTCGCGACGGAGCGGGCACACGCGCTGCACCACGCAGCCACATGTCTCACCACGCCCAGGACGCCCTCCCCACCATCGCCAACGACGAGCTCGTGACCGCCACCGGTGGCTTCGACATCTCCGGCATTGCTAGCCAGATCGGCAGCATGGTCGGCGGTCAGAAGGGCCAGCAGATGGGCACTGCGGCCGGCGGCATCATCAACCAGATCATGGGCATGGTCGGCGGCGGCAGCGCAGGCGGCGGCGGCGGCGACGCGCAGTAGCGCTACTTCGCGTGGGTCACGACGACGTTCGTCGTGATGCCGCCGCGGACCCAGAATTTGCCGGTCACCGTGATCGACCTCGGATTCACGGCCGCGATCACGTCATCGCAGATCTGATTCGTCACGGCCTCGTGGAACGCGCCCTCGTTGCGGTAGCTCCACAGGTAGAGCTTGAGGCTCTTGAGCTCGACGCACAGAGCGTCGGGAACGTAATCGATCAAGATGGTTGCGAAGTCCGGCTGCCCGGTCATCGGGCAGAGGCAGGTGAACTCCGGGCAGTCGAACTGGATGTGAAAGTCGCGGCCCGGCTTGGGGTTCGGGAACGTCTCGAGCTGCTTGGAAGGACGCGTGGTCATGGTCTGAGCGCGCTCCATAGCACGTGCACGACGACCACTGGCGAACCGGGTCGACTTCCCCTACAATGGTCTTGCGACTCACGTCGCCGAGACACAGGGTTGATGACCGTTTGGACATCCACAATGTGGTCTTCGCAACGGGCCGATGTGCCCATTACGAAGGCCCAACTCCGGGAGCCGCTGCCTTATCGCTGCGTCTGCAATTCTGCAGACGTGGGGGGCCGGCGGGCCGCGCTGTTGGGCTCTGGCTCATGCCAGGGGAGGACTGAAGACATGCCAAGTAAACGCACCAGCTCGCTGAGGGGTACTTCTTAGGTCTTCTCCAGCACCATCCGTGAGCGACGTGCTCACGGATGATCCTCGTGCCCTGTAAACAGGGTTCGGGAATGTGAATGAGCAAACGGCCCGGGCCTTCCCGGGCCGTTCTATTTTTCGGCGGACGAGCACGGCCCGAAACGACGAACGTCGCCGTTCCGGCGAGCGGAAGGCGACGTTCGAAGATGGCCGGAGGAACTACTAGAACGTGAAGATCTGGTCGGGACGCTTCTCGGCCGGCTTGGGCGCGTTGGTGTCCGTCTGCTTCGGCTTGAGGATCGGCGGCGGCGGGTCGACGGCGAACCGCGCGGCGGCCGACGTCATCGGGACCGCGGGGCTCGAGGGGCGAGCCGGAGCGGCCTCGGTCTTCACGTGCGCCACCGCGGGGGTAGCCGTCGAGCCCATCGAAGACCCGAACGACGATCCACCGGACGAGCCGCCGCCCGTGGAACCGATCGAGATGGTCGGACGCGGCGCCGACGGCATCGTCGGGCGGGGCGCCATCGGAGCGGGGTTGCTCGCCGGAATGACCACGGAGCCTTCGCCGAGGAAGTCATTCACGCGCGTCTCGACCAGCTGGCTCATCGAGATGTTGTTGGCCTCGCAAAACGCCTTCAGTCGCTCGTAGGTCGTCCTGCTCACACTGATGCTGCGCCGAGTCTGCTTCTTGGCCATGATCTTTCCTTACGCTACGGGTAGGGCATCGTCAAGGCTAACCTACTAGCCCTGGACTCCCGTTTGACGCGTGCAGATATACGATCGGACCCTGACAACCACACGCGGATCTCGGCGACTGATCGCGCGATCCGCACGAGATCACTCACGATCAAAAATGATCCCGGGATCGCGCCTCATCCAAAACCGCAGTGCCGGAGCGCACGGCCCGGCCGCATCGACGCGCGACTCTCTCGACTGCTACCATCGCAACCTCTAGTCGGGACTATGTGGGCTGCGCTTAGACTCCTCCGTGCGACACGCCTCTTCGGCGTCATCTTCCTCAGTTATCTGTGGCAGGTGTCGTGGGCTCGCCTCTGGCGATCGCGTTGCGACACGAAGGAGCGATGGAAGAAGATCCATCGTCGCAATGCGAAGCGCATGTACAAGGGCTTCGTCAGCCTGCGCGGCGTGTACATCAAGCTCGGTCAGATCCTCTCGGTGATGGGCACGTTCCTCCCGCGCGAGTACACCGAGGAGCTCGAGGGACTTCAGGACGACGTCCCGCCGCAGTCGTACAAGAAGATTAAGGCGACG
>Ga0247741_1001098_pt1 | contig 14908 bp, 10 predicted proteins | sample UWRJL213509R2_FD_180945 | JGI IMG/M metagenome (GOLD analysis project Ga0247741, IMG submission 180945) | Plant litter microbial communities from Arlington Agricultural Research Station in Wisconsin, United States - UWRJ-L213-509R-2 | ecosystem: Environmental > Terrestrial > Plant litter >... | reverse complement strand
GCGCAAGACGTCCATTACGCACGCGCCCGTCTCCTAGGTAGTATCATTTTCTTTTATTGCTCATCATTTCCGTAGTTTTATTATTCCAGACTCTGACTCGGTTTTTCTACTCCTATTCCATTTTATCTACTATAAAAAACCCATGTACACTACATTTTCAGTAGTGGAATCGATCCCCCCACTCACCAGTCATCGTCGTCGCCAGTTTCGTTCAGTTCGCCCCAGTCGTCGCCGTTTCGTTCACGTCCAGACGTCATCCAGCTCACGAGAAGCATCCAGTATATTCACGTTCGCGCACACCCAGTCCAGCTCACGAGAAGCTACCTACGTTCACGCTCAGTTCACGGCTCACGAAGAGCACCCCAGTTCACGACCCACACATTTAACCCTCCGTCCCTACCGTTCCACGGATTTCGTTCAGTTCCTATCTCAGACGACCGCTGGGATACTCGCACCGCCCTTCGCACAACACACACCCCGAGAATCTGCCATTCGATTCTCAGACCATCAGGTCTTTCTACAATATAACAGCTAAGCGTACTTGTCTTGTCGCGTTCAGTTGAGATCGTTGATTAAGAAACGTTCGTGTAGGGGTTGCATGCTATGCGAGGACTATGGGCTACACCAGGTTAATACGGATAGATATGCGACAATGATGCTGCGCTCTCAGCGTCAGTCACTTAGATTCCTGTCCGATGGCCTGCGCAATGAACGCTGATTCATGAGACATCTCTTCCACGACCTGGTCTTGACACGTTATGTTGAGCATTTGCATCGCTCGTGAATCACTATTTTTGTGCTCAAGTCTTCTGCTAGATCTGGAAATAGACATCGTTAATCAGGCGATGCACTGTTTGAATTTCATGTCAAGGCAAGAAAAGGGACGGCAAAGTTTCCATCCCGATGAGTTGAATCGTCTCAAATTCTTTAGAGATATACTTTTTATCCATTTTGTTCGTCCGTTTCTGATATGCAATTTCCGGGAGGAGATATAACGCGACGAGTGGCAATGCGGATGATGTCATCACCGATGGCGAATTGAGAAAACCTTGACAAAACACGAGGCTGAAAACTGCGGTCTTTGTCCAGGAATGAAAGGCAAAGCCAAGATGTTGACCACCACGCATCCGCGTGTCAATACTGCGCGCCACCAGCTGGATTTCAAGTTATCATGCAGGAGGCATCAAACATATGTATGTAGCGTGCCGCTGCCCAGTGCATTGTAAACGTGTGCGCTATATGTTGATCTTAGCTTCGATGCTATACACCACACAAATTTATTTTGGTCCATGTTCGTTCTAAAGAATCGTATATGTCACGGCTGACCACTGACTGAATTCTTAATGTGGTAGTGGAAATTTATCTCGGAGATCTCCACGAGCGCCTATTAACGGGATCTCGCTAACCAGGCGTGGCCTCTAATCCTAATCATGTCGGCCAAGCGGTGCACACCACAATTCCAATGCACTTTATTTCATCTCCGGAACTCTCGCAAAGAAAACTATAGTAATGCAAACGACTTACCAGCTTTCGCTCTCTAGCTGCGAGCATCTGCATACCGCCATGCCGTCATTGTACTGTACTCTCGCGTTAGTGGCTGCAATTAAAACAATCGGAACAGCCATTTACACATGGATGGTTACTCTAGTGCACATTAAGCATGGTTTAATCCAGGATTTAAATACTATTTCTGGCAATTCGTACCACTCGAATTTCTTTCATTGACGCAAGCCGGAGACTTCAACGCAGCCCGGGCTTCTACAGCAAGACCTGATGATCCATTCAACTGACATAAAACGGAGATCATTTCGGGATGGCACATTGCCTCCAGCACGTCCGCCATGTTAGAGGCCACGCCGCTTTAGTCCCCTTCATAAATCGACGGCATTGATATTCTCCCGGCGTATTCTAAAATTCTAAGCGCCCAAATATACTCAGCAGTCACAGCATTTACGTTGGTATAAAACTGGCCTACTTCTCATCAGATAGTACTACATACCATGTCAGCTGCAACTGCATCGACACCAACTCAGGTAAGCAAAGATTGATCCTGACACGACTTATCAGATATTCATTTAATATAGGATGACAATACACCTTGGAGGTGCGGAGGACCGTTCACGACTACCCTCGAAAGAGCTCCAAACGAGGATCCATGGAATACCGTGCTGCGAGAACCGATGGAGAGGGATGTCAGTCGTTGTGACGCATGGAAAGACGAAATTAGAAACCTCTTAACCTTCGTGAGTGACTCCCATACACCTTAGTGCCTCGATACATTGCGGCTGAACTCGATGATAGGCCGGTCTCTTCTCTGCGGTTGTGACACCATTTGCCGTTGAATCTTACAAGACTCTTCAACCGAAACTAGCCCAAACCAATCCCGATCATTTCTCGCCAACAGCATCAGATGTGCGCGTCAATATACTTTGGTTCTTGAGTCTCGTCTTCAGTCTTGCCACCGCCATGATCAGTATCGTCTCGCTTCAATGGCTCAGAGAACATCAACGTCCGCGAGCAGGTCTCGATCCCCGGGTTGCGGTTGCCCTCCATCACATGCGCACTGAGGCTCTGGAAGAATGGTACCTTCCCCAAATCTTCTACCTCTTACCGCTACTCCTTCAATGCGCTCTCGTCCTTTTCCTCTTTGGTCTCATCGACTTTCTCTGGAGTCTCAATCATCTGGTGGCTATCCCTGTGACGATCGCAATAGGTCTAATATCCTCATTCCTTGCGGCCACGTCGATACTTCCTACGGTGCAGAATCTGATGCTCTTCTTCCCTCGCTGGAAACCAACCAGCATAAAAAAGCCGCGTTCCCCATGCCCATACAAATCGCCGTCATCGTGGATGTTTCATCTCCTCGTGGCACCACTCGTCCGTTTCTTCATGCGCCTCACAGGGGCACAGCTGGACGGTAGCGGCGAGATGAAACCTCAAGACCTATTCTCCATTTCGAGCCGTAAAATATGGTTCGACGAGTTTCCCAAAGCCAATAGGTTCATATTTCGAAAGAAATCAGGTGACACGTGGCTGGAACATGAAGTAGCGTGGTTATTCCAGAGGGACTACGACGGAATGGCAGCGATTCAAGAAATCAAGAAGTGCAGGCCCAAGGGACGCCCCGTTCCTCTCTATGATGCCGTCATGGCGCTCCGGAAATCGAAAGAAAGCACCCCAATATCGCATCGAGGGCTTATCCCGTCCGACTTTTGCGCGGAACAAATCCTCCATACAGACATCGTCAACTGCGGACCAGACATTCAATATCCTGCCTTTCTTTGCCGCCTTGTTCAACCTCAAATCTCGTACGGTCTGCCAGACGGTATCGAAAACCCTAGCGACAACGCTCTCATGGACCACACTATGTTTCATTTGCTCACCCGGCACGACCAATCCGAAAATATGCCCCAGGTCTTGAAAGAGCGTTTAGTCGAGATCTGCATTCGTCTTACCGACTACTTGTACGGACACATGGAAGCTCGTCGTTTCAGTCCAGCGCAGGCACCAGTCCCTACCAATCTTCCCATTCAATGGATCTCTCGACAGCTAGAAAAAGGCACCTTCAACGACTTACAAAGTCAGTGAATATCTCTTTATCGCGTACTGGAACTTACGCTCCCTATGATAGACATCCAACGACGAGTTCTAGAAATCCTAGAGCGCTTCTTCCGGAATGCTGCTCAAGACGAATTTGTACAAGACACCGATTTAGGCAAAGCTATGCACCTCAGCTTTTATCTACCTCGCTTTCTATTCGCCGCCTCAGCGATTATCAGTAAGGATTCCACCGACTCCGTACTTGCTGAGCGGGACTCAATCATGGAGTCGGTGACATGGACGCTTCGAGACTTCCTCAAAGAACCCCCATCCTCGCCTTTTCCTGACTATCTCTTCTATTCAGCATTTATATTCGCAAACTCTCTATTATGGAACAATGCTCGACAGACGGATAGTGTACGGACATTGCTTGAAATACTTCAAGCTAGCAAAATACATGTCAAAGTGAATGAAGGCTTTGAAAGAGACATTGGGGTCGATCATGCTCACTGCAATTGGGATGGCTTCTGCAAGCTCATCAATAGACACGGTAATCTTCCCTTAAATCTCGCTTTACTTGTAGATCTAACATGGCGGTCTCAGATCTTGGCACTAGTACGAACTCGGAAGCACCTACCGCCGACGCCATCATTGATATGATTACTGACGAAGCACGAGGAAGCAGTGGCGTCTAAACAAAGGATGTACCAACTTTCGCATGATCTACCCTACGGCATCATGTGTTATTCGACTCTTTGCATGATCAAAGTACTACTTTCTTGTGATATATCGATTTTTCGCACATGGGCTTTGCATTCTGCCACAGTGATACTTGAATCTTGAATAACAAATTAGCAAAACGCTCCAATTTCACCATGGCGCTGACGGAAGTAGACTTCACGTTCGTGAGTGGTAACGCTGACGAACTACTGCAATATCGAATAGCTATCAAAGGAATTTACTAGAAAACCGAGATGGAGTAGGGCATGAGTGAAAGAGCTGAGGAAATCGTATCAAGATTTCTTTTATCAAAGTGCGTGATGGTGTGAGTATCTAACGCAACCACAGAACCGATTGAAGCTATCTTTTGTTGTTAAAGAAGAATCAGACTCTCCTGGTTTTGAGACGTTGGTAGGCAGGCAGGTAGGGATTGAGCTCCCACAATGTGATCGAGAATGTACAACTCGAATGTTGGGTGGTTATGACTTGAACACGGTGTTGGGAATCTCGCGCAGTGGAACTCAGTAGAGTAGATTGTACTTCTGTATCGTGGATCTACGGCTTTTATACTACGAAATATATATATGTAGTGAGAGTAATTAATAATTACGGTAGGGCCGTCCAGCGGCAATGCCCACCACCGGTCTCTTATGTCGTGCTCTTTCTTCGTAAAAGCTCATCGCATCTCATCGACCAGGTAGAATATTTTACAAATCATTGCAAGTATAGCAGTCACTTCCCGCCATGTTATGACCAACTGAGACATTTGTACGAGGCGCGAGCCAAACTACTGTCTTTTTAAAGTACACGAATAGCCGGGATGAATCTTACGATTGTTGTCTGAGAGTCTAGTTTCAGAAACTGCTTGCGACCAGCAATCTTTCTCTGACTTCGCTCACTTATAACAGGCAGTTTACCAACCATCACGAATCCAAAAATGGTTAGAACCTGCTTGAGAAAAACACTGGTCCATAAGGAGTCCAAGTCGAGTAATATTGCACGCCCGTTATTAGTAAATATGAATGCCATCTTATATCAACCTTTCCTGTTACTCATACAGGGTAGGAAATTTAAAAAATAGGGCGGGTACTATATGTTCCTTCCGCAATACATAATACACAGCTGCCATACATGATAGGCATAGATCTGGCGGTGCATTAACAGTTATTCCATTGTGAGTCTGTGTCTGAACTCAACAGTACAAGGTGAGTGCCTCAAGGATAATCTATAATCTATAACTGTTGGGAATGCAATCGGGCACGCCTCGGGATGCTCGAATATTCGATAAAATGAACATTATTAATATAATTACTAATACAAATTCTTGTAGTATAAAAGCCGTAGATACATGATACGGAAATAATAATCTACTCTACTGGATTCCACTGCGCGAGATCCCAATAATAACCAATAACAGACGGTGATACTCGAGTGGAGAAAGTTGGAAGCTGGGTTGGGATTGTCAGATGCGTGATTTGTTCAAGTGCCAACAGCTTCTTCCTTAGGACCCTTCTTCATGGGGGGTATCATAAATTTTAAGCCATTTTGAAAGATGTTTTAATAACCTGAGGCGATGACCAGTGTCCGAGGTGAGTGATCACAGTCGCGATTAGGGGCTATTACGCGACGCGCTGGTCACGTGTTCACAACGTTCACATTCCAAGCCGCTGAATGTTCCCAAAACTCAAAACAGGTTGGCAGATCTTCCCCACCTGTCGTTTACCCCCTTGACCTGGACTCTTCGAACACTTAATATTCTAATCAGAATGCCGTTGCAACCCTCGTCTCACATCTCTGGGTGAAATGCTCGTAATTTACACGTCGTCGTCGTCAGAACACCAGAGCCTACCCAACGTTGAACATACATCGACATCAGTATGGATTGTCAAGAAAAGCATAGAGTGTCAAGTGAAGCTTTAAGATGCCCATCACATACGAGGCACCAACGTTCTGTCGATGATTGTGTTGCTTTGGCGGTCGCAAAAGTAGCTGCTCCATGGCAGTGAGCATTCTATATTTCACTTGCTGGCGATTGCTACAACCTGCAATCTTGAGCCTTTATATTCCACCACAGGCCTCAAGTTTGTATACCACACAATTACGATCGACGATAAAGTCCAGACGCTGAGCGCTGAGCTCGCAATGCTTCTACCTCCACTCATATGCTCTTTCCGTCTCCTCTGGTGTTTACGCGAACCGCGGGTCTCATTTTGTCTCCAGCAGTATGCTAGCCACAGCACACTATAATTCTTCAAATGTCGATATCGTCGTCGTCAGATCCAGCTTGGACCCAAATACCGACTTGAAGTTGTCGGGCTGGCAAATGGGCATAGATGCCACGCGGAGGCGAAGATACTCTTCAAGCTGACAGGCCAAACCACGCGATGCTAATCACCGACCGTCTCCGCAGTTTGGACTAGGCCCTGGTAGGAAGGGAAGTTGTATATACAAAATGTAGCTGGTGGGTACTCGAGTATTACGACTTCCCCTACAAGTATCTTTACCCCAACTGGAAATAGTAGTGGAATTCTGGTTCATGTAAACCGGAGAAAAGCGCCGACTTTTTTTTGTGTAATATAGCTGCATAAATTCTACATTCCAACGAACTTCCAAATATTCAAACATGGAGGTCTACCAACTGTACACTGTTTTTACACATAGCCAGCGTCTCGCACATGCAGAGGAGGAGTATCTAGATTCCAAATAGACGAGAAACTACGAACCTGGCAAGAGGCTATTCACTTGGTGAGATAGGGATACGAAGATGGGGTTGCTGGACGTAGAGTCTGAGGATCAAATCAAACGATCGTAAGCATTGCGTCTACTCCCAGGGGGGTAGACTGAACTTACTAGATTCGTGGCTTCCTATCAGTTGGCTGAGTATTTAGAGGAGATCGTCGCCGGTACGTCGGATGGATAGATTGGCTCTGCTGGGTATGCAATAATTTCCAAGAACCAAGGTGCGCTCTCAATGCTATAAATGGTGTCGTTTGATGTCCAGTCCGTATATATGCGTACCCATGCTGAGAGCATCTTCTGTGTTGGCAGAATGTCTTTAGTTCTGTCGTTACGTCTTGCAGCTGTACATGTTCGAATAATTGACATTGAAGCTTGAAGCTTGAAGTGTGACCTCGTTTCAGAAGTGTTCGCCGACGATCGTGAGGCACCTTGTGAATGTTGGTCAGGGGGGGTAAGGTGGTTGAAAATTTGTGCTTGAATTTGTGGCGAGTGTCCTTCTGAAACAGTAGATGAGGGGCGTGCATGCAAGTGTAGTCGATGCGGTGACTTTGCGCAGGAGAGGGTTGAGATTGATGAGATAGCACGAGAGGGTGGGTTTCTCGGCGGTATGCAAGACACCTAGAGGTTTTGGTACTCACGCGTCAATAACTGGACGAGGTAGCATGGGATTACCGCCCGCCTTGGCGCTGCAGGACCCCCTGCGTCGTTCGGTGTAAAGTGAGAGGAGGGAGCTGACAGATTCCTTATCCAGTCGCAAACGATGCTCAATGTCTTGTCATCTAATGCATCGAAATGACCGAACCGCAGAGATTCAACGAGAACCAGGTTACGCTTAAATTATGGGTGGCAAAGTCATTTTCGGGTGGTAAGGTCTCTGGATATCGTGCCTCTTTGATGGGAGCGATTGCTGATCCCGCGGAAAAATTGATGAACTGCCAGAACAGTCTGAATACATGAAATCACTTGAAGAAGTGTGGACTTGTGTGGCTTTGGCCTGCTCCAGTATTCCTCAATAAGGTTACTGTTGTGATGCGACCTAGTCTTCTTATCACGCGCCCCCGTACCCCTTGAAGAGAAGTGATCTGGGGTTCGTCACGCATCCCATGAAATATTGAAGAGCGCAGACAAATTTTGTATAGCTTTCTGAGACGAAAGGGCCTAAAAATAATTAAAAATCTTGGAAAAATGGGGTAGGTATAGAATTCCTCGGTATAAGTTCAACTCGTCAGTGTCCGTGAGTACTGCATTTGGGTTAGCACGGCGCATGCGATTTAGGCGCCAGAAATTGGCATTTGTACTCAAACGGTTAAATTATTGTCTGTCTCACATCTTATATAGTGCGAATACTAGAACTTCTGATTCTCTGTCATGTTGCTACTATGACGCCAAAACTTGGCCCAAACTCAAGAATTTTTCTGAAGAGAAGAGAATTTTGACGTCAGGTCCCAACCAATTTTGAATTCCCTATCTCTTCAAGACCGGTACAGTACGTCCTTGATGAATTTCCAGCCTTCGCGGAGTCATAGTCAAAGGGAAATATATAATCTCAAATGGGGTCATTGGAGTCTCGATAGGTGTTGGAAGAGGCGTAGTTTCACTAAGACGTGCTGGTAGACTAAGTCCCAAGACGGTATATCGATGTACTTACCATGATACGCAATTGAATAGAGTCGTCTGAGAACCCCACTATTGCGCTATGATTGACAGTTTGCAATGTGCATGAGCGATCGAATAAACACAACATGCCATTTCACATCACATCACATCCCAAGAGGTGTGCACCCGGCGGGAAGCTCAAAACCCAGCGAGGGACGGTTCCTCCGTGTCTGTCGGATCACTCTGCCTTACATTCCCACATCATTTTCCATTCTGTTGAATCATGTTATCCAAATATTATCCCTCTTCCGTGGCTAGTGAAATGCCCAGCTATCATGTCTATCCACATATAATCGACACTAAATTCACCAACATCGTCGTTGGAACCTGGGCCCTAACGTCGACATGTCGACCTCTTACACCGGACACTGCACAACAGACGCCATTGAAGCACGAACGCCTCGATTACTGTGTTGGAAGAAGATGGTAATGACCTTCGTTGAGGTTTAAAGGAGGGCATAATGTGAGATGACGACGATATAGTGGTTTAAACGTTCACAAGTAAGCTCCAAACCGCTTCTGCGACTTGCGTTGTAACGAATCTGACTTGACACTCTTAGCTGAAGGTTGCCTCTCGTATTGTGTGTCACTAACCAAATCTATGGTTGGTTGGTTTCGTCCTGGAGTGGCTCTGGTGAGGTTGAGGGCTAAGCAGAAGTACTACTGGCGATGTTCATACGTTGGTCACGAAGCCCATGATTCTGCTAGATCCATTTCGGCGTCCTGCTTTGTGTAACGCCCTCCCTACCTCTTCAACCGGCGTTCATGCGCGTCCGTCCAAGCCACCTCGCCTTCTCGTACCGGAGGCCAAACACATGGAACATACGGCTCCAAATCAACAGTATCACCCAAATTTACTCAATGTCAAGATTCGACTCCGGTCTACTTGTCCACCTAGCGGCGAGCCTCATTGAAGACGGAACGCAGATGCGTCATTCGGCGCCTGCTTTTCTGGTACGTGTTTGGTTTTCAATTCGTTTACAGCCCATTTATCATCACCCACACAGGCTTTATAGAATCGCAGAGGAGTACAAGGTCCGCTTGGCTATACCCGGCTGGGCTTGCGGCTCTCGTGTTAGAAGGAATGCTTCAGATCTCATCATCGTCATCTTTGGATGTAAACGACTGTCATATCCTTCATGTCCGTCTGGCCTTCGAACCTTTTTTGAAGCGCTGAATGTGGAATGCATATCCTGGCTTATTCCCGCAACGATTATTCGATGAAATTCTACTCATCTTCACTCCTGCTCAGATGCCCTACCCCACATTATTGAAACTCGCTTTCTTGTCATCAAGACTTTGATTCCGGTATACACGCTGAGGATATGGACTCGGATGTTCGAATAGTCGACGCTCGGCGTTTACTTTCACAGTCCCGAGGTTAGTTTCTCAATTCATCCCCCAAGTCAGTCGTCTGCAAATGTTCATCTATATTTCAGCTTCACGAAGGGATAAGTTATCTACGCTGTGCCCCGATCTCCAATTGTACGGTTCCAAACGATAAGATACATGTGCCCTTCAAGCCGGTCAAATCGGTGCTATGTCCGAGTTTTTATCTAGCGACTTACATGCACAACCAATTCCTGATCAGAAGGATGGCATTCAAAGTTGAATTCAGAACGACGTGATACAATCGCGTTGATGTTGATGTTGAACGTGCGAAATCTACTTCCTCGTTTCGACTCACCGCCATTTTTCCCAGATTCGACTGGTTCAACTATACCCCGGATTACATAGGAGGAAAGTCCGGTATGTTCTTGTGGAAGGTATTGGCATGTGCAGGGCAGATATACCTGTCAGTTACTTCCATTCCATTGATCGAAAATATACCGGCATTACTGAATTTCCCATTGGAGTCAAATCCTATGTTCTACTTTTGGAACTAACATCGGCGGGATTGACATATTTACCTTGGTAATATGAGGGAAAAGGGAGTTTTCAACCTCCCGAGAGTCTCAACTCAAGCAAAGTTGTCCAGTCATGAACGAATCTAGGAGTCGTGAGTCGTGAGTCCCATCAGACTCCCTATTCGTGAACATTCCACAAGACGCTGAGGTATGTACAAATTTGGAAAAGAGGCGCTGGCAAGGTACAGCCATACAGGCACCACTCGGAGACAGGCATTGCCGTTTACGCAGCTTGTTCTTGGCTTGTCACTTTCACTTTGGCCGCTGGCAACCTTGAAAATGTTACAACACCAATTAACGGTCTAACGCGAGGTGGACGTGTACCTAGCTAACACAGACCAAGTTGGCGGTTGTTATCGTTCAAAGCGCAGGCACGAATCTCATGAGCTCTGAATTATGCACAACTGATAAACCCACTGGCTGTCAACTCAAGAATGAACTTAAAGGAAGCATTTATTCCGGGCGCTTGATTCGATCATTGTATGCGGCTTGGAAAGGGCTCGACCGTCAAAGGGCGGGATCACACTTTGAGACCTCGACTCGTACCTGTACCATTTCTTATGCAACTGTCTATCAGACTGATATATTGTCTGACAGGTGTCTTGGAGGGCGTCGGTGTCAGCTCACGCCGATATGGGTCTCGTGAACATTTTCGTTACGATTGAACAGGGGTGTTGTGTAAGTTCCAAGTATAAAAGCAGACCTCTCCTCTGTCCTCAGACCCCAGCGAGCTCTCTTCTATTCCTTCATCGAAGCATAACTCCACTACCATCCAATGAATACCACAGACCGTCGTCAGACCGCATCCCCAGCGACCCCAAAGTAAGTCTAATCAACGCGTCTCTAGTCGATGGTTCTAATCTTATTGAATCGACCTGTTTAGGAAGAATTCCGAAAAGGCTGTCAAGTCAGTGAACTGTGTTATAATCTTGCCGTCTATGCTGACCTCTTTGACGACAGTGGTTCGAATGCTTCTATGCTCTCCACTGGGTCAGTCTCGGGCGTGATTGCCAAGTGAGTCGAACCATTTGTGATAGACCACCGTTTTCTAACCGTTTCGACTCAGCGGTCGCTCTGCAAGTGAGAAAGTCGTCAATGGAAGTTCAACTGCTTCCGTCAACGCAAGCTCGACCTCGACTTTCAATAGCAGCGTAACTGCTTCGGCGCATGAGCACTCGAGTAGCCACAGCGAGACCGTGTACACCAAGACAGAGATCTATGACGAGTACGTTTCTTTTTTCACTTCATCTACTTGTGAGCGTTCGTGCTGATTTGCTCCATTGCACAGGCACGCGGAAATGGAATCCCTGGGTAACATTCTGAGCGAGGTCCCATGGATGAGGTTCAGAGTCGTTGCCGAACCCGACATGGCCATCTTCATGAAGGACCAGCGTATCCAGGCACTCATCCAGTCAATAACCAACAAAAGAGTGACCACCGTCAAGAAGCAGATCATGGTGGAGTTCCAGGAGACGGTTACGCGCACCGTCGAGACTTTAATGAAGGAGATGACCAAGATCGTTGATATTCATATGACCAGCGTCGAAACCTCCGTCGCCAGTCAGTTCGCGTCCATGTCTTCCCTCAAGACTGTATCGACTGCTACTGCATGCCAAACACTTGGCAAAGACAGTCATCTCTGCACCTGCCACCATCATCACGACCAGGAGGACCACTGCCATTTACCGGTTCCAGCGTATCCAGGTTCCCCGCTCCACAAGCCGCCCGTACTCGTCAGTCACCCGACGTTCGACAAGGCTCAGTGGATCTGGTCGAAGGAGGCCAAAGACAACAAGGTAGTACCAGGCGGTGCTCGTCCTTTCCGCAAAACGCTCCAGCTTGAGGCTCACGCCGACATGGTCACGATTGATATCACTTGCGACAACTTCTACACTCTCTACGTCAACGGCAAGCTTGTCGGTTCGGGCAAAGAATGGTGGAAGCCTGATACATGGACTGTTCGAGTGGAGCGCACCAAGAAGATCGTCATTGCTGTCTACGCTGTTCAGGACCCCGTCACCTTGGGAGCCGTTGGGCTCCTCGTTTCTGGGAAAGCCTGGAACAGTCAGGAGACGCTTCCTCATGCGAAGGAGTTTGTCAGCGACAAATCATGGGTGACCTTGGTGTCACCGCCCATTGGGGATGACTTCGTAAGGCCCGAGTTTGTCGATAGCCTTTGGGAGCCGGCGCATGAGGTGAAGAAATTTGGTGATTCACCATGGGAGGGTTTGGTCAAGACCAAACCTGAAGCTGGACGCTTGCCAAAGAAGAGCCTCGTTGGCATCGAAGGCGTCAAAGAGTCGCCTATTCCCAAGGCGGGAGTCGCAGATCTCTTGGTTCTACCTGCTAGGACATAATCAAAACCACAGTACGTTTTCTATCTCGTTCTCACTTGCTTCCTTCGCACTAACTCTTTAGCAGTGCTACTTCGTGTGCCCACCACGGGTTAAATCTTCTCGTACTCCTAAGTTGTCCTAATTGTGATTGTCTAAATAGTTGACTGTGTTTACTTAATTTTATGTACTCGACCGTTGTCTGACATACCGATTGGTGAAATGGACAGTTTCTTGATACACTTCTTCCCTTGCCGAAAAAACGCATGACAAGGCGCCGTCTCTAATTCGCGATGCCACAAGGAAATGGTTTCAATAGATATGTCCAACCAGTGTGACGCAGCAGTTGAGATCAGTTTCATGCAGCGAAATCTTGTGTGCTCTTTCCGGAGTTACAGCTGGCTCTCCTTGAAGATTGTATACGAATTATATTTTGAAATATTCGCATCATTTAACGCATACAATGGTGAAGAATGAGACCGCGAGGTTGGGAATATGAGGTGCATCCCCTTTCCAAGCTCCAATTCTAGGAGGATACTGAGCCAGAGCTATCGATATGGATCAAGTGGTTGATGTATATGTACACTGCTGGTTGGTCTATCGAAAGAGACGAAGGGCCGAGTAAGAAGTGAGAAGGGTAAGAGAGGGTTACAAGAGAAGGGACGTTGTAAGTAAGCTCCGCTGCTGGTGCCGGACAGGGAAGAGGGCAGAGGAATTGGGACGCAAAGACTGATCTATGACATGTGTCGTGATACTTAGTAGCCAGTGGAGGTCGTGGAGAAACTTCGGATATCGGATCTGGCAAAAGATGCCTAATTTGGAGATGATTCGGACATTTCGGCGAGGCGCGTTGGTCACGTTCTAGCTTAACTTTCCCACACATTTGAACCGTCGTGTCTCCATCTCTTTCTTTTTGCCTCACGCCTATGATCCATGAAAGGTCGACTTTGTTGACTAACACCTTGCTGAGTCTGAAATCTTCTGCAAGTGTTTCTCCTTAATCAAATCATTATTGATGAACGCAAGTTCTGTAGCACAGTGAAATAGTGGAGCACACATGTTGTATTAACACAGGTAAAGCAGTACTTGCGGCTTCATACTGAGAAATTCTCTGAGTAAGTAAAAAATTATGTGATTCCCGAAACAGCCACGGCGCTGCTCGTCGTCAACCTTCGGTTGACTCCTTGCAGCACCAGTATTCTGTACACTGTAGACTTTCAGTCTGTAGGAATTAAATATAGGTAATCAAAAGTAGTCCCTAAGTCCGAGTTAATTTTGAATATTGGAATATTAGGTGCGAGCCTGCGCAATGCGGCACTGTCATCTCGCATCTGTCGAGTGATAACTTTGTAGATAAGATAACAACAATCATGATCGACGTGTTTAGTGGACCGTGACTTGCCAAACATTGCGAGATTTTATTCAGGGTAATATTCACCCCCCACCGCACTGTTGTTTGTACATGGTGTGCCTCCTGCCTAATCGAGGTATTTTAGACCGGGTGAGACCTTTGCTTTCAGCAAGGTGACTAGACTCCGGGCTCTTCGAATACAATGCTGAATCGCGCTTGATCGATGCGTGATATCTCATGCTTGGCTCTCTGATTCTACCACGAGTACACCAACTTGAACTTGAACTCAGTCGTCAGCGCTCGAGCTCGGGAACCAACATCGACCTTTCTTTTTAGACCTCACACGAATCATGTATGGACACTCAGGCTGCGTGATGATGAACCTCGCCTGCGGGGTGGAGGTCCTCCGAGGTCGGAAGTGGTGGAACATTGCGTGAATAACGACTTAAATGTTCACTTTGGTGAGTTCCAAACATTCTTCAACAGTCAACCAATTTGAGTTGATTCGATTTTTTCACCTCAGGCAACTTTCAAGCCGTTGTACTAGACAAGTTCTAGACAGGAAAACTGGCATCGCTCAACTTCTCACAGCGACATGTGAACATAGGTCGTTGTCCTGTAGCGGCCCTCACAAGGCGTTGGCTCTCAAGACCCCTTGTGGT
>Ga0247741_1001096_pt1 | contig 14916 bp, 18 predicted proteins | sample UWRJL213509R2_FD_180945 | JGI IMG/M metagenome (GOLD analysis project Ga0247741, IMG submission 180945) | Plant litter microbial communities from Arlington Agricultural Research Station in Wisconsin, United States - UWRJ-L213-509R-2 | ecosystem: Environmental > Terrestrial > Plant litter >... | reverse complement strand
GTTGTGCTATAACTCAACTACTGAGGTACCGTAAGAGAGCGTAGCCAGCTGTGCACCAAAGACATCCGCACGCGAACGCATTGAGAGGCAGAAACCCTTAATATTGCACTCTCTGCTGTCGTAACTTCAATTCTTAGTCAAAGCAATGCCCAAGTTTGACGGCAGGAAACATTAGAGGTGTTCGAACTTACAAGATTACTCCCGTCATTACAGTGCCAGAACCTCCAGGTTACTTCGAAAATCTTGTGTCACCAGCCTCAAGTTCTTTACTTCCGTCCTTTCCAAATAATACTTGAGGACCATTGTAAACTGCGATTGGTTCGCCATTCAACGAGTCTGGCAGGTTGGATGGATCTTCGAGCCAACCACGGTTGCGTCAGTCTCCGCAGAGCGACAGCCAAAAATTTGGCACTCAAGTTCGAAAAAATGGAGGTGTTTTTAGGAACTCGAGATTCAATTCTGTTCTACAATCCGATTTGCCTCACTGGGCGGTCTGATCTTTGAGATTCGCCTTTTGCAGGGTATTTAGGGGCTTGCTCTTCGATCTTAAACCACATCCTTAGCCTGCCATTCTGATCTGTACTGACTGGACTCAAGACAATATGCACGAGGAAAAAAACCTTTCTCTTCCCCAACTTCAACCTCTATACCTCCTAAATTACATGAGTCATCGAGCTGATACCCCATTGACAACACCCTCACCAGAACGGGATAGAGACGAAGAGTCCAAGTAAGTCGTTTTCAATGCAATACCTTAGCCGACGGCTGACAGGACCATTCCAGCCACAGAGACTCCGATAGCAGCACAGCGACCGTCCGAGGCCCAGCCCACAATCGCCCAGTCAATGGGACCACGCTCTCGCGACCAATTCGTTGTAACGTCACTGCCAGTGTCAGTGGGGCAGCACTCCCTCGTCGTATTACCAGGTCCGACACATCGCCCTCACTTCAGCATTCTCAGGCTCGAGGGAGGCCACTGACGCGCAATGGGGAGGGAGGTACCAGTAAGTCCTTTGTTATCTCATCGCCTTGCATGAATATTAATGGGCATATATATTCTCCAGCTGGCCAACAAGGTTTGGGCCAGGCAAGACCACAGGGGGAGAGGGTGGCTCTGATGAGTATCATAATCCAGGGCATTCGTACACTCGTTCAAACGTTCTTCGTCTTCGTCCTCATAATCACATCCCTCCCAGTCTTCACGATCGTATCCTTCCCGCTCTTCCGTCTTTTCCTATTTTATCATACTATAAAACTTCTTGAGTCCGTCATAAACTTTCTCCTCGACCATTTTGACCCCTCTCATTCTTAGTTTGACGGCGCATTGGACATACTATTTACTCTGCTTATTTTATATTTCATGAAGGGCTATGTACAGTATTTAACCACTCAGTTGGACGGACAAATTTCATTTACGCTCTATTTATTTGAATATAACATTTATAAACTAAATCTTACTTTAAACTTGAAGTGGGATGTCTAAATTCACTATGTACAGAGTTTGAGGACGAGCTTCCATGAATTGATGGTACGGTGGCGAAATCATGGGAAAAACCGCCATTTTTGGGAAAATGCATCATTTGGACAGTGTCACATTTTGGCTGGGCCGCGCCGTGACTTCGTGACTCAGTAACGCGTCCAAATTTCCTCCTTCTGAGCAAGATCTTGCCAGAACTCACGAAATTGAGAGAAGCTACCCACTTTCTTTTGTTATACAGGTGTGGTAAGCACATATATTTATTCTTCAGCTTAAATTTGAGAAAAATGCCTTGAGCATGGCCGATAATGTAGTGATTACTGATTTGAGCTAATTCCCAATTCGGCATATTTTCCCATCAGCCAAAGACCGACTGGTGCCTCTGCATATTTAAGAGCTAGATATCGTGAGGGGGGAATATATCTATGGTATAAGGCCAAAAAATTAGTCATTCAAGGCTTATTTCACTCACTGGACATGTTTGTCCAAGTGAGTGATCACGTCCAATTGAGTGATCACGTCCAATTGAGTGGTTAAACACTGTATATATTTTCTCTATCCGTTGCATTATAATACGTCCTCACCCTCACACTGTCGCCATCTTGACTTTCATTTTCTCTAGCCCTACGCTTGCGGCCAGCTGCATCTTCATCGTCAATATCGAAAGGTTGGATTGCGATGAGAAATCCCATCAATGGAGATCCGCATCGCGTCAATTAAACACCTGGAAGTCGGTCAATTTTTGGGCCCATTTCGCACTGCCTGTTACGGCTATGACCTGGTGAGTTTATTACCCCCCAATATCACACGTTGTAGACCCTAATGGCCAAGTAGATCGATACCGGTGAAGCTCCAATGGTGCCATCGCATCCAAATTCACTCTCGTCGCTGCCCAGCCATCGTGTTTACTTTCCTCATCTACACACTCTCGAGTGCATTCCATCGTGGAGTGGTTTCGCCATTGGGACTTGTCAACGATGGAAGTGAAGTGGTGTACTTCCTCCCCATTGCAATTTTATTGCAACATCGGGAGAAGATAGGACACGAGATAAAGTCCTTCGTTATCGAGGACTCAGAGGATAGCGATCTGAGTCAACTACTTGTAAATGCCCACTGGATTTCGCCAAGATTTCGCGCACCAGTGGATTTCTTGGTCGTCTGGACGATGAACTTGTTGCGGAGGTGACGAGTATGATTCACGCCGAAGCATTGGGAGGGTGATCGTTCATACGACATCTAATACTAGTTATTGGTTATATACGCTAACATTCCATTCCGCTTCAAGTTCCTGGTTTTCGCCGCTGCTTTGGACTCCGCGCGATGCGCGTTACTTATGTATCTTCGTTGAGGTTTAAAGACATATTGCTCCTGATCGTCAAAGGCACATTTCAATGCAGGGTGAATTGAATTTCCTTTTGTGCTGAAGCGTGTGTGCCCCACTTCCGATGCGAACGGGATTCGGGAACCATCCGAAGACACGTGGACATTTGCCATATATGTCTTTCTTACTTCGAACTTCGAACCATCAAAACATGTCGTCCACATATGTATTCAACCTTATTCAAACTTTGCTCTATTATCTTGGCCTTGACTCAGCATTGTGGGCGCTCAGAGTGTATCAAGTCGACATAAGTCAACGAATCTCGGTGCGTAAATACTGTCAAGAGTCTTGTATATCAGAGCAATCGCCCAATGATCGTTATTTCGCAGTTCCGAAAGAGACCTCGCCACATGTGTGGGGCACTGCGAGTACGAGTCAGCGTAGTGATTTATTTATTAATAGCTTCTCGTATCTGGCTCCGGAGAAGCATGAATGACTCTGTTCACATGTGGTCAAGTATTGGCATGCTCCCTCACATCCACCATCCTGTATCTGTACTGGTTCACTAGTTACTCGCAGCTATGGAGGCGGCGAATAAGTTCACGCTACAGAGTGGGACAGAGTATTCCCCAAATCGCTTCCAAGAAACGTATGTTCATCCGAACTCAGCGAGCTCTGTCGACTGACACGATTCAAGCACCCATTCTCGGATCTCGAGAGACACACGCCTTATTCCCCTTGCATTTGCTGCTGTCGCAATTGTACTGCAATTGCTTCAAGCCATCGTCTTCTATACCAAGTCGTACCTCAAAAATCGTTCAAAACCCGCAACGAATGACAGGGGAAGCCCAGATGTCGCTGTCGCAACATCTACCGGCACCAGTGGCCTTCCCCAGTATGCACGCAAGTTCGGCGGAAACACCATTTTAGCGTTTACCGTAGCTCGCCTCGCCGGCTGTGTTACACTTTTCACACTCTCCGTTATCACTTTGAAGCAACACCAAGTCGAGCCAATTGCTGGCGCATCAATCCGCTGGGATGAATTACTAGGGAACCCCGAGTTGTGCATGTCGGTGGCATATGTAAGCCTTGCGCAATCTCTAAATTATCGCTTTTAACGCGCGCCTGGTGACAGTCCTATTCGATCATACTTACGCTCATACCCCTGATCTCTTCTCAATGGAAAGCGTCCGTGACACGCTACAATATTCTTCTCTTGCTAGTTGCTTTCGGTGTTTACGCCTACCGCGATCTCTGGCCTTTGGCTACATACACCCAGCAGCCAAAGGACCTTGCGGATGGTGGTCTTGTTTGGGCGAAGGTGTCTGTACTTGCCTTCATAGCGGTCATTATCCCGCTCTTTATACCCCGCCAATACGTCCCAGTCGATCCAAAGGTATGGCGGTATTCCACTCTGATGAGGCGATCATTGATGAGATGTACATATAACTAGAATCCTTCAGTTGTCCCAAATCCCGAACAGACTGCCTCGCTTTTCTCCCTATTCACATTCATGTTTCTGGACGAAACAATTGTCAAAGGTTCAATGGTTGAGCATTTGCCTGCTGAAGAGCTTCCTCCTTTGGCAGATTATGACGACGCAAATTATCTAGCTAGGCAAGGATTTCCGGTGTGTGCATCAATCAAGAGAGTCTAGTTGAATGATGTACTGAAAGTCAACTTCCACAACAGCATCTCGATGTTTTCGGTGGTGCCAAACGCAGGCACTTGTTCTTCAATTTGATGATAGTTTTTCGTACGTGTGCTGTACCGCATATTCCCGTGCATATTTCTTAAATGTCCTTACACTGTACAGGTAAGGACTACACCATCTTGGCATTGACAATCATCGTTCAAGCACTGGCAAATTTCGCTTCGCCTATAGGAATCAATCGGATTCTCTTGTATGCCTTGAATCTGGTCTTTTTAAAGCATCATCTAACGCATCATTTTCTATTAGCTATTTGGAAACGGAAGGCTACCGTTCCGATATCAAGCCTTGGTTCTGGATCATCTGGCTCTTCCTCGGGCCTATGATATATACCCTCTCATACCAGTTCTACATGTTCGTTGTGAGCAGGACTCTGGCCCGAGCGGAAGCTTTGGTGACCGAACTCGTCTTTGAACATAGTTTGCGCATCCGTTTGAAGGCCGAAACATCTAATGATGCTCTAGAGGTTGCTTCTGCGGCCAGCGCTCCACCAACGTCCAAAGATGCCCCTGCAAAGGACGCTGCCACAGTCACGACACCTGAGATGGAAGGTGCACGAATTCCAAATGTTGATTCCACTACTAGTAGCGAAATCTCTCAAACTTCGACGGTTGTCACCTCGAAGAAACCTTCTGCCGTTGGATCTGAAGCGTCTGCCTCGAAGGCCGACCAAAATGGGAAAGCCAAGGCCAAGTCCAATCCTGAAAAGGTGGAGAATAAATCGGGAAAGGATGCTAATTTCATTGGGAGACTGAACAATCTCGTCACCACCGACTTACAGAACATAGTTCGTGCCAAGGACTTCTTAATTCTTTGTGAGCATCTTCACTCTTATGACCTGTTCCATTTACTCACCAAAATATCAGTGCTTTACATCCCAATCACTATCACGCTTTGCATGGTGTTCCTCTTCCAAGTCTTGGGATGGAGGTGTGTTGATGCTACCATTGACATTGATGTATGTTTGATCACTCTTTCAAAGTGCTTTTGTCGGTTTCATCATGATCATTGTCCTGATACCACTACCTGGCTATGTGGCTACAAAACAGCAGACAGTACAAAAAGCCAGAATGAAAGCCGTGAGTCAACGTTCACGAATTACTTCTGGTGCTATATACTGATTCGATGCCCGTAGACGGACGCTCGAGTGCAATCGATAACGGAGGCATTCAATGTTCTTCGCATGATCAAGCTTTTTGGATGGGAACAGAAGATGTCCGCGCGGATAGATGCAAAGCGAGAGGAGGAGCTCAGGATGATGTGGAAGTCTAAGTCGCTTGAAGTAATCAACGGGATGTTGAGGTGCGGATGGATAACCTCGCTTATTGGTCAATACTAATCATATCTCCACTCTAGTGCGTTTATTCCTACAGTGACGATGATCATCACCTACGCGACATACACGCTCTTCTTCAAGCAAACTTTGGCCGGTATGTCCCATCCGCCGACCTACCATCTGAACGACACTAAACGGGATTGATGTCAAAGCTTCAAAAATCTTTTCGAGCTTGGCAGTGTTCACGATGCTGAGGGATCAACTTACCAGAATTAATTGGCAGTATGTCTTCATTATACAAAGTAAGCAACCCTTCTGAATATATCTAGTTGTTGACTTAGTTCGGTGCGTGCAGGCAAAATTTCGCTGGATCGACTCGGAGACTTCCTTGCGACCACAGAACTGCTGGACGCTTTCGACAGCAATTCCAAAGAGCCTGTCGTAGCTGTATCCAGCATTGTCAATGCTGAGATTGGCTTCCGGAATGCTACCTTCATGTGGTCGAAGGAAGCTGCAGAACATACTGCAGAGGCTGAACGATCCTTTAAACTGCGCATCGATGGGGAACTTCTGTTCAAGAGGGGAACTGTGAACTTAATCATCGGCCCAACGTACGTCGGCAGTCCCTCGCGACGTTCTTCGGTGCCGCAGGCTAATAAACTTCAAGTGGTTCTGGGAAAACGTCCATCCTGATGGCACTTTTGGGTGAGCCTTGCTTGTTGAATGGTTGAAACCTGCCTTGTGCTAAATATTGCGCAGGAGAGATGCATTTCATGGCCACCGATACCGATTCTTGGTGTAATCTACCGCGTACCGGCGGTGTATCCTACGCTGCTCAAGAATCATGGGTCCAGAATGAGACTATTCGAAACAACATTTTGTTTGGTAACCCCTACGACGAAGAACGCTATCAACAAGGCGAGCATCTTTATTAATTGTGCAGGACTCCAAGACGATGTTTACATACCGCACTTCTCTTCAGTCATCAAGCAGTGTGCCTTAGAGCATGATCTAGAGTTATTTGAGGCTGGTGATAATACCGAGGTTGGAGAAAGAGGGCTGACACTCAGGTATGGCATTAAGAAACCCTAAACTGTGCTCTGCCTGACTGATTTCAATTAGTGGTGGACAAAAGGCACGTGTCACCCTCGCCCGCGCCATCTATTCACCAGCAAAAATCCTTCTTTTGGACGACATCCTTGCTGCTCTTGATGTGCATACGTGAGTTTGAAGTTTTGCCGTTAATTCAAGTCTAATCTCGTCACCAGTTCCGCATGGGTCATCGATCAATGCTTGAGGGGCGACTTGGTTAAAGGAAGGACTGTATTGCTTGTTGTGAGTCGTATTATAGACCCACTCTACATTCAACTCTAAAGATCACTAGACGCATAATATCACCCTTGCCAGTCCAATCGCAGAATTTGTCGTCTCTGTTGGACTCGATGGAAAAATTCGGACGCAAGGGACAGAGATCTCTGTCGCTCTTTCGCGCGACTCCACGCTCGCTGCAGAGACGGAGCAAGTCACGGAAGCGACTGAAATTGGGGTACAAGATATCGAAGCTACTGACGTCGCAAAACCTTCTACTCAGGGAAAGCTCGTTTTGGCAGAGGAGATTCCTCGAGGACACATAACCGCAGGATCACTCAAGCTACTCATCACCAGTCTTGGTGGCAACCACCCACTCATGTTTATGGCCATTTTCATGGGCGGGTTTGCATTGACGGAGTTCTCTATGATCTTCCAAACGTGGTTCCTTGGATATTGGGGCACCCAATATGAAGGACGAGACCCCTCTCAAGTCAATGTTCCGTTGTAAATCTCCATTCCAATCTTCATCCAATGTGCAAATTCTGACTCTTCAACCCCAGTTATGTCTTGATCTACTCTGGCCTGCTTTTCCTCACGATTGCTTTGTATTCAGCTTCGTTTTTATACTTTGTTCGTGGTACAATTCGCTCAGCCCGGATCATCAATAAGGCACTCATGAAATCGATTTTTGGGGGCACATTGAGGTGCGTTGGGTTATTTCTGAACTCGAAATTGTCGCTTACTTATTTCTAGATGGCTCGATGAAACACCAACTGGTCGTATAATTGCTCGTTGCACACAAGACATACGGACTGTGGACGGAATGCTTCCTCAATTACTCCTTATCGTCTTCGACTGTGTGCTTCAAGTGTTCACCAAACTTGCCGCCGTTGTTCTGTTTACTCCCCTCTTTTTCTTCCCTGGCTTGATTGTTGCAGCGGTTGGAGTGTATTTAGGAAACTTGTACCTCAAGGCTCAACTATCTGTTAAACGCGAAACCAGGTAAGAAACAAACAAATCACACCCGGTCGTTGTTGATCTTTGACTTCAGCAACGCTCGCGCCCCCGTTCTGTCGCACTTCAGTGCCGCTATGCACGGCCTCAGTACGTTATTCTTTCCTCAACTTATCTCTAGTCCTGATCATGTAAATGTAGTTTCTATCCGTGCATACGATTCGCAGAATGCCTTCAAAGCAGAATCCATAAGACGAATAAACAACTACACGCGCATTTCACGTACCTCCTACAATCTAAACAGATGGATGTCAACCCGTATGGAGGCGTTAGGCGCGATTTTTACAACCTGCCTTGCCCTTTATTTGGTATATGGCCCTCGTGTGGGCTCGGCCACCACTGGCTTCTCTTTGAACATGGCCGTGGAATTTACAACCTCCATCTTGTGGATGGTACGAATGTTCAATATGTTTGAGGTTGAATCGAACAGGTACGATAGACCATTATCTTCCAAACAAACATCAAGTTGATTCAAGTCATAGCTTGGAGCGCATCAAGGCGTACATCGACATCGACCATGAACCTCAGCCAACGGACGCAGGAAAACCTCCTGCAGCATGGCCGACAAGCGGAGACCTTCGTGTGGAAAAGTTATCGGCTCGTTACTCTCAGTCTGGTCCAAAAGTACTTCACGATATTTCTTTCGACATCAAATCTGGAGAGCGTATTGGTGTTGGTAAGTAATACTTCCCTATTCTCAAACAATCGTTAACGACATCCTTTACAGTGGGTAGGACCGGTAGCGGGAAGGTACGATCCAGCATGCCAATATGTTATCTAATCTAATCTCTCGTCTGAAGAGTTCGTTGACCCTCGCTCTACTGCGTTGCATCCTTACGGAAGGCACCGTCTATTACGATGGAATTCCTACTGACAAAATCAATCTCGATGCCTTGCGGTCGAATATCACTATCATCCCACAAACGGTTCGGCTTATTTTATCTACACATCCTCGCTTACAAATCGGAAATTTGCAGCCTGAATTGATCAGTGGTACTCTACGGCAGAACCTCGATCCCTTTGAACAAACCGAAGATGCTGCTTTGAACGATGCTCTCCGGGCTGCTGGGCTGTTCGCTCTCCAAGATGAAGCGGGCGCATCGCGCATTACTCTAGACACCAAGATTTCTGGTGGAGGGAGTAATCTTTCAACCGGTCAGCGCCAAATTCTTGCATTGGCTAGGGCAATGATTAGAGAGAGCAAGATTCTCATCCTTGATGAAGGTACGCACTGGCCCTACAACTGTCAAAATTCGAAAGTTCTAACCCTCACGTTTAGCTACCTCTGCCATTGGTACGACATTGCTGGCCCTCTCGTTTATGACATAAACTCAGTCTCTCTAGACTACAAGACGGACGCAATCATTCAGAGCACCCTTCGCAGTCAATTTGATAAAAACGTCAGCGTTATCACGATTGCTCATCGCCTTCAAACAATCATGGATGCCGACAAGATTGTATGTTCTTCCTCAAACCCTTTTTAAAGCAAGACCTAATTATTTTCATCCACTGTAGATGGTCCTTGATAACGGTCGCATTGTGAGCAACTTCTGCGTGTTACGCATCAATTTCTGATAATGTTTTAGGTTGAGTTTGACAAACCTGCCGATCTTCTAAAGAGGGAAAACAGTGTCTTACTTTCGATGGTCGAAGGAAGCGGAGACAAAGAGACGCTCTATAAGCTTGCAGGCCTCTGAATCACTCGATTGTAATTGTCAAAGAAAGTAAATTAGCTATCATCCATGTGCAGCACGTTCAGTACCGTGACTGGCTTATGGACCCTGTAACCTGCTTGGCCGCTCGATAAATATGACTGAAAGCTGTTATCCGAGAGTCAAGAGCGAAAGGAGCTAAATATTTATGAACACCGTGAACAGCACGCGAAAATGGGAAGCGAGTTGCATACCGATAAAGCCGTTGACTTTGATATATATGCACTGCGCTACCAGTGAAGTCAATTACAATCAGCCTAGAGAGTATGCGTTTGAGTAGGAATACGCTGATGAACTAATACAGCATCACAAAAAATGCAGATTTCTCGCGATAAATCCTGATAGTAGATTCTCGTGGTATTATATGCCGAATAATAATTCTGAGGAACTTGTGAGCGTATGGAATAATTTCATGGCCGCACGAGCCATCAAAAGACTTGCGGTTGATCAGAAGTTCAGCAGAAGAATTTTGACCTCTTGCGAGGACACTGGAATGACTTCAGAACTTCAGACAATGCTTGCACAATTGCTGGCAATTACATTTTCCTCATGAATCAAAGCTTAGGTTGCTTAGAGTCCATATAATTCGACACATACCATCGAAGGTGTTATGCTCAGCCTTACACTCGAATGCTGACGACCATTGACAATACAACACGAGTGGGAAAGATTCAGAGGCCAGTGTCATTATCACATGCGGCAAAGACGCGTTGCGTCTTAGTACCTCGGCATCTTCCATCGACCATGATATCAGCCATTCCTCGTTTCGCAACTCTTTCTTAAACCATCACCATCGTCTACCGCCATTGTTCCACCCTCTGCGTACCGACTCTCTTCACTGACTCCTTTCAACAAGCCCCTTCCCCAATGGTCCTGCTCAGGTTCATGCCGCCATTCTGAAAGCCGTTATGTCTCGTCAACACGTTACTACTGGAGTCGAGGGTCCAATTTGTGAGTGGTTGTCTGCGCATATACTCACGTCACAACTGCTGAGATTTCTTATAGCTTTCAGCCCCTTATTCGGTGTATCGCAATGAGTTCTTGATGTCTGTTGCTCGTTCTATCTACTGATACTGGATTCTAGAAGTCGGCAAGGAATCCAGGATCGACCTTTGGGTAAGAACCGTACGCATATATTCTTCTCTACAACTATCACTGACAATTTTGGGTTGTTTAGTGACCGTTGAACCATAGCATGCCTCACTGAGCAATGTAAGATTATTATCTCTGTAGCAGTTAGTACTTAGTCCGTTACGGTACCCCCTGTACATTTACGAGAGTCAATCTATCTTTCTAATCCTAAAGGGTATGGGTGGCAAAGAGAGGAATTCTTGCTTAATCTCAAAGACCTATAAGGCAACGAATTATTTTGGTCATCTTGTACGGCCGGAAATTCTTCTGATAGCTTATGATCAATTCTGATGCGGGAATTCCTTCCGAGCACGGCAATTATTCCCGTCATTCCAGGAAGAAACGATTCTTCAATAATACAGGCAGATCCTACAGATGAGCTGGAGGAGAGGCTCCACGGTCCACGACCTCGCAAGGTCACGAAAATTATTCCTGCCCTCATGATGTATTCTCGCGTCTCGCGACTACTTCCCAACAATGTCATAATTTCTGAATCCCTTCCGAGAAATCTACATTTTTTGTGATGCAGACAACCCCAATTGCTCGTCCCTTTCGCTGACTTGTACATCGTTCTCACATCTTACGGGTGCTTTTCAGTCTAGTTATGTTATTAGACTACACATACAACATCCATCTTAGTGTAAGTATACATAGTCCACCTTTCGAAGCGGTGTGATTTATGCAGGCGCCGTCGAGTTGCTGACAGGGGCAACGCAAAGAACCTATCATAAGGAAGTTTAGGTAATTGCAGATAAATTTAGAATAAACCATACCTCTCCTGGGTATATATTCGTGCATTGCGCATTTACGTTGGGGTTATTGGTGAGCAAATCACCAATGGTGATGTTAGCAGCAGCTGAAATGGTATCACATCCATTGCCGCTTTGGATGACGACAGTAGTCTGACAGTCCTTTCCGGTGATTCCGAGGCAGAGAGGCTACTCCAGAGGTATGAGAACGCGTAGAGTTATGACGCATGAGCAGACACAAACCTCCCCTACTGCAAGGTTGGTGCAGCCTACATTGATAACTCCAACATTCGAAGCAGCCAACTGATAACTAAGAGTTTACGGCCAAAATTTCTTCGTCAGTTATTGCATCGTAAATCACAGAATGCATTCTTACGTTGAAGAGTGTTGTTCAGCAGAGATTTTATCGCAGAAGTCTCCAGACTGGACGGTATAGTTTCTTGCGCAATCCGCAGGAAGACGGGTGCCTTGCGAATTAACCTTCATGACTGCTATAATTAAGAGTTTGTCAACACCTTCTATGAGTAATGAAGGACGAGACCAACCTAGGGCGACAACGACTGCGGAGAGAGTGTAGAGCTTGACGAAGGTGAACATCGTGAAGGATTGGTCGCAGCTGGTGTCAGTTCGTAGTGAGAGTCGGTGGGTTTTCAGAAACTGGAGGTTTGGGGGAAAATCGTCGTGGTTTTATACCATTCCACAGTACACCCAAATGCCGCAAGAAGTGACCGGTAGTCAGTGGGAGAAGTTATTTATGGCTGATCACTGACTCCTTTGAAGAAATTTATGTTCCATAATTAGATACCGACTTGTTTTAGCCTGGTGTATGTGCTGCGCGCGCTACTTTTTTGGTATCGTAAGGCGGGTTGGCTGTTCCGTGCATTCCCAAGGCAAATCAGTACGAATCACAGTTGTTGGGATCCATGTGCACGTAGAGCGCAAATAGAATTGATAAATCGAGCAGGGTGATAGACATTACGGAATTTCGGAAGAAAATAGCCGCCATTGAACCCGTTCACTTGCTTTGAAAATCAAAATCGCATTGAAAAGCAACCGAGATGCCCGCATAGAAACACATCAATCAACACCAGTATCATCCCTGGGAGCCTCATCCTCTGAAGATGAGTCTGCGGCAGTCGCGGAACGACCGAAGAACCTTCCTATGATGTTTCGCAGGACGCGGGGCATTGGCTAGCACAAGAAATGTGGGTTCAGCGGTAGTTGGCGAGATGATGAATTTTGACTCACAGAAATGACTTCCTCCTCTTCTTCCTCCACATCGTCTTCGTCCGAAGTATTACCCACAGAACGAGGAGGTCCAGGCATCGACTCATTGTCTGAATCGTCGGCGGCGCGGGGGACTTGTCTGTTCGCACCAACTGCAGCTACTTGAGGGTTGAAATTCACTTCCACCTCAAATGCATTGCCGTTTCTATTTCCATTTTCGGCTTCCTCCTCCTGCATATTATCAAATCCACCAGGCATGCCGCCCGCGGCATTAGCATTGACGGCCTCGACGAGCATCAGATCTTCGAGTACATCCGGTGGCAGCTGACCAGCCATTTGTGCGAATTGTAGAATACCGCCTGGGAAACGCTGGGCAAAATGTGGATGTGCATCAAAGAATGCCTGGGGAATTTTTTTTGAGTTTGAAGGTCGTGCATAGATGTTAGATACTGACCTGCATTTGCTGACGGAACGCGGCATCCGGTATGATTTGTGCCAATCTCCTTTCATCCACCGCTCGCTGCCTACGACTTCGTAACCTGGTCGAATACAAATCTTCCACGGCATTGAAAAACTCCTGGTCATAGTGACTGACTGCCGTGATCGGTGGGAGAGGATCGCACGAGAGTGACTTCGCTTCTAAAACTTGTCGAGGGATAAACGAAAATAGGCGCCTATAGGATGCCTCCAACACCATGATGTGTCGATATGTTGAGTACCGGAGGTTGGTATTCTCGTATTGTGATAAAAATGCTTTCCGCTTGTCTGTGACCGGAAGTGAGGATGGTAAGGCTGAAAATGCCTCGGTAATTGTGGAGGAGAACCACGACGCATGCTCTTTCCAGATGGGAAAGGAACGCTGGGCGTAAAGATGTGAAAGTAAATGAAGTGTTCCTAGAGGGGCAGAAAGCGACCTGCACTACGATTGAGAAAGGAGGGACAACCAAACTTTGTGAGGTGACGTACTGCGCATCGATCTCTATCCTAAAGTCACGATGTGCACGGAGGTTCGCAGGTAATGAGACGTCCAATTTATCGGCTAACAGTGGTACGACAGAGGGAAAGTCGTATGCAGCCTCCTTCAATGCCAAAGAGCTCTTGGAATGATCCTGTACTTCATTAACCTCGGGTGCTACGGTCAATCTAGACGAAAACCTACGCTTCCTTTCGTTCCATCTTCTAGCACTTTGAGGGCCAGCGCTCTCGCATAAGCCCATCCAGGAAGTAGTGAGGGGTTTAGTCGAGGATCAGATTTCTCAGCGGAATTTGCCCGTCTGTCCGCGAAGACGTCAAAAGTATCGATAAACCACTGGTGCATACCTGCCTTGATCGAAAGGAAGTCAAGGTGGAGGAGAGCACCATGAGGATCATCCCATGGATCCAGCCCATACATCAGTCGAGCAAACTCAAAAGCAGTCCGCACGCATCCTCTCCGCTGCAGGTCGCTGATGGCAAGGATGTGAGATGCAATCAGGAGGATTTACGGAAGACATACGTAATTTGACGGTGCAGTGCTAGGAAGAATGGTCTGTTTTCCACTCTGTCAAAGTCCAATCGGTTGAGACCACCGGTGAAGTTGAAGGCTCCCATAAAGCAGCGTTCGTACGTGAAGAGAGCTCGGTCGATGAAATCTACAGCTTGGGCGTGCTCTATGGATAGATTAGCGATTGCTGTACTGTGTAAAGGAGACTAAACAAACCTTCCCTATGGCGATAGACCTCTGATATTTGCAGGAGCGTATCGCCGTGCCATGGAAGAGCACCTAGAAGATCCCAAAAGCCCTGAGGATCTGTCTCGAATCAGCAATTTCGACGGTGCTCGACTAACCAAGAACGAAGGGCACAAACCTCCAGATAGCACAGTATCCATAAATGCTTTCGTCATACTCTTGTATCGCTTGCTATACTCCACGGTCCACCACTTCTCTTGAATAGGAGCCCAAGCATGTCGCTTGAGCTTCGTAGACACTTCTTCGTCTGTAAGAGGC
>Ga0247741_1001095_pt1 | contig 14920 bp, 15 predicted proteins | sample UWRJL213509R2_FD_180945 | JGI IMG/M metagenome (GOLD analysis project Ga0247741, IMG submission 180945) | Plant litter microbial communities from Arlington Agricultural Research Station in Wisconsin, United States - UWRJ-L213-509R-2 | ecosystem: Environmental > Terrestrial > Plant litter >... | reverse complement strand
CCAGAGTCTTGACGAAGGCCGGTCCATCGGTGCGCAAGTTCCGGGTCCGATGCAAAGTCCTGGGGTTAGAGATGAATGTCAATCAGGAAATACTGATAGGGAGGCAGCCACGAGGTGCGAAGTAGATACAGATAACGTTAGAAGAGATTGCACATACCTTGAAGAATGCCTTGGTCGAGAACGTGTCTGTTAGTGCAATGAGGGGTGCTTGGCCTGAGGCATAGACTTCTTCCCAGAGCTTCAGTGCGGTGACATTGGCGGCTTCATAACCTTTCAAGGCGGCGATCTATCATGGCTCATCATTTAAATGTATGCTCACACTGAAATAAAGGAGCGTGAGGCATACACCCATGAACCATTCGCTGGGAAAATTGGTTGAGTCAGCCACAAGTCGGTATTGCCACAGAAGTATATTTTTGGACGCACTGCGCGATTGTGCCGATTGGGGTGAGGTTATATTTCTGTGCGAGGTGGACCTAGATGACAAGCCTGTGAGATTCGGAAGGTGGTGGATAAGAAGCCGCCGCTTACGTTGCTGGTGCCCGAGAGGCCACCTGTGGTTGTAACCTCTTTAGATGCACGAACGAGAGCTTGAAGGACGATTTCTTGTGCTTGGAACGATCGTCTTCGACGTGTACCAAAATCGCTAAACCGACATCCAGCTTCTAGAAGTGCTTTGGCTTTGGAGTAAGCCAGTTCTGCCGCGGCAGAAGCATGAGCAGAAGCTAGAGTATATGCAGAGATGACATAACCGACCGTCTTGACCGTCATAGTTCCAGTCGACAAAGACGGACTGGAAATACGACTCGCTAAGGCAAGCCATGAGTGGGACCTCCCAGAGAATCGTTTCAACCCAAGGTCCCATGACCTCGATTTCGACATGGCCCAATAGATTATCGGTGGTGACAGGGATATATTTGATCTTGACCTGTTCGGGCTTGAATCGGTAGCTGGCTAAATAGAAAATGTAGTCTTGCGTCAAGTAGGGGCAAGTCTTGGAGAGCCATTGGTGCTCCGCCTCAGTCAATGTGATGGTAGCGAAGTCTGTGCAATGCATCGTGAGTTCTCTCGCTCGGGGTTTGGTGTGGGACGAACACGCGTTGAAGCGAGACACGAACCAGAGATAGCCGTTCGGAAACGCTCGATGGATTGACGAGAGAAGAGTGTTGATGCGTTGCGGTTTGTGAATCTGTATGTCGCTGGGACGTCTGGGAACTGCTGCAGCACGGCTTGCTGCATCGTTAGCTACGAGTTATGAGTACAAAAGGTGAGATATTGCATTGGGATCTGCGTTTTTGGCAAAAGATGAGGGGTGCATACCTTGTAGAGATCTGTGTCCAAGATGGACAAGGGAATTGCAAGATTGTCGAATGCAGCGGACATGGTGGTACGGGATGAAGAGAGTTGGTGAGCGCTTACAGAAGAAAGGCAAGTAGCGGGATCTATTTCGGGTTCTCAAAACATCCACATACACACCCTTTTCAGATACGAGCATGGTGCGTCCCTTGGTTTCCGGAAATTTCACGCTCTAAGGCTTCATTAAACAGGCTTCACGCGTCGAGATCCTTAATGAAGGTGGATTTCGATCCGATGGACGTAAACAGTTCGAGCTTCGCACCATAGACATCGATCTTTCGCAACAAGGACAGGCAGATGGTTCAGCTGTGATCACCCATGGACTCACCCATGTTCTGGTCTCGGTTTTTGGGCCGAGAGAAGCAAAAATGCGCTCCCAAACGATACACGACCGTGCAAATATTAACGTGGAGGTGTCCGTTGCTGCATTCAGCACGGGCGATCGAAGGAAGCGTTCAAGAGGAGACAAGTGAGTGCACGTCTTGGATCGAATGGTGCGACTTCTGTGAACAAGAACAGGCGGATATTGGAATTCGCTGCCGCGATCAAATCGACTTTTGAACCCGTCATCCAGACTACTCTATACCCTCGATCTCAAATTGACATTTTCGTGCAAGTAATACAACAAGACGGTGGAATGCTGCAGGCTTGTATAAACGGAACAACCCTCGCTCTGATAAACGCGGGTATTCCAATGCTAGATTTTGTCTGCGCAGTCAGCGGTGGTGTGCATTCAACCTTTCCGCTCCTGGACCTGACGCTGCTAGAAGAAAACGACGTGCCGAATGTGACGATCGCGGTTTTACCTAAAACACGGAAAGTGTCTTTGGTGACAATGGAAACCCGACTACATGTGGACCGTTTCGAGGAAGTATTTCGATTGGCAATGGATGCGGGGGTTGTTATTCACCAAGAGATGAAGGAAGCTATCTTGGGGCGATCAAACATTTTGATCAAGTCAATGCAGTCTAGAACTCAGCAACATAGTGCAGATGTGGACGATGTAATGGACGAATGATTAGAATATTTTCATTGATCTTCGACGCGTCGAAAACAGGCCAACCACTTGTCTCCTTTGTTTCTCTCGACCTTTTTGCCCTCCTCTGTGCTGGTGTATACGGCATCGATGATAGGACCTTTACCTTCCGCGCGCAAGGTTTCTTCGTCGACGTATTCAAAGAGAGGGAATGCTTTGAGGTGTGTTGCCATCCATTCGTGGAGATCCTTGACATCTGTGATGGTGTAGACGATTCCTCCAGGTCGTAAAACGTAGGCATACTCTGCGAGTAGGGTGGGAGAGATGATACGGGCTTTGTGCTTACGAGATTTGAAGTGAGGATCTGGGAAGAGGAAGAAGAGGGCGGATAGGGAGTGCTTTGCAAAGTAATTGGGCAGAAATTTCATAGCATTGGCGCGCACGATCGAGACATTTTGAAATCCGGGCAGCTGAGATGATACTCGCAGTGCGGCGATACGATCCTGGACATATTGCGAAACCTGGACGCGAATTTCCATGCCTGCAACCGGTGAGCAGCAGATCGGAGCACATGGGGAGCGCATACCGAGCATGAGAGTGTCTGGGAACAAAGGCGCAAGCGCGATCAAGAGTCCCCCAAAACCACAGCCGATGTCTGCAAACTCTGGTGCTGTGCCAGTGCCCACAAACGCGGGGTAGTGGACCGTCCAGTCTACCGCCTTGGGTGACGCTGGGTACTGCAACGAGTGGTCAGAGAATGGATTGGCATGTGCGCGCTGGCGGTAGTGCTTTTTCTGGGGCAGGAGGGCTGTATCGTCTGGGGCAGGGGCGGCGGCACGCTTCCGTTTTGCCATGGCCGTCGGGATGCAAGCTGGTCAGGTGACGTGGGCGAACTCGGAAGCGGAAATTTTAAAAATATATATAAGTCGCCGGACGGCTTGTGCTACCTCATCCTCCGCCAAAATGTCTGCCCCCGCTCGCTCCCTCCTCAAGGCTGTAGGTCCTATTCCTGCTCGTCGCTGTCGTCGCTGACCATCTTCTAGTCTCGCCCTTCTCTCCTGCGTTCCGCCTTCCCAGCAGCGCGGTTCTCCTCAACGTCCTCCAAGCCCGTTACACTCAAGGAGCGCTTGGCGGAGTTGATTCCGAAGGAGATTGAGAATGTATGTAGATTCGCCTCTTGTGTTTTATCTCGCTCATACTTTCGCTCCAGGTGAAAGCCGTCCGTGCTGCGCATGGCAAAAAGGCCTTTGGCCCTGTCCTCGTCGACCAGCTCTATGGGTATACTTTCACGCGTTTCTATACTCCAAACCCCACCTAACCCCGCCCCCCAGTGGTATGCGTGGTCTCCCAGCCCTGATCTGGGATGGCTCCGTCCTCGATGCAGGTAATTGTCGCGTCTACCGTCTACTCCGTCCCCACCGCTCACGACTCTTTCAGAGGAGGGTATCCGTTTCCGTGGCAAGACCATTCCCGAATGCCAGGAGCTCCTCCCGAAAGCCCCCGGCGGTGCCGAACCTCTTCCTGAAGGTCTCTTCTGGCTTCTTGTCACTGGAGAGGTGCCAACGCAAGAGCAAGTCGCGGCTCTATCTGCTGACTGGGCCGCCCGGGCCGCCCTCCCTGAATTCGTGGAAGAAATCCTCGACCGATGCCCACCTACCCTTCATCCTATGAGCCAATTTAGTTTGGCCGTGACTGCGGCATGTTCTCTTGGTATATATTACGCTACAGCACCCACTCACCTTTAAAATACAGCTAAATCACAATTCCGCATTCGCCAAAGCTTATCAGGATGGTATCTCGAAGAAGGAGTACTGGGGACCTGTGTTTGAGGATTCAATGGATCTGTATGTTCTAAACACACCCATGATGTCACATTTTTTCTAATTAGAGATCAGGATTGCCAAGCTCCCCAACATCGCCGGTCGCATCTACCGGAATGTTTTCGGCAAGGGCAAGCTGCCTGCCATTGACCCATCCAAGGATTACTCGCACAATCTGGCTAACCTTCTCGGCTTCGGCGAGAACGAAGCATTTGTCGAGCTCCTTCGTCTATATATCACCATTCACAGGTAAATCTACTGACTTCATTCAGTCGTTGTTATTCTGACTTGGATTGCAGTGATCACGAAGGTGGTAACGTTTCGGCACATACTGGCAAGCTGGTTGGCTCCGCTCTTTCAGACCCATTCCTCGCATATGCTGCCGCCTTAAATGGTCTCGCTGGTCCCCTCCACGGTCTCGCTAACCAGGAGGTCCTCATCTGGCTCCGCAAGATGCAGACTGCGATCGGCGAGGACGCTTCAGATGAGGCTGTCAAGGAGTACATCTGGTCAACACTCAAGGGCGGTCAGGTCGTTCCTGGTTACGGCCACGCTGTCCTCCGCAAGACCGATCCTCGTTACACTGCTCAGCGTGAATTTGCCTTGAAGCATCTACCTGATGACAAGATGTTCAAGTTGGTTGGCCAGATCTACAACCTCGTTCCTGATATTCTTCTGGAGGTATGCGACATCTAGTCTTGCTGTACGACAAATAACTCACTGTATATTTCTTATAGGCTGGCAAGGCCAAGAATCCATGGCCCAATGTTGACGCTCACTCGGGCGTGCTTCTTACCCATTACGGCATGGACCAAATGCAATTCTACACTGTCCTCTTTGGTGTCTCTCGCGCCTTTGGTGTTGCTGCTCAGTTGATTTGGGATCGTGCCCTTGGTGCTCGTAAGTTAATTAATCTTGCCATTCGTATCACGATGCTCATATTTGCCCTGGCCATCTAGCTCTTGAGCGCCCCAAGTCGTACTCTACTTCCGCCATTGAAAAGATGTTCAAGGATAAGGCTTAAACATTGTCCCCTCCCGTAGACTATATTACTTAATCTGGCATGTTATTCGTAGATAGTTTCTGTCTATGGGACTCATGTTGATAATGCTCGATGCAAAACTGAGACTGAGCTGTGCACTATGTTCAATCTGTTCTTTGTCTTCTTTTTTATGGGTGCTATTTTGGTTCAAGATATGAAAATTTTTAATGGAACATTTCCAAGGCCTCTGTAAGTCTGGTGCCCAGTCTCACCTGTGTACAGATCTTATCTTATTTGTATGTGTTACCCATGGACCATTATCATAGCAATGGACATTATCAAGGCTTTATTGAAGGTATCTGAGTTGATAACCAGTTGCCAAAGGTTGAATTGTACCATTTTTTGTGCCTGATATATGAGTAATTGAACACCAGAACATACTAGAGTTCTCTTCTCACCAAGTCTGTTTGTAATGCCTTAGTTGGGCAAGCCAAAATCATTGCAGGATCTAGTGGAAACTTGCAACCACTGAGAGCTAAAGATTGCTCATTTGCAATGGCCCTGATGACAATCACAAGCATGTAGAAAAATCCTGATTTCCCAGTGCCAGTAGCCATAGTGGCTAAAACATCACAGCCATCCAGGACTGGACAGATCCCCTCAATCTGGTAATCATGTGATGTGAAAGACAGATACTGCTTGAGGATTCAGTGTGCCAAAGTGTGTCCTTCGGATCATAGATTTTCAAGGTTGAGGGGCATTGTAAGGCTGGTGCTTACAATCACCATATATAGGTCCCAGGTAGACGATTGATGACCAGTCGTTTACACTGCCTTTTGGCAGAATGGTTCAGCACAGGATTTCTGTACCCTCTTCCAGGCATTTACTGAGGTACTTTTGGACATTATAGGAGAGTATGCATATTGTTTCATGCTTAGATTAGCATCTTTGGGTAGGAGACACATCAATTAGTGTGTTATCACCAGCCCACTAAATTTACAACACACTCTTAATGAGTTTTATATGTGTTTGGGTACTGCACATGATTAGCATGTGAGGCTATTTTGTAACATGGTTTGAGTAGTCTATGTGAAAACAGACTAACAGTTTTCACAGTCAATACTTTATCCTTCAGAGATGAGATTCACTAAAAACTTGTGGTGAGGGCCGTCGCTACACATGGCATGTATGAGTCCCTGGTATTTAGCTCCTTATATATATTGCAGCTGAGGCAGGCCCACCGCGCCCCACTGCTACATGTCTCCAGAGTATAAAGCATCTCAGCCTAGCCTAACCCTAAGCCATTGTAGACAGTGATGTGCCAGTCGCCGCATATTTGGTAATAGTCAGATGCCAGGTGCAAAATAGTCTGTTTTAGACACAAAACCGAACTGCACTGACTATTGCAAGGGTCAACCAACCTTATCGAGAAGGATACACCATATATGTAGATGACATAATATAGACCCTGAGCCAGCGTTTGGGGAGAATAGCTCGAGAATAACTCGCAATGTTGAAAGACTGAAAAATAGAATAGAGGTGCACTTGGTAGTATACAAATTTTAATCTACAGTAAATACACTTGCTAAGCAGTCATCCACGTCCACATCAAGGTCTCCAGAAGCGTCTAAATTGAGGAGATTATAAAGTTCCATCTCATCCTCCAAACTCCCAACCGTACTCAGTCAATGTGACATTATCCAGTGAGTGGATTCGAAGTTAAAAATATCACCAATACAACACGACATCGTGTTAGTATGAGAAGCAGGTAAATCAATGTCCTCGTTGAGTTTGAGAGCTGCTATGTGATGTGAGGTGAGTAATTGACTGTGTGGATCTTGACCTGGAATCAGTCTCTGCTGCGACGCTGCCAGTGGGAAGCTGATTGTCCAAAGGGCCAGCCATAACAACATCCATAGTGGAAGAGGGGGTGGAAATAGGACAAGAAGGCACTTGATTGGATGCAGACTCTGCATTCACCCCAAATGCGCACTGGCGCAAAAACAACTTATTTTTCTTTCGCAGATGTTCATCCCGAATGTGCATTTTGTATTGGGCAAGATCAACGAGTGTTTTCTTCTTGAGGTGAGATCAAATTTTGGTGAGTATCAAACCAAACTGGGAAAATAGGTGTTCACATGATGCTGAGTTTGGGCAGATTGAGAGAATATGGAGTGCAAGGGAAAGAAGTGAGCTCGGATTCTGTGGTACGCCCGAATCGTCAGTGATTATCAATGCGGACATTGCTTTGTATGCATCAGGGCTAGAGTTCTAGTTACACAATTCAGCTTGAGTATCCAGATGATGAATTTGAACACTCACGTTCTTTGCTGCAGCAGCTTTAATTGAATTGCAAGTCGACCTGAGATCTTGATATATATCTCCCCAGCTGAGGTAATTTGCAATTTCTTCATAAAGTTCAGGAGGAGCTGGCTGCTTATAGAAACAAGAGCAGAGCCTTGAAAGAAGGCCATGAATAGTGCCATTGCTAATTAGTCGAGCATCTTGCTTGAACGGCACCAGATGCAAAAATGGGTTGAGAATCACTGAAGTGATAAAAACATCTTGGTCTGCTTTTGCCCATCAGCGCTTGATGCTGTCCATAACTGATTGACAGACGGCTTTGTTTTTGGAATTGAATGTCAAATCCTCGGCTGGATCAGCAGCGGACATCTTCTTGAATTCTATGTACAATGCACTGAAAGTCAGCAAGACCTCGTCAAGTCTGCAATGTGCCAATTGCGTGATATTTGCAGCAATAGCCAAAGGAGAAAGATGGTGTTTTATTCTAGAATAATACAAGATTTTTTAGATACAAAGCCTCCTTTTAAGTTTACAAACAGTGGACCGAATGAGAGAATTCCAGAAAAGAGGGTCCTTGATAATGGCTACCATCTTCTGCACCTTCTTGTGTGCAGAGCAATCACTTGCAGGAATGACTTGACGGTCTTGCACTGGTTTTGCCACATCAACAGCAATGATGTACTCAAGTGTCTCTCATAGCTCAAAGAGGTGACAATACAGGAGGTAGAAGGTGGTCCACCAAGTCGCAACTGGCCAGATAACAGATAAGGCTGATTGCAAGTTGCATACACACACCTCACAAATCAGTCCTAGGAGTGCCGTTTTGCTTTGGAGCCAAGAAATAAGCTCGTTGGCCTTGGTTGCAAAGGAGAGAAAGCCGACTGAACTTGTCTTGAAGTAGTTGCCAACAATTAAATTGACCTGGTCAAATTAGATAGATGAGTGCATGTTAACATATAAGGAATGTGATTTACCTGATGAGCATAGCAGTCAGGCATTACAAGATCAGGTCACTTCTCATGTAGGAGGCGTCTCACCTTTTGTGACTTGCTAGATGCATCAGTGGTGAAGGCAATGACCTTGACACCCCATTCATTGGTGAGTGTGTTGATGACCTTGAGCATTTGCACAAGGAGATTCTTGGCTGTCTTGCACTCAGTGGTGGTATTGTTTACATGAATGGTGTATAACTAAATAACATTTATATCAGTGTCAGAAGTATATATATTTAATGTTTGCTTACCTTCTGCCTTGTCGTTACCATGAATGCAATGAAGTGGTGATGGTTCTCATCAGTCCACCCATCGCATTGCATCATTCCCAGTCCTCTGTATGCCAATGCTCAAATCTCCATGCGGACCTTTTTGAGGGTGCTTGGAATAATTCGCTGCATAAGAGTTTTTTGAGATGGAATATGAGCACCAGAAATGAATGTCTGGCAGAAGTCAATGAATTCTGGATTGGTAACCCAGTTCAAAGGAAATCTGGCAGAAGCAGTGAGATGGGCAAGCTTCTCTTTGAAATTCTTCTGGCAATCATCCGACCAGGCTTCCTGAGCATCTCCCATACTTGAAAAGCTTGATTGAGCTGAAAGCGACTGCTTACTTGATACATGGTGCAATTTTGAAGCATGGTTGGGATTTCAATAATGCCATCCAAGATCAGCAGGGCTACCAGAGCAAGACATGTCCGACTGCAAAGAGCTCGAAGAAATGCTAGGAGCAGGGGTGTTCTGTTGATTCAAGTTCTCAAGACTGGTATGCAAGAGTGTAGGTAGTCCAGAAATAAAGCTAGCAGACCCAGTATTGAAGTTACTGGGATTGTTGTGGTAATATTGGGTGGGTATCAGCAAAGGAGGTTGATGTTGAAAGAAATTGGGTTGCATTGGCTGAGGAGAGACAATGGATGCAGAGTGAGACAATGGAAGGGTGCGCCAAGGACGTGGTGTAGCATCGAAGTCAGATGTGACAACAGGTACCAGTGGTGCGACAGGTGGAAGGGTAGCATTCGTTGATCCAGTCTCAATGCAGTAATTGGCCAGTGCCTAATCTCAGAGGCTTGGCACTCGCAATTGTGAAGATGTGTCATAAGTGTCTCGGGTCGACACTCAATCCACTTGTGCTGGTCACCTGGAGGGATATTGAATACTAGACATATGGTAACTATTAATTGAGATTGGAATAGATAGATAGTAATACGCACAGGCAAGACGGATCACATTGTAATCCCTGGGATTAAACCCAGGATTGTGACGGCTTTGAGATTCTTCACTGGAAATTATAGCACCAATATCGCGTTTAAGACAGGGTTTGCAATAAACCCTAATCTTATCATGCTTAGTGTTCCCCCACACCTTGATGGGACGGTTTGTAGTGCCTTGTTTACTTATATAGAGTAGGTGATCTTGAAAGTAATTGCGCCACCAGCCACAGACCATATTGTGCGATATAGAGAGTAATTTGGGGGTGTATCTTCTCCAATTGCTCTCCTGCCTTATATCCTGTCGAGTAGGAAAAACCAAGGTAGATTCCTGGTAGAGTTTTGGTACTTGACAATGTGAAATGGTAAAGTACTGGATTTATTATGGAGACTTGGCTAATTCAATGGACTAAAGTAGATATTTCTAAGAGTTTCTTACTTATGCTTGATGCTGTCTTTCTGTCTTAGCTATAGGTCTTCATTGAATAACCTGCCTTGCTATGAATTGTGGTTCCAGAGCCTCCAAACATCCAATCCTGAACTTTAAGGCATAACTGCTGGATGTATTTGCATTGTAATCTACTTAATTCTAGTGGACATATGATCAATGTTGAAAGCTACTAAGTTATTCATACTATACATGGACCACAAAGCCTTATATCAGTTGCCATACTATGAGCTGCCAACGTACATGAGAATTTACCCACATGACCATAGTCACGACTAAGACGTACCATTTATGGTGCAAGGACCCTTGATAGCTGGATAGTCTGATTTAGTCTCATGTCAACTACTGGCTATAGTCTCCGACTGGCACAACACTGATTGTAGAACCACATTTGATTGCAAAGTGTTTATATAAGTGATGTGCTCTAAGAACAGTGACATCATAGGTATCCAGCCCCAAATAGCTGGACAAGCAAGGGTTACAGATGGACAGGTATAAACAGCCAGCACCAGCTAGAAGTAGCCAGACAAACAATCATTACAGGTGGCTGTATATGCAGTAACGTGACCCTGCAAAGAACTGGCTATTGTATATCTGGACACCAAAGTGTTACAATCAGTCCTGCAAAATCCAGGTCTGGTGAGCCATATAAGAACGAATTCCATAAATGGGACTCATAACAAGACTTTTGATTTTTGTCCAATAGAGTCCCTCATAGTATCTTGCCATTTCTCTATCAAAGCCAGCTCAAATTTCTTGGATTTTGAAATAATTATGTCTACTATGGATCTCTAACTTTCCAAAAAACTGGGGTCTTGTGATTTATTCTTGTTGAGTTATCATAAATTGTGTTGCATTACTTTTGATAACCATAAGTATATATTCAGGAAGGCATATCAAAGGAGTTCATATTGATTAGCCAAGTTTGAAGAAAGAGATCATATTCAGAGCATAAAGATATGGAGGCTGAAAGCCTGTTGTTGATAGTGCTCACTGAGGGGATCACACAGCTGAAAGGACCACACTGTATTATTGAGGAACAGACTAGACTATAAGATAGATCATAGGCATAAGGTGAGAAGGGGTAAAAGACAGGTGCAACGTGTGAGCTGACACCAAAAAGAATATCACTGTTCTTTGTCTCTCACCAGAGGAAATGCAAAGCCCCAGGTTTCAAAAATTATTGGACACTCTATGATTCTTATGTCAGGTCAGTGTTCTAGTGATAGATGAAGTCTATCTAATGCAGTGGTGGGAAAAAGGCTTTTAGCATGTCTTTCTAATGCTTGGGACTGTGCAGAATCTCCTGCCTACTAGTACATGACAAGGTGCTAGAATGTCAGTTCATGGTGTATCCACAACACTTCAAAAGGGCCCTGTACTTGATGCAGTCTGTTCAAGGTTGGGCCTTGTTGTGGGGGAGTTTCACTTTATGCAACAGTCTAATATGCAACATGATATCCAAATCATTTGTCAGGAGCTTCAATCCAGTATATCAGGCATAAATTTTGCCAATCTTGACTAGATTCTAGAAGAAGATGAGAATACTGTGATATTCTGTAAAAATATTCTGGTTGGATTTGTATTGCAGCATATCTATGGAGAAAAACACATAGAATGCTCAATCAAGAAAAGTGAGTCTGACTTTTTAATGCACTTAATTGGCTGGACTACAATGTGGAGACATTTGGATTCCTGAACAATAATGTGGATGCATCCATTATAATCACAACAGACACTCTTAGTGTTGGATGGAATAGCTGTTATACCTGCAATGTTGTTCTAATTGGTGAGCCAGACAACATTAAAAAGTTTGTTCAGAAGATCAAATGTGTTGGACAAGACTCAAAGGCAGTTCCCTCTTCTTGTATTACTCTCAAGGTGCATTGGAAACTGCCAGGAAGGTTGTGGCTGCTGGTCAACCAAAAGTTCTGGAATTTTTGGAAGACTTTGTCAATCCAATAGCCAAGAATCCAACTAAACACAGGAAAGGTGATGATAAGTTTATGGACTATTATGTTGCCTACTTTCTCCTCACTTTCTGCAAGCCTCAGGCACTTCACAACATCTATGATAACACTAAATCTGATACAGTATATTCTTGCTAATTCTAGATAGTTGATGAGAGATATACAATGGCTTCAAATAGACATCATAGCACCTGTAGCAGTCTGATTCATGTATCAATTTTGGACAGCTGTCCACCAGACCTGATACATCAGACTAGGCAACTGTTCATATGGTCAGCTGTTGAAGACGGAGAGCTCTTCATGAAGCACAGCCACTATGTATAAGTTATGTGAACTTCAATAAAATAAAATAAATCAGATAAATCAGATAAAAATTATTTGCTAGTTACCTAATTAAGAAATAGCACAGCCACATTATGTAGATCATGTGACTTTTAAAAATCAAGAAAAATCAGATAAATTCTGAAAAAATTATTTGCTAATTTCCAAATTTGGTAAGTGTACAGCTACAACACAGTCACAACTATTTCCACAACACATAAGCCTACAGATTAATCTATAGATTAGATATTGATAATAAGCTAGAGAACTTAAAATGTTTTTTTTTCTCTAAGTCTAAAACAGGCAATTTTATGTTATGTAAACCATAAATTATTTATTACTTAAGCCCACCACATGTGCAGGCCTATTGAGTCATATATTTATTATCTGTTTATATTTGAGGCCATAATTTCAAATTTATAGAGTCTGAGCCTGCCAAATAACACAGTTAGAAAGTCACATGATCAACTTATGTCATTATTGTATTGTGTTTGATATCCACTAAATCTTATGATCTTTATAATATATCATTTTAGACAACTGTCCAAAATGGAGAACTGTCCAGTCAGATGTATCAGGTCTCTTGGACAGCTGTCCAAAATGATATATGGATATAGCTGCACTGGCTGTGCAATCGCCATGTAGCAGCTTGTGCCTTCTGTACACTACAAAAATGTGGTCGCATGTCTGGAGAGGTACTCCACACTTGCACCAATGGGATTTGTTAATATTGAATCTTTGGAAGTAAGATCTAATAGGTGCATGCCCAAGTATAGATCGGCACATGCACATGAAGACCAATAAGCAGCTGCTCACTTCACCTAGCCAAGACCCACTCTTAGCGTAAGTTGGCTGTATGATACTTCCATCGAGGTTCTGGAGCAATAAGAAGTTGTGGCCCTGGTATTTCTTGTTTTGGAACATGGTAGACCATGAGTCCAGACAAGTTAGCTGTAGCCTTCTTATAGAGCAGACTTCCACTGGAAGTCCAGTGAAAGTCCAGTGAACTTTGTTGACTTAAGATTTTTATAGATAACAGAATTATAGAGCAGATTTCCACTGGAAGTCCACTGGAAGTCCAGTGAACTGTTTTAACTTGAGATTTCAACAGATAATAGAATTACAGAGTAAACTTCCACTGGAAGTCCACTGAACTTTAATTAGAGTCAGTATGAGATTACTGACTTAAATTAAATTCCAGTGGAAGAGGTCTTTCATGTCCCTCACCAGTTCCAGCTGGATTCCAGTGGATTCAAGTAGAATCCACTGGAATCCACTAGAATATTTGTGCAAATTTGGCAGAAAAAATGACAATATTCCACTGGATTCCACTTGAATCCAGAGGAATCCAGTGTAATACAATCAAATTTTTCTATTTTATATATAGTCTGGTATAGAGTGTAGTTCTGCTAAGTTATGCATAGAGTCATTATGTATTTTAGACTAAGTAAATATAAATTAATGAGTTTTCAATCAAATAAACAATATTTTTAAAAAATTATCACCAGCTTTTGGAGAGTATTTTGTGATTTTCTCATTAACTAGCTAACTCTATAACATAATTTAAATATATTTAGATATCTTGAGAGTATATCTATGTTTTTTTCTATATATAGTAATAGTTTCTATATGTGGTAATAATTTCCAGATATAGTAATATAGTTAACTATGAATATATAATGAATAAAGATTTTTTTTAGATGAATATGATTAACTCTCTATTTTGATTATTAATCAGAGTGTTATTTGCTGACTAAGCTAGTTAATTAATTAATTAATTAATTTGTTATTTATTATGATTCTTTTGAGCTTAGTCAAATATCATTTAGATTACATAAAAATCATATCTAAACCTCTTAAAGCAGTGTATCTCAGAATCTATGCTGACAAATAATATCTAATATAAATGTAGTTGCTATTTTAAGCTAAACTGTACTAGAATCAACTGGAATGACCTGGAATGACCTGGAACAACCTGGAATGACCTGGAATGTACCTATAATATAGTAGATAAAAATGAAAAAATTCACACATAGGTATATTCTAGTGGAATACAGTGGAATCTACTAGAATCCAGCTGGAATAGGTGGGGGACACTAAAGGGAAGTTCAGTGGACTTCTAGTGGAATTCCAGTGAAGTCCAGTAGAGTTCACTAGAGTTCACTAGAATCTGTGGGGCAGGGGAAAGTATTGATGTTGTTCATTAAAATCGTCAACATTCCGTATTACTCAAACCTTGTCAACAAGGTTAAAACTACTGTTGCTGAGGTGAAGGCTGCTATTGCAGCTTCCCCCTATACTTTCCTCTGGCCCACGGACTTCAGTCTGACTTCAGTGAAGTCAACCACTAAATCTGTACTTGTTATGACTTGAGTTAAATACTAAGTCAAAGACGAAGTATTAACAACAGTCAAATCGTCTTAGTTCTGTAGCCGACTTAAAGAGTGCTGCTGGAAGCAGTATTGTCTTTGAAGTGCAAGTAGAACGTTTCCAGTTAAGAATTAACTAGAGAACATGCTTGAGTATTCTACCGTATTTATACTG
>Ga0247741_1001094_pt1 | contig 14926 bp, 14 predicted proteins | sample UWRJL213509R2_FD_180945 | JGI IMG/M metagenome (GOLD analysis project Ga0247741, IMG submission 180945) | Plant litter microbial communities from Arlington Agricultural Research Station in Wisconsin, United States - UWRJ-L213-509R-2 | ecosystem: Environmental > Terrestrial > Plant litter >... | reverse complement strand
TCCCAGAAAGTGGCTGCCTGCGAAATCTTCCTCGCCCACTCCAAAATAGCGTCTTCAACCAGCAAGGCCACAGCTTTGACGCCAGGACCGGGAGACGTTGAATGGACAGATGAACATAGCCAAGATCTCTACTACAGCGGGCAGGTGCCACGGAAAAGCGTCCCAGGTTCCAAGTCGTAGTTCCTCGGCCTAGTTGAGCACGCACTGGATGAACCAACTAGCCTTCCTCCGCTCTATTTTCTACTGCTACACCGAGTATCCATCCCACCTTCACCAACTGGGAGTGCAGCCCTTCCCATGCAAGTTGGACGGATCGGCGATGCGACCTTGTGATAGGGACGGTTGTTTCAGCGATGGCGATGGTGATGTGGGCCGTTTATTTTTGGTGGGCTTCGAAGAGGAGAGGCTGGGCTTTGGGGGGTGGCACTCGGTGTGAACGTTCGTCTTGGGTGCAAGTCCCCCATCGCGGCCGACAATCGTACGAGATGACGTCGTCGCGTCGCGGTTGGCGCGCGTCAAGTCGACGCGACCTCTGTTAAGTCCACACGTGACGGTGTCATACGAAAAAAAACCCCGTGTTTCTCGCATCGTTATCCACAATCCTGAGATACCCGACTGCAGCAGCCTGCGTCCTGGCTGCTTGATGTCTTGAGGTATAGGATAAGGTCGGCTGCATCCCTCTCTTCCTCTTTTTGGGAGCCAATCTGAAAGTCCTCACCTCTTCTAGACTCGCCATATGCATCTCCGTACTCCAACCCGGGCCGGCGTCACCGTATTCCGCGTCTGTCTATCCTCAAACACGTATTTGGTCGTCAAGAGCCGTCAGAGGCTTCAGAGCAATCTTCGAAGGTGGACCAACAGTCTTCAAGCTTCAGCCCACATCAAAGCCGAGTCTCGACACAAAACGTCCACTCACATTCACAAGTGTGTGGGGTTGTCTATTCGAGCCTATTATACAACGACATCGACGCAAAATAGTGGTCCTTCGTCAGCACAAGGAGGTGCATGGAACGTATCGAGCTGTCAATACTCCCCCAGCTTCAATGCTGCGTGTTTGGGCTTCGGTTCTGGCTCTGGCAGCGGACTCAAATGGCCATACGAGCTGTTCAATACGTAGGTCACTGGATACTTGGGGATAAAATGCATTGGGGTGTGTTACGTTTGGAGGTGAGCATAATCATGACTTGTTCATTTAAGATCGATGATCGCTGACCATTCTGGTAGGCATATAACAAAAGTGGAAATCCCAGAGCACATAGGCTTATGCATGTTACAACTGTCTTGCTCGCTGGGTCTGCATTGTCGCACCGAAGGCAGTTGCTCCGACTCTCGCCTTTTCTCTATGCTGGCAATCGGGTATGAGTGCCCAGGCGCTGGATCCTCTACTCCATTCCGCTTTTGCCAAGTTCGGTGAACTTTTCTGATTCTCCCTCCGCGCCCAATGTCACCATCCGTCGTTTCCTCAAGCCCGCACGATGCGCATACGCGTACCAGTATCCATTGAACAAATGATATCGAAACTGCTCGGTGCCGATCCTGAGATAGAAACAATGACCTCCGAACAGCCAAACTCCCGCCTGCTCGAAACAGTCCTGAAGTCCGTCACTGGAGCTTACCACCACCACCGAAAAGCATCCCAGCATCAAGCGGATCCCATCTCGGACGATGACACCAATCTTCGTCGAAGATTCTTCTCCGTGCTCATGAGGAGCTGGGTTGGATGTGGCTGAGGATTTTTCTCGACTCTCGGCTGCCTTCATTGCGACTGAACTCAAAGAGTATGTTCCATATACCACATATCTTTTCTCGTCACACAATTGAAAACTGGTCTCCTCATTAGCCCTCATGCACACCGCATCACCGGACATACTCGAGTGCTCTAGCGCATCAACCGTCCCTTGCCCGTCTCAGTCTTCGTTAAATGGGAGGCATGCCATTCCGGACGTTACGCGAGTGTGCACCGCTCAGAGACACTGTCCTTGCACCGACAAGTGTTTGAACACACGACTGCTAAGAGCGACCATCAGAAGACATTCGATCTTCTAAGTCCTTTTCCTGATGATATACGTGCTGAATTTTGGTGGTGATCGCGGATTCGCTCTCCTGGCTCCTGCTGTCGGATGCACCAAAGGCATGTGTCAATTATCGACAACCGCCCAGAAGTTCCCAGGAAGCTGCTACGAGTGACGATGTTGACGTCGACCTCTTATGACACAGGAAGGGTACTCATGGTCGGCCAAACGAAGTTCTGATGGAACAACCAGTTCGATGGGCGACGGTAAACCCAATGTCATGATGCCATGAATATTCCATAGTAGTATCAAACTAATCTATCACGCTTATACGATGGGTCTGCAGATATCGAGATCGAATCGGAGGTAATATGGATACAGAGTTCGCAAATATACCTAGTCGTAGATGGATAAGGACACCGAATACGAAGTAAAGAATACGTAGCCCACAATGTCAAACCCTCTTGATAAAGGAATCATCGACTCTTACAAACCGAAATGCACGTATGGAACCCAAGTCAACAGAGCGTCCTCACTGTCACCAATGTTCTTTCGGAGGCAGTGCATCGCATGATGGAGCGCATAGGCAGCCCTGGAACTGTCCAGTCGCCCATTTCCTTCGTCCTTCCCCTGTTTCAAAAGGTACTCATAGAAGTCCCCTGCGACGTCGGGCGCATGTTTATCTTTGATCGACCACATCGTCGCTACAACGCCTTGATACCCAGCTGCCAGCATCCCCGCTGCTAAGTGGACCGCCTCTTCAGAAAGCTTCTCGTCCCCAGCGCTTGTCTGACAAGCCGACAAGTAAGCTAATTCACACTGGGGAGTGTTCCCCTTCATGATCTCCGAGAGCTCGAGCCGCCCGTCATGTAGAGCGAATCCACTCTTAAGAGGCTTGTCCGTGTCCTGGCTCGCATGGCAGGCTAAGTGTACCCACCCATATGTCTCCATTTCCTGCTTCACCCGATCGATGGTGGCATCAACGCCCTCCAGACGTAGGAACTCACTCCCTGTGCCGAACTTCTCGCACAAGGCCTCCAGTTCTCGTGTTGTTCCAGGGATCGGAGGGAGGCCCGGTGTATATGGCTGGCTGACAAGCAGAATCTTGGAAGTCGACGGTCGCTTGCTTGAGGATGTCTTGACCTTCTCCAGGAGTGTGCCGACAGTTGGAGTGTAAGACGAGACAATAAAGTCGGAGACACAAGATCCTGAACATTCGATGCCTGGACCGTAAATACCGGCCGCATGAAGTGGAAGAAAAGCGAGGGGGCCAGTTGAGCACCACCAAAGCCGATGCAATTCAGATGAACGAGCCTGCAGGTAGTGAATAAGCAGATAGTTGGATGTTATGAATTAACAAAGACGCACTGGATATGCAAGAATGTCCAAGATTGGCTTTGTCACACGACTCCAAAGCTCATGAAGAATGTTGTGGATGTCACTGTTATTGGCGTTGGGATTCGGAGCTGGGCGCGTGGCACGATCAGCAACCTCGCGCATGCGACAGCCGCGAGATGAAAGGTAACTGTGTAGGCGATTACGGAGGACAGAGGCATATGCATGGGTAAAGTTGTCGAGAGGGATATGATAGGGTTGATCACAACCAGGTATAAGAGCAAGGGCATCACACCGGTCTTCATGAACGTTGATAAGAATGACTGGACCATCTTTCGGGAGGTGTTTCATAATGTCCAACGCCGAACGAGGTCGCAAGAAATCGTGAAATGCAGGAATATTACGAATTTCCTGTAGAAGTTGTTCCCAGTCCCGGGAAAGCATGATGTGGGTGCGTGCTTCATCTTCCAAGGCGACCTTCTGAGACATGGTGCCATCGAGCGCAAGAGGGGTTGACTCCTGACGTGAGCCAGATGATTCGAGTGCTCGTGAAACATGCAAGAAGCGGTCTGCTAGGAGGTGGTCGTGTGTTCTCAGATCATCTACTGGAGTCCGAAGCTGATTGAGTTGGCTCCAGACAAGGCAGCGACCTTGTTCAAGCCATTCGAGAGCCTTTCCAAGCTCTCCCTGAGAAAATGCGGCTGAAGCAGCAGTTGCAGTCAAATTTGAGATATCAAGAAGACTTGAATGACGTTGTTGAATGGTCCTTTCCATGCCTGCAATCTGAGAAAGAAGACTGACAACGACATCATAGGCTTGCAAAGAATCTATTGGGTTGTATGATGCAGAGAGTTGGGCCCAACGCTGGGCAGCAGTCAGGCGGATTGAGGGGGGTCCGGACTTGTGCATGGCAGCTTGTCGATAATGAGATGTTGCCATGATAATGTCAGAGAAGTCACCTGTGAGTTCAAAGCAACGTGAAAAGGAATTTCCAAGGTTGTTGAATAGAGCCGGCTTCTTAGCATGGCCGTTAGGAGTGAGCTGGACCGCCCTCTGATGGACTGAAATGGCGTTGGCAATGTCGGTGAGATCGCCTGTGCGTTCGAAGCGACGTGAAAAGGAATTTCCAAGGTTACTCAACGAAATCGGCTTGTCAGCATGGCCATCGGGAGTAAGCTGGACTGCCCGCTGCTGGGCTGATATGGCATTAGCAATATCGGTGAGATCACCTGTGCACTTAAAGCGACACGAAAACGAAGTTCCAAGGCCGCTGAACAGAGCCGGCTTGTTAGCATGGCCATCAGGAGTGAGCTGAACCGCCCATTGGTGCGCCGAGATAGCATCAGCAATATCAGTAAGATCACTCGTGCGTTCAAAGCGATCCGAAAGGGAATTTCCAAGATTATTCAACAAATTCAGCATGTCAGCATGGCCATTGGGTGCAAGCTGGACCGCCCTCTGGTGGGCCGAAATGGCATTGGCGATGTCAGTGAGATCACCAGTGCGTCCAAAGCGACGCGAAAAAGAATTTCCAAGGTTGCTCAACCGATTCGGCATCCCAGCATGGCCATTGGGAGTGAACTGGACCGCCCTTTGGTGCGCTGAAATAGCATTGGCGATGTCAGCGAGCTCACCCGTGTGTTCAAACCGAAACAAAAACGAAGTTCCAAGGTTACTGAACAGAGTCGGCATGTTAGCATGGGCACTGGGGGTGAGCTGAACCGCCCTTTGGTGGGCTGAAATAGCATCAGCAATGTCGGTGAGATCACCCGTGCATCCAAACCGACGCGAAAAGGAATTTCCAAGGTTGCTCAACCGACTCGGCATGTCAGCATGACCATCAGGAGTGAGCTGAACCGCCCTTTGGTGGGCTGAAATGGCATTGGTGATGTTGGTGAGATTGCCTGTGCGTCCAAAGCGAAGCGACAACGAATTTCCAAGGCTGCTGAAGAAAATCGGCTTGTTAGGATGTCCATCAGGAGTGAGCTGGACCGCCCTCTGGTGGACTGAAATGGCGTCGGTAATGTCTGTGAGATCACCTGTGCATCCAAAGCGATGCGAAAAAGAATTTCCAAGGTTGCTCAACCGATTCGGCATCCCAGCATGGCCATCGGGAGTAAGCTGGACCGCCCTTTGGTGGGCCGAAATAGCATCGGCAATGTCAGCGAGATCACCCGTGCGCTCAAAGCGAAGTGAAAACGAACTCCCAAGATTGCTCAACCGACTCGGCATGTCAGCATGGCCCTTGGGAGTAAGCTTGATCGCCCTCTGGTGGGCCGAAATGGCATCGGCAATGTCGGTGGGATCACCCGTGCGTCCAAACCGACGCGAAAAGGAATTTCCAAGGTTGTTCAACATATTTGGCATCTCGGTATGACTATTGGGAGTGAGCTGGATGGCCATTTGGTGGGCCGAAATAGCATCGGCGATCTCAGCCAGATCATCCGTATGTTCAAAACGGAGCGAAAACGAAGTTCCAAGGCTGTTGAACAGAGCCGGCTTGTCAGCATGGCCATCGGGAGTGAGCTGGATCGCCCTCTGATGGTACGAAATAGCATTAGCAATGTCGGTGAGGTCGCCTATGCGTTCAAAGCGACGCAAAAAAGAATTTCCAAGGTGGTTCAACCGACTTGGCATCTTAGCATGGCCATCGGGAGTGAGTTGGATTGCCCTCTGATGGGCTGAGACGGCATTGGAAATTTCGTCAATATTGCCTGTCTCTTCAAATCGTTCCTGCAGAGTTGCTCCGGAGATATCCAGCATGTCGGGTTCATTCCAAAGTTCGGAGTGCCTCGTGACCATGTATATGTCTGTAGATGAGATATGGGCGGTTCTCTCCAGAAGGTAGTTGCGAGAAGCACCTGAAATCAGCAACTTAATTTCCTTCTTTTATTTGCGACGAATGTAGGAGCCTACCAGTTTCCCGTTGGCCATGGTCGTCAATTTCTGCAGTAATTTCCTCCGAAGGAAGGTGGGTAATCTTGAATGACACCTTCAGGGATGGCGCTCCTTCTTGCGTTATCATGGCCATTGTCGTCTCTGCCTTGCACGTCAGAGTTCAAGGTACTAAGTCTTTAATCCGGATACTGACGATTATTGGGGGAGGGTTCCCAAGCTAGTTGTTCCTTGGCCAAAGATATGTACGCGAAGTCAGTGAATGCTTCTGATGTAGCCACAATCATAAGTTCGTCGAGATTCTTGGGCCTTATGAACGTAACTTGCTTTAGAATTGGTATAAATGAAGTTTATAGTGACTCACAGTTTCAGAAGACTATTCTGCGTCCATATCTCAGGAGACTCCCTTGAAAAACTCAAAACTTTGCGCTCCTCGTCCGCGAGTCCAAAAATAACGAGCTTGAAGGTAGCGAGAGCTCGGTCGTTGACGTCGGTTGCTGCGCATTCAACCACAAAGTCTGACTTAAATCAGAAAAATTCATTCATAGATAATGTTCACGGAATTTCTCCTCACCTGTTATGTAGCGATCAAATTTCTCAGTTTCATTGAGATCGCGAACATCTATCTTAGCATCATTTTCCGTTATATCAGGCGTTGGAACATTGGCATTTGCTAATAACGCAACGTTAGTCGTGGAACGATTTCAATTCTATCATCCTCACCCGTTGTCATACTCTCCATATCTTCAGTAGAACGTGCGGTATGACTTTGAGGACCGGTCGTACTTGGAATGAGCGCTCACGGTAGCGCTTAGTCGCTGTGCTGATTGGTAATTTCCCACCACGGTCACGATGCCAATTTTCCCCCATCGACGTCTTCCGTCTATGAGCACCTAGTCTTCTCTACTACTAAGCAGGAGGCCGTGTTTACTCAAACGGCATGTCCTTCAACTTACGTGTTTGATCATTTCTCTGTATTGACAAGCTATCTATTAGGCCGACCAGGCCTCTCCTGCTTAACCCCCTAGTCTCGATTCCTGCTCCTTCGCCCCCGATAACAACTCGACCCACCAGTCCTGCAGCGACTGCCTTTCGACGACCATCTTCATAATATCTGGACTGCATGCTGACACGACCTTAAGCAACGATGCATACTTCAAAGTCAGGGATTCGATGAAGGGGATGTCAATGGCCCGTCCGGCGAGAATGGAGTACCACATCATGGCACATGTCTGCGTCTGTGTTGCTGTCTAACCCAAATGGTACGTCCCTCGTCCGTTTCTGATCTTTCGTATGTACTCACAAGCCAACCTCTTAGACTTCCTGCACACAGATCCGCATCCATGCCAACTACCATCAGTCATGGATCGTCAATCCTCTTCTGCCCGGTGCAGGCCCTCGTTTACTACTCTCGTTCCCAAGCGAAGCACATAACCACGATCGACGGATACTTTGAGCCCTTCAGGGTCGCATAAGACGTTGGCAATCGTAGCAACGAAATTTCGGTTTTCACCAAGTTTTCACGGTTCCGTTACTCTTTAAGCACTGATATTCAATGATATACGGCCACGAGAGGTTTATCGACATTGATGGCGCCATTTGCGGATTTACGTTAAACGAAATTCGATCATCAAGAGTCACCAGAGGCTTCAGACAGCCTTCGATGGAGGAACTAGTCGATGCGCCCCCAGCGCCTCAGTAACAGACATCTGCAAAAAATACCTCATCAGACAAGGGTCTCCTTCAGTTTTGATGCCAGAGGAGCGGGATGTGTTGGATGGACAGATGACCATAGCTACGATCTCTGTTATAGCAAGGCGGTGCCATTGAACGAAGAAAACGATCCAAATCCCGTGCAGCAATTCCTCAGTTTGCATCTTGGTGCCGACAACTACGCGAGCACACGCTAGATGAACCGACTCCTGCACCAAAAGGAAACCCTTTGTGAACGCCTGGCAACTTGGTCAAGCCGACGGCACCAGCATGAACTGGAAGTCTTCCGACATTACTCTTCTGACATTACTCAGGATTCGCCTGGGATGGACAGAGCTACCAGAGTCATCCAGAGGCTCCATGCCCATTTCACCATGTCCAGTCTTCAGTACTCTGTTGGTTCGAAGCGCAGGTCGCTGGAGGGAGGGTAAAGCGCTCTTGGTGTACGAAATGTATTCAGTGGGTACGCATATTTATCATGTATCGTTCATACGAGATCGACGATCGCTAACCCCTAGTAGGAAATTTATACCAGTTGACTTTTGGAGCCCATACATTTATATGCCCTAGAACTCTCTTGCTTGGGAGAATCTGTGTGGTCGTAGTCAAGGCAGTCGGACTCGGGCCTTTCCTCCATGCGGGTAGATGTCCAGGCACTAGCGACTCACGCCCAACAGTTTATTTCGCCTGTGTCCACATTGGTCGGTCCATCCTGTCGATTCCTCCATGGCCAACGGTACCGTCCGTCATCTCGGCCTGTCCTCAAGCTTGCATCAATCCTGATGCGTACACATACCATCCGCTTCAGCGTGTTGTCATCCAGTTTCATAACACACCCTTCGTCATACTCAGTGTCGATCCCTGATCCCAGTGACCAGTGGACGTTAGGCGGGACTTGAGAGTGTCGAACGGTCATTCGAGGTTGCTTATGCGGCATGGGCCGTGCCTCATGCAATTTGTGAGCTGATGGAAGGAATATGATGTATTGGCGCGTCTGAGTGGCGTGTATGACTTTTCGTGTGTGTAGAGGGTGTTATGACCCGAACACGTCTTGAGGATATGGGATTCGATGTGATGGTGTCGAACTTGGGGATTAGGCGGGATCGGGATCCTGAGGTCGAGAGGAGAAAGCGAAGTTCGGGAAACGTCGCCCTGGCGGTTTGGCACATCAGCAAGAGATGTGCCGCCGTATCACGATTTCGTATCGCAGACCCCGATGGAGAAACGAATCTCGTTGAAGGGAGGGACTGCGTGAAGGGCAGGGAACAGGGACGATTCTCTTTATCGTATTCTATAATTCGAGGTGTGTGCCATCATCAATGTCTATCTTGGCCTACTCTAACGCATACTGCCACTAGGACCCATGTTTGCACGGGCCTTCAATGCATCTATATCAACAACGATCTAACGTATCGACATACCTTCACGTCTATCGTCCTGTCGTTGGCCGATTTGGTGCTACCTCCAGCGTTCCTTCTACGCTGTTTATCCTCTACGAGCTTGAAGTGTCTCATACCCTTCAGATGTGTTTTCTCAGACTGGGGTCGATTGGTTCTTCGATCTGATCTCCACCCAACTCGTCCTCGCTTTCTGGAACTACACGACAAGATGCTCGCCAATCCGCTCTTCCCCTCATCGGCGCAGGTGGCCAGGTCTTCTATTTTTCGACTTTAAAATGAGCAACATACAACGCCAGTTCGGGATCAACTACCTTGCTTACTCCTTACGACTTGTGCTTCTCGTGTTCAAACACCAACGATGGTAGCATCATACCTTATAATGAAGACACATTCGGATCTGTATAATGACATGGTCGGATACCTGCGTCGCCTCCCTCTCGTCAATTGGCCATCTCGAGCGCTTATGGTCCATCTCCGCCGGATCATATACACCCATGGATGGTCGGGATCCTTTGCTAGACAGGGAGTACTCCTGACCGCGATCTTTACCGTTATCGGGGTTGGCCATTCGAACATGTGTTTTTATTCTTATGTTATTCCGATGTTGGGGTCTGCCTGGCCTTGGGTCACCAGTAATATTACTTTGCTATGTTGTCGACTCATTGAATAACTAGCATAGCGAATGATTATAAACGGGTTAAATTTTGTAAAATTCTATCTGTGGTGAACGTGGCGGCGAAAGGGTGCCAAGTACCCTTCTGTAATGTTACCAAGCGGCAAGGTCAACATCGCGAACTTTTCGAGGATACAATACACTTCACTAGTGTCTTCGTTGTCTGAAGCACATAAAACAGAATATTTTGCCCACTCCTAGATTACAATTAGTAATAATAATAATAACGTCGGGTGTGCCGCCTAATTTCCTTTTCATCTACTGTTTCTCGAAAATCTCATACCAGGCGTCGTTGTAGGGATATAGAACCTGTTGCCACCAGGCCTAGCAGACACAACTTAGAGACGGGTGGAGCAGGAGAGGTCCGGCCTAGGAGAGAGCGAAAACACAGCCGGCGATAACGTAAAGACCAATCCTGAAAGTATCATTAGATTGAGTAAAGTTCGAAACGAGAAGACTAACATTGATAATGCCGTGTTCGAGGAGCCTGAAGAAGCAGGTTTTGGATTCGTATTCTGACCCCCAGAACCCGAGGACGGGTTAGGATCTGTAGCGTTCGAAGCCTGCAGAGTAGCAATCAGATATCCAGCGGACACAGGGTTGTCCGTGTTAATGGATTGTGTTATGTTCTCGTAAGATGCGTTCAGCTGCTGCGAATCGTAGGAGCGGATTATACTTTGGTTTTGGGGCAGGATTTGACCGAATTGATTTTCGATAATGTGTGCACTTGTCAGACTCTGCGTGGAGAAGATGTCCATGACATGGTTCGAGGCTGCTGGGTCTGCATATTCGGGGTTGATGATGCATGCTGCGGAACGTAGGGAGTACAATACCTGAGCCGCGATAGGTTCAGTAAGCTACTTTATGGCATCGACTACGGGGAAATACTCACAGCTGAGACGGCCCCTTTCTCTCGTGTCAAAGTAAAGATATCTGTCTCCATAGACGCGGTAGTGGCATTTGCATCACACGATACCAGCGCTATCCAAGGCGTTGCGGCTGTAGAACTGAGTTGAATACTGAATCCCGTTACTGAGGGCTTACGACGTACTCGGTGGCGTGGATTTGTCGACCATCTCCTCTGAGAAGTGAATGAAGACTCCCTATGAAATGGTGAGAGATGCACGCACAACGATGGTGAGATGCGTACCTTGCTAATTCCCGTGCTAGCATTTCCTGCCAACTGAGACGATACATTCTCCAAGACAGACCTTGCCATTCTGTCAGGAAGAAGGCGTGATTTAGAGGAGAGATGTAGAGACTGACCCAGAGGGATACCATTTGAGATGGAGCTTGGAGGTGTCGGTGATGTTCAGCCCACCAGCAATGGCGGCTTGAGTGTCATTGGTGGGCGATGCGGGGATATATGAGTGTACGGAGAGTATAGAGGTGACTATGACGAGGAAGACAGCAAGGGTCATTGCGTAGAGGGGAATTAGAGATCCAGCAGACAAGCATGGGGAAACTAACAGAGAGAGTTGTCGTGAAAGTTACTTTCGCACGTGCGCGTGGTCGTTCTTGAAATGATGGCGGTATCTATAGTATAATTAAAGCGAGCGGTCATTAGGTAGATCTGCGGCGAAGTCTACACGCATGGAGAGCTACAATATCTCGGGAGGGATGACAAGAGATACGGCCATCGAATATTGAGCAAGAGACATTGAAACATGGCAGATCTGCGACACGACTGCCCCTGTTGAGTACTTGAATACGCACGTGACCGCGTCATGTCTCGTGTTTTCTGACCACCGTCTTTAGTCCATGACCTCAACCGCTCATACCGACTCTTTGCATCTCCTACGTCTGGACTGATCCTGGTTTTCCCATCCACCCAAGGTGGCCAGCCCTTCGTGTCCTCCAGTCACTTGGCACTGCCCATGACTTCCGTACTCGATAGCTGGACCACCGACGACCGTGGCATGATGTGTGCCCAGCGTTCCGAAGACCTGTATTCCTCTGTGTAACTCAAACGGTATGACTTTCAATTTATGTCTCTGATCTTTTCCATGTATTGACATGCCACCTGTTAGACCTCCCGGCACACAAATCAGGAGCCAACGCCATTCGCGGAAATTATGTCCGCCTCAACTTCCTCATGATCACCGCCATGGTCTCGGTCCCTGCTCCCTTCACCCTCGATCCCAGTCTATCCTCCAGTCCTCCAGCAACTTGCCACTGCGCACACCTGCCCATCGACGACCACCTTTGGAACCTCTAGATTGCATTCTGGCATCCCGTTAGGCAACGAGGCATACCTCAAGGTCCGGTAACGAAGAGGAAGTCGATGCCCCGTCTGTCGAAAATCGGGTACCACATGGCCGCATCTATGTTTCTGTCTAGTCCAACGGTATGTTCTTTGTCATATGTGTCTGATCTTTCCCATATACTGACAAGCCAACTTCTTAGACCTGCACGCAGATTCGTATGGAACACCCGTTCATAACAATGCCATTGGCCTCAATCGTTTTCTGCCTACCGCAGACGCTCGTCCCCTATTCTCATTCTCTGAACAAAGCATGCAACCACTATCGACGGATAATTTTGACCTCCCAGCATCTGACGACGCCTTGGCAATGATACTCAGCTGACAAAAACCGTGTTTTCCACCATTATCAAGTCTCAAGCGCTATAACAATCCAAGATGTACGGCCACAAGACATAAGGTTCATCGACGTTGATAGCGCCGTATGCGGATTTACGTCAAACGGCATTCGGTCGTCAAGAGCCTCTGGAGGCCTCAGGGTAGCCTTCGATGTAGGACACTTCTCCACTTGATGCGTCATCAGCTACCCTTCCTTCCACCCAGAAACCGTAATTCGCAAAATCATCCTCATCTGCGCCTACTCCAAAACAGCAACTTCAACCAAGCAAGGTCCCTCTTCTCCAACCTTGACGCCAGAGGAGCGGGAGGCGTCGGATGGATAGAGGAACGTAGCTAGGATCTCTGTTGCAGCGGGCAGGTGTCGCGGAATGAAGAAAACGATCCAAATCCCGTGCAGCAATTCCTCAGCTTGCATCCCGACCCGACAACTACTTGAGCACACGCTAGCGCCTAGATGGACCAACTTCTGTGCCGAAAGGAATGTCGGAGGAACTCTCGTGAACACAACGGCTGACGACACCAACACGAACGAGTAGTCCAACGTCAGGATGAGGAGTTGACGCGTGGAATGTATCAAGCTGTCAACATCGCGTCAGCTTTAACTCAGCTTGTTTGGGCAGTGGTTCTGGTTCTGGCGGTGGCATGGAATGGTCACGGCGGGCAGATCTAGTAGTTCAAGTGCGTTGGAAGTGTGGTACATTTGGAGGTGAGCATGGTCATGAACTCTCGTTCATTCGAGATCGATGATTGCTGATTATTCCGGTAGGAGTATCATGAAACGTTGAAGTCTCAAGAACCACGCTACCTTGGATTCTAGTTCGCCTTCCACTCTGGAAATCGTGCGTGGATACCGAGTGGCTAGCGGCTCATGCACCCATGCTTCATTCCGCCTTTGTCGCCATGTTCGATGCATCTCCGCAATTCCCTCTCCGTGGCCAACGTCACCATCTGTCATCTCGGGTTAGCCTCAAGCTCGTACAACCCGCATACACATACTCAGCATGTTGTCATTGAAATCCTTCATCTTGTTCGGTGTCGATCGATCGTAGGCAAGTTCGTTGCTTAGACTCTCGCCTGTTCTCTACGCTGGCGGTTGTGTGTGGATACCCAGGCGTTAGTGGTTCATGCACCCGTCATTGTCGACCAAGTACTTCTCCTGACCTCCCTCCAAGTCCACCTTTAAATCCAACCCGACCTCAAGCCGTCAATAGTGGGTCCAATTCATGATAACGGTGCAAATCTTTGTCGAAATTCCACTCGTGAGGAGTTGAAGGGAGGCAGTTGGTAGTAGTCGAGTCTTGAAATTCTCCATTGTGGTCAAACTCAAACGGTATGTCCTGCATTTTTATCTGTCGTCGCGCTTCAAAAACGTGGCAACTCCTAGGTCTCAACGTTACAAGCAAGCTCGACTGCATATCTCTGGCTCTACGCCATCGATCATATTTTTGCACGTCGCAGGCATGGATCATGTCCTTGTATACCTGTCAACCACATGCGTATTGTCAATCCAACACGATCGAAATTTCGACGCATAATATGGATACTCCAGACCCGGTGGACATCTTCGCGAAGGCAGGCAGTGGCAATAACCAGTCCACCAAATTTGAAGGTGCTATGCCCCTCCTAACTTACAAGCGGGTGATGTTTATTCAAGATAAACAGGGTTTTCAGGACGAGTGCAGGCAAGGTACAATATATCACTTGGCGTATCCATGCCCTAACCATCTTTGCACTATAGCCTCAAACGATAGGCGTTTGGCACTACAAGCCCATCCTGTGAGGTTCGCCGGGTGGTGTAAAGTGCCGAACATTGAAGCACAATCCGTATCCCTATCGTTTCGTACGATCTCCAACGTGAGATCTGGTCAACGTTGGACATGGGCGACGTGAAACCGTCGAATGGACGTTCGAGGTGGTTTGTGCACCACGGACACGAGCCATATCTCACGCAGTATCCAAATTGGCGAATGGACATCTGGTCTATCGGCGTGTCTGACTGGCGTGTACGACTTCTCGTATGTGTAGCAAGTGTTGTAACCCAAACATTTCTCGAGGAAGTACGTTCAAATCTGGGTCACTCGGTGCGCTGGAGGTGTGCTTCATGGCGAGGCGGTAGACTTGGGTTGTCGGAACGAGATTTGGGGGTGGAAAGTGCGCTGCACGGGAGATCTAAGGGGTTCGGTTGTGCAGAGTGGAAAAGGTCGGGCGGAGGGATTCGACATGATATTAAATAGTAATTTATTTGCTGAATCCAGATTTTTGACGCACAACTTGCCTATTAAAAATTTACGGACAT
>Ga0247741_1001093_pt1 | contig 14935 bp, 15 predicted proteins | sample UWRJL213509R2_FD_180945 | JGI IMG/M metagenome (GOLD analysis project Ga0247741, IMG submission 180945) | Plant litter microbial communities from Arlington Agricultural Research Station in Wisconsin, United States - UWRJ-L213-509R-2 | ecosystem: Environmental > Terrestrial > Plant litter >... | reverse complement strand
CAGCGCTCGCTGTGGAAGGGCACGCTGAAGGCGCGCGGTGGCCTCGGCTTCGCGGAGATGCAGGTCGGGCGCGATAACCCCGGCTTCGTGTTCGGAAGTCCGGATGCGGACCGCGGCTCGGTCTCGGGCCCGGAGGCCGCAATTTCTGCGCAGTGGCTCGCGCCGCTCTACAAGGGCTTCGATTTCGTGATCACGGGCACCGCCGGGCTCGCGTACTTCTCCCACGCCGACGAGCTGGCCACGACGAAGAGCGACCTCCAGTCGTTCGCGTCGATCGAGGCCGGCATCGGTTGGTGACCGGCCCGGAACCGTGCTCTAAAACGCCCCATGGAGCTCCGGACCGTCGCCTCTTACGCCAAGGCCATCCGTCCCGAGCTGCCGGCGCACGTGTTCGAGCCCGCCACGTCGCGGGTGCTCTGGCTACCGTTCCATGTCGGCGTGATCGCCACGCTGTCGTGGCTGATGGTCTCGGGCCGCGTGCCGATGTGGGCGTGGCCCCTGTTCTCGATCGTCATCGGCATCTCGCTCGCGGGCATGGTGTTCCTCGGTCACGAGACCATGCACGGCGCGGTCGTGAAGGGCCGCACCGCGATCAAGCTCCTCGGCTTCATCACCCTCGCGCCGTTCACGCTGTCGCCCACCCTGTGGACCGGCTGGCACAACCGCGTGCACCACAATCACTGCGGCAAGGCCGGCGTCGATCCGGACATGTACCCGACGATGATCGAGTACGAGACCCAGCGCGGGTCGCGGATCATGGCGGATCACTTCGGGCTCGGGCGCCGTCGCCTGATCAGCCTCCTCAGCCTCGCGGTCGGCTTCACGGGGCAGAGCCAGCAGATGCTGTGGGGCGCGCAGAAGCTGAACATCCTGTCGCCGGGCATGCACCGCCGGGCGATCGTCGAGTTCTTCCTCGCCGTCACGTTGTGGGCCACCGTCGCGTACTTCGTCGGCGCGGTGCCGTTCCTGTTCATCTACGTGCTGCCGTTCGTGGTCGCGAACACGATCGTCATGAGCTTCATCATGACGAACCACAACCTGAGCCCGCTGACGGACGTGAACGATCCGCTCGTCAACTCGCTGAGCGTCACGCTGCCGCGCCCGCTCGAGCTGTTGACGCTGGACTTCGGCTATCACGTCGAGCACCACCTGTTTCCGACGATCAGCACGCGCCACGGCAAGATCATCCGCGCCGCGATCCTGAAGCAGTTCCCCGAGCGCTATCAATCGATGCCGCTGACGACCGCGCTCGCGAAGCTCTACGGCACCGCGCGCGTGTACAAGGACAACGTCACGCTCATCGATCCGCCGAGCGGCCAGACGTGGCCCACGCTGGTTCCGCGCGATACCGCGCCGTCCTGAGGTGCCCCGAGCGCGAGGTTCGTCAGAGGGGCCTGGTATGGATTCGGGTCATGGACAGGTACCCTCGCGGCACGCTTCCGCCCTCGGCGTACGTGGCCCTGACGCCGGGCAATCCGGCCAAGGTCGCGAAGCCACCGAGCACGATCGAGCCCACCACCACGGCGGCCGCCGAGGCGCCGCGCGGCACGTGCGATCTGGCGATGACGTGCCCGAACTGCAGCACGCTGATGCAGCCGGAGCACGCGCACTACAAGTGCGGCACGTGCGGCTATCGCGATAGCTGCTGCTTCTGAAGGCGGCGCTTGCGGAGGAGCGCGGTGGTCGCCGCGATGCCGGCCGCGACGACAGCGGTGATCGCGACGACGAGCGCGAACGCGTGCGGATCACTGCCGCCGATCTTCGTGGTGCCGTAGCCCGCGAGGGCGCCGGTGATCATGGTGAGAAAGCCGATCGCGGCCGAGGCGGTGCCGGCGATCTGAGGCACGGGCTCGAGGGCGAGCGCGATGGCGCTCGGCTGCGCGAGGCCCACGCCGAAGAAGTAGATGATCATCGGTGCGAGGAAGCCGGCGATGCCGAGGTCGGCGCGCGTGCCGATCGTGACGGCGATGCCGCCGATGACGAGCATGCCGGTGCCGATCACGACCATGGCGCCGGGGGAGCGACCGGCGCGCAGCATGCGGCCGCCGAGGATCGAGCCGGCCATCAGCGCGAGCGCGGTGGCGCCGAACAGGATCGAGAAGGTCGTCTCGGAGACGCGGAAGCCCTCCATGTAGACGAACGGTGAATCGGCGATGTACGCGAACTGGCCGGCGAACGAGACCACGCCGATCAGCATCGGCAGGCGCGTGCCGGGCGTGGTGAAGAACGTGCGAAAGCCGCGCACGAGACCCATCGGCGTGGCGACGAGCCGGCGCTCGACGGGATGCGTTTCGGAGAGCGTGCGATGCGCGACGAGCAGGAGCGTGAATCCCCACAGCGCGAGCATCGCGAAGATCGCGCGCCAGCCGAGGGTGGAGAGCAGCACGCTGGCGATCGAAGGCGCGACCATGGGCGCGATCGCGAGGGCGGCGAGCATCGTCGAGAGCAGGCGCGCGGCCTGTTGCGCGGGTTGCGTGTCGCGGACCATCGCGCGCGCGAGGACCGGCGCGGTGGATCCGCCGATGCCCTGCAGCGTGCGGCAGACGAGCAACACCTCGATCGACGGCGCGAGCGAGCACGCGATCGCCGCCACGACGAACAGACCGAGTCCCGCGATCAGCACGCGCCGCCGGCCCCACGCATCCGAGAGGTAGCCGACGATCAGCTGCGCGATCGCGAAGCCGAGCATGAACACGGAGAGCGTCAGGCCCGCGGTCGCGTTCTCGACGCCGAACACCCTCGCGAGCGTCGGCTGCGCCGGCAGGCTCATGTCGATCGAGAGCGCGCTGACCGTGGTCATCGCCGCCAGCGTGATGATCCAGCGCGTCGAGCCGATCGGCATCGGAGAACGCGGACCAGACATCGGCAGGCCATCATGGCAGGCCATTCGGGCGGCGTCCGGGGCGGGATGGACTGTTCGCAGGGATGGACGATGACGCCGGCGAGATCCGGCGTTAGGTTGGCACCCCATGAGCAAGGGCAGCATTTTGCAGACGATGGGGCTCGGGTTCCCGTGGCAGACGCAGGACCCCTTCCTCTTCTGCGTTCATCACGACGACAAGTACCCCGCGGGCAACGACCGCATGGGCCCTGCCGCCTCGCTCGCCGGCCGCAACCTCGGCATGGACTTCGAGGGCAAGGATGGCTGGCGCATGTACCACGGCGACGTGGTGCCCGGCTTCCCGGGCCATCCGCACCGCGGCTTCGAGACCGTGACCATCGTGCGCCGCGGGCTCATCGATCACTCCGATTCTCTCGGAGCGGCGGCGCGCTTCGGCCGGGGCGATACGCAGTGGCTCACCGCGGGCAAGGGCATCGTGCACTCCGAGATGTTCCCGCTCCTCGACCAGGGCGCGCCGAATCCCGTCGAGCTCTTCCAGATCTGGCTGAACCTCCCCAAGGCCGACAAGCTCGTCGAGCCGCACTTCTCGATGCTGTGGGATCACCAGATCCCGCGGCACGTGGCGCGCGACGCCGAAGGGCGCGAGACGGAGATCACCGTGATCGCCGGGCAGCTCTCCGACACCAAACCCCTCGCGCCTCCGCCGAGCTCGTGGGCCTCGCGCCTCGAGAGCGACCTCGCGATCTGGACGATCAAGATGGCGGCGAACGCCACGTGGACGATGCCCGCCGCCAAGGTCGGCACGAACCGCACGCTCTATCTCTTCGTCGGCAAGGCGCGCATCGCCGACCGCGACATTGGCAAGGGCACCGGTGTGGCCCTCGCGCCGGATCACGACGTCACGATCGTCGCCGGCCCCGAGCCCGTCGAGCTCTTGCTCCTCCAGGGCAAGCCGATCGGCGAGCCCGTCGCGCAGCACGGACCGTTCGTGATGAGCACGAAGCAGGAGATCCAGCAGGCGTTCATGGACTACCAGCGCACCCGCTTCGGCGGCTGGCCCTGGGACACCGAAGCGCCCGTGCACGCCCGCGAGGAAGGCCGCTTCGCCCGCCACGCCGACGGCAAGGTCGAGCGCGTCGAGTAGCTGGCTCGCGCGGCGGCGAGGTTCGAACCGCGCTACTTCTCGCGCGCGGTGGCGGTGGGCAGCGTGTTGTCGGGGCTCGCGGCCGGTGGGCCACCGCCGGCGCGGTAGTTGTCGACGTACGCGTAGCGGCGCGTGTACAGCCAGAACACGAACGCGGCGACGCCCGCGAACGCGGCGAAGAAGAACATGAGGAAGGTGGTCACGCTGACGCCGCTCGATTCGATCGAGCCGATCACGCTCTTGTTGCGGATCGCCGCGTCGACGAGGAGGACCCACAGGTTGCCGACGGTGGTGGCGAGGTTCCAGAAGCTCATGATGACGCCCTTCATCGGCAGGGGCGCCTGGCTGTACGCGAACTCGAGCCCGGTGGCGGAGACGAGGACTTCGGCGAAGGTGAGGAACGCGTAGGGGAGGAGCTGCCAGAAGATCGAGATCGAGTTCGCCGCGGCGCCCTCGATCTGGAGCTGCAGCAGGCCGGCAACGACCCAGGCGAGCGCCGAAAACAGGATGCCGGCGGTCATCTTGCGCAGCGCCGTGGGCTCCCAGCCGCGCTTGCGCAGCCAGGGGTAGAGCACGAGGTTGTTGAACGGGATGAGGATCATCACGAACAACGGGTTGAACGCCTGCATCTGTGATGGCTGGAAGTTCGTCTCCCAGGTCTGGGAGAGATCCCAGGTGGGGACGTGCATCGTGCCGCCCTGGCTGACCCACTCGGTGGCCTTCTGATCGAACAGCGAGAAGAACGGCGTGACGAGCGCGAACACGACGAGCACGCGCAGCACCGAGCGCACACCATCGACGGCCTCGTCGGGATGAAGCCCCCGCGCGCGCTCGAGCTGGATCCAGGTACCGACGCCGCCGAACACGAGGAACACCACGACCGCGAGGCAGATCACGGGGACGAGATCGAGGACGCCGAGGCCGAGGAGCGCGAAGGTCGCGATGGAGAGGACACCGCCGAGGACCGCGAGCCAGAACCCGAGATTGCCGCGCTGCGGATCCTTCGCGAGCAGCGCGGTCCGCACCACGCGGATGAACGAGCTCGGGTTCGCCGGCGCGACCTGGACCATCACGTAGATGTGGCGCCCGGCCCACAGCACGGCGGTGGCGATCAGCATCAGCGCCGCCGGGATGCCGAACGCGACACGCGGTCCCCAGACGACGAGCATGATCGGCATCAGCAGCGAGCCGAAGAACGATCCGAAGTTGATGATCCAGTAGAAGGCGTCGAACACGACCTTCGCGAGGTGCTTCGTGCGCGCGTCGAATTGATCGCCAACGAACGAGGCGACGAGCGGCTTGATTCCGCCGGCACCGAGGGCCACGAGGAACAACCCGACGAGGAACGCCTCGCGGTCGTACGGCATGAGCGCCAACAGGCCGAGGCCCACGCAGTAGATCAGGCTGAACCAGAGGATCGTTCGGTACTTGCCGAAGAGCCGATCCGCGATCCACCCGCCGAGCAGCGGGAAGAAGTACACGCCGATCACGAACGAGTGAAAGATGTCCTTGGCCTCGCCCTTCTGCATGAGCAGAACGGTGGTGAGGAACATCTGCAGGATGTTTCGCATCCCGTAGAAGCTGAAGCGCTCGCAACCCTCGCTACCGATGATGTAGGGGATCTGCCGCGGCATCTTCGCCGGATCGGACATGCCGCGTTCATAACACGCGGGCTATGCTCGTCGGGAAAATGGTCACGCTCGGCGATTGGCTTGCGGAAGCACCGTTCGGGCTCGCCATGTCGAGCGGGTTCTTCTCGTTCTACGCGCACACCGGCATGCTCGCGGCGCTCCTCGACCGCGGCCTCGCGCCGAGCCACGTCTCTGGCTCGAGCGCGGGCGCGATGGTCGGCGGCGTCTGGGCCGCGGGTGCGGACCACGACGAGCTCGAGAAGTTTCTGACCTCGATGCGGCGCGCCGACTTCTGGGATCCCGGATTCGGCGCGGGCCTGCTCGCCGGCAAGAAGTTCGATGCGCTCCTGCGGCGCCTGTTGCCGATCGATCGGATCGAGCAATGCAGCGTTCCCGTGCGGATCAGCGCCTTCGACATCCTCGCGCGCAAGACCGTCGTGCTCGAGCGCGGCGATCTCTCCTCGGCGATCCGCGCCTCGTGCGCGGTGCCCGCGATGTTCCAGCCGGTCTGGATCGATCGCCGCCCGCACTGGGATGGCGGCATCCTCGATCGCCCCGGCCTCGCCGGCGTGCCACCCGGGCGCCTGCTGTTCCATCACATCAGCAACCACGCACCCTGGAGCCGCCGCGGCGCACCGCTCGACATCCCCACGCGCGCGGACATGGTCACCCTCGTGCTCGACGACCTGCCGAGCGTCAGCCCGTTCCGGCTCGAAGGCGGCCCCATCGCCCTCCACGCCGCCCGCGCGGCCACCGCCCGGGCGCTCGACCAGCCGATCGACCGCGACCTCGTGCGCCGCTCGATTCGCTGAAACAGGGTCCGAATCCCGTGGTTGCCCGGCGACCGGCCGCGTCCCGCGGAACGCAACCTGCGTCCTCCGCCGCGCGGCGTGGTGCATCGTCGGCCGCGCAAGCACGCGGATCTATGGCGATGACGCGGTGGCACGTCGGGTGCTTTGCGCAGAGGGCATGAGCACCACCCTGCAGAGCCTCGATCTCGCGGAGCTGGCCACCGTCACGGGCGGGACGAAGCGGCTGTCGAAGAAGGCGCCGGGGGTTCCGCAGCCGGGCCTGCCGCAGGCGTTGCCGGGGGTCGCGCCGAGCGCGCAGGGCCGGCCGCTGCCGTTGCCGCAACCGATGGCGAACCCGAATCCGTATCCGATCGCGACGAACAAGCAACCTCTCTAGCAAGGACCGAAGACCATGGAACCCTCCGACTTCGCTGCGGTGCAACCGGCGCGCGGTTCGGTCGTCCATGTGTCATGGGGAGACGCGCGCTCTTGCTCGTGGCACTGGCGGCGTGCGGCGCCGAACCCAAGCGCGAGCCGCCGCGCATCGCGAACGGCGTGTTCACGCCGGATGCGTACGAGGCGCATGTCGCGGCGCTGAAGAAGCGCCTCGCGAAAGCGAACGCGCTCTCGATGCGAATCCGCATCGAAGGGCCCTTCGTGATCGCCGGCAACGGAACGACCGAGCAGCTCGATCGCTATGTCGAGCTCGTCCACCGGGTGACCGGGGAGCTCGAGGCGGACTTCTTCGCCGAGCGCCCGAAGAAGATCCTCGACATCTTTCTGTTCGAAGACGCGCGCAGCTACGAGCTCACGGTGCGCGCGCTCACCGGCGAATCGCCGACCACGCCGTATGGCTTCTACTCGAGCACGCACGGCGGCCTGTTCATGAACGTCGCCACCGGCGGCGGCACGCTCGTGCACGAGCTCGTGCATCCGTACGTCGAGGCCGATTTTCCCGATGCGCCCGCGTGGCTCAACGAAGGCCTCGGATCGCTGTTCGAGCAGAGCGGCGCGCGCGATGGTCACATCGTCGGCTTCACGAACTGGCGGCTCGCGGGGCTCCAGCAAACGCTGGCAGATCGCGGTGTGCCCACGTTCCAGGCGCTCACGCACCTCGGCGACAACGAGTTCTACGGCAACGGCAGCGGCACGCACTACGCGCAGGCGCGCTACCTCATGTACTACCTGCAGGAGAGGGGGCTCCTGCGGGACTTTTACCAGCGCGCGCGCAGTGCCCGCGCCGAAGATCCCAGCGGCTACCAGACGCTCGTCGCGGTGCTCGGCGAGAAGGACATGGCGGCGTTCCAGATACATTGGGCCGCTTTTGTCTCGGCGCTAGAGTTCCCTTGACTGGAGCGTGATCCCGCGTCTGGATCACGTGCGTGACGTGCCCGAGCGAGACCGAGCTGGTCGCCTTTCTCCAGCGCGAGCTCGCGCCGGCGGAGGCGGGCTCGGTCGAGGAGCACTTCGGCACCTGCGATGACTGCCGGCACCTCGTGTTCGCGCTCGCGGTGGAAGGAACCCAGCCGCCGGCGGAGCGCGGACCCGCCGTCGCGATCGGCGAGGCCATCGACCGGTTCACGATCGAAGAGCGCCTCGCCGCCGGCGGCATGGGCGTGGTCTACCGCGCGCACGATCCCACGCTCCGCCGCGACGTGGCGCTGAAGCTCGTGCACCTCGGCTCGTCGCTCGCGCAGGCGGATGCGCAGGAACGACTGCTGCGCGAAGCGCAGGGGCTCGCGCGTCTCGATCACCCGAACGTCGTCACGGTGTACGAGGCCGGCACGCACGGCCGCGAGGTGTTCATCGCGATGGAGCTCGTCGATGGCGTGTCACTCGACCGCTGGCTCGCCGACGCACCGCGCGACCGGCGCGCCATCGCGGCGATGCTCGAGCAAGCCGGCCGCGGGCTCGCCGCCGCGCACGCCGCGGGCCTCGTGCATCGCGACTTCAAGCCCGCGAACGTGATGGTCGGCACCGATGGTCGCGTCAAGGTCGTCGACTTCGGCCTCGCCCGCGCGCTCGTCGAGCTCGCGTCCCACGCGTCCGGTGCGGCGCCCGTGCTGGATGCGGGCAGCGCGCCCGACGACCTGCGCGCGCGGCTGACGCTCACGGGCGCGCTCGTCGGTACGCCGGCGTACTGCGCGCCGGAGCAGCTCGTCGGCGAGCAGGTGGATATCCGGAGCGACGTGTTCAGCTTCTGCGTCACGTTCTGCGAGGCGGTGAGCGGCAAGCGGCCGTTCACCGCGCCGACGGCCGGCGATCTCGTGCGCCGCATGAAGGATCCGCCGGATCTCCCGGCGACGCTGCCGAAGCGGTTGCTCGCGCTCCTGCGCCGCGGCCTCGCGGTCGATCCGCTGCAGCGGCTGCCGTCGCTCGCGCCGATCCTCGAGGAGCTCGCCCGGCGGCCGCGCCGCAAGCTGCCGCCGCTGATCGCCGGTGGCGTGGTGCTCGCGGCGGCGATTCCGCTGACGCTACTCGCGCTGCGCGATGCGGGCGATCCGTGCGGCGGCTCGCGCGCGGAGATCGCGGGGACGTGGAGCCTCGCCCGGCGCGCGCAGATCGAGCACGCGATCCTCGGCACGCAGCTGCCGTTCGCCGGCGATACGTGGCAGCGCGTCGAAGCATCGCTCGACGCCTACGCCACGCGCTGGACGGGCATGCACACCGAGACGTGCCGCGCGACCGCCGTGCATCACACCCAATCGTCCGAGCTGCTCGACCGGCGCATGGCGTGCCTCGCCGGTGCGCGCAGCCAGCTCGACGCGAGCATCGCCACGCTGACCGAAGTGGATCGTACGCGCGTTCGCTCGGCGCAGCGCGTGGTGGAGGGCCTTCCCAGCCTCGACGCGTGCACCGCGACCGCCACGCTGCTCGCGGTGACGCCGGTGCCGACCGGCCGCGAGCTCGACGTCGATCGCGTGCGCGCGGAGAATGCGCTCGCCTCGGCCGCGTACCGCGCCGGGGCCTATACGCAGGCGGAGGCGCTGGCGCAGCGCGCGGCGACCGAAGCCGAGAAGGTCGGATATCGCCCGCTCATCGGCGCCGCGTTCCAGACGCTCGGGAAGATCCAGAGTCAGCTCCAGCAGCGGGCGCAGGCGCGCACCAACTTCGAGCACGCCGTCGACGAGGCCGCCGCATCCGGGGACGCCGAGCTGGAGGCGAGTGCGCTCGCCGATCTCTCGGACCTCGTGCGCCACGAATCGGCGGATGGCCAGCTCGCGAACACGTTCTCGCGGCACGCGGTGGCGATCGTCGAGCGGATTCATGGCTCGCCGTCGCTCGCCGCGAAGGTACGCCTCGCGAACGCGCGGTCGATGCTCATGATCGACAACACCGCCGCCAAGGCGCAACTCGCCCTCGGCCTCGCCGAGCTCGCTCGTGCGGACGAAGCGGAGCCGGAGGGCCACCACGAGATGCACGTGGACTACGAGCTGGTGCGCCTCAGCTTCCTCGACGAATCCGAGGCGGTCGCGCCCGGGCTGAGGAAGCTGCTCGCCGATACCGAGCGCTACTTCGGCGCGAACCATCCGAACGTCGCCGTGATCCTCAACGAGCTGGTCGACAACGCGACCCTCTGGGAAGCACGCGACGAGGCGCGCGCGTACGCGAGCCGCATCGCCCAGATCATGGCGCCGTATCCGGGCCACGAGTCGGTGGTGCGCCGGCTCGATGCATCGCTAGAGCCCGACCCGGTGAAGCGTCGCCCGATCCTCGAGCAAGTCGTGCGCGATGCCGAGGTTCTGTATGGACCGACGAGCCCGATGGTGGCGTCGGCGCTCGACGACCTGGCCGTCAACTACGACGAGCTCGGCGATCAGCTCGGCGCACGCCCGCTGATCGAGCGCGCGATCCAGATCTGGGAGGGCGCCTACGGCTCGGACTTCGAGCTGCTCGTCGGCGCGTACGGCACCAAGGTCACCGTCTACGAGCGCACCGACCTCGCCACCGCCGCCATCGCGGCCGAGCACGCGGTGAAGCTCTCGCAGCTCCCCGGCGTGCGCGACGTGACGAAGTTCCAGGTCAAGCTCATGCTCGGCGAGCTGTACTTCCGGCAGGGCCGGTACGCCGACACGCTGAAGATCATCGCCGACGTCCGGCCGTTGTTCGCGATGTTGATCGAGCCCGATGACCCGCTGCTCATGACGATCGATTTCGTCGAGGCCGCGTGTCACTACGAGCTCGGGCACGAGAAGCCCGCCCAGCTGCGCAAGGCGCGCGAGCTCTACACGAAGTACCGCGCCCTCCGCGGCGCCGAGGATCCGCAGACCATCAAGGATCAAGCGGGCTGGCTCGCCGACAAGCGGTAGGATGGTGACGTGAGCAAGGCGTTCACGAAAGAGAACGACGATCTCCCGGAGTCGCCGATGCGCCGGCGCGGGATTCCCGTGCCCGAGCTGAACCTCGTCACGCCCGCGGGTCTCGTCGCGGCGCGTGCGGAGCTCGAGCAGCTGACGCGCGCCGGCGACGACGCGGATCGCGTGCGCGAGCTCGCCGAGCATCTCTCCACGGCGCAGGCCGCCGAGCCACCCGCCGATCGCGGCGAGGTCGCCCTCGGTGCGCGCGTCACCGTCGAGGACGAAGACGGCGTGCGTCACGTATACGAGGTCGTCGGCGCGATCGAATCCGATCCGAAACGCGGCAAGCTCTCGTGGCAGTCGCCGCTCGCGCAGGCGCTCTGGGGCATGCGCGTCGGCGACGGCGTCACGCTGCCGCGCGGCGACGGCGAGATCGTGGCGATCGAATATCCATGAATTCCAGAGCAAGACCCGGAGCGCGGGGGCGCGCGACCGGCCCTACGCTTCCGGGCATGGAGATTCAACGAGACCCCCGATGGGCGAAGGTCGTGGCGCGCGACGCAGCGGCGGACGGCAGCTTCTTCTACTCGGTCAAGACCACCGGCGTGTACTGCCGCCCCTCGTGCCCCGCGCGCCCGGCACGGCCGGAGAACGTCGCGTTCCACGTCACCACGACCGACGCCGAACGCGCCGGCTTCCGCGCCTGCAAGCGCTGCAAGCCCACGGGGCCCTCGCTCTCCGAGGAGCACGCGGCGAAGATCGCGCAGCTCTGCCGCTTCCTCGAGAGCACCGACGAGATGCCCACGCTCGAGGCCCTGGCCGACCGCGCGGGCTGGAGCGTCTACCACCTGCACCGCGTGTTCAAAGCGACCACCGGGCTCACGCCGCGCGCGTACGCATCCGCCCATCGCGCCGCGCGCGTGCGCGAGGAGCTGCGCACGGCGCCATCGGTGACGCACGCGATCTACGGCGCCGGCTTCAACTCCAATGGCCGGTTCTACGCGGCCACCGACGACATGCTCGGCATGACCCCCTCGGCGTTCAAGCGCGGCGGGAAGACCACGGAGATCCGGTTCGCGATCGGCGAATGCTCGCTCGGCTCGATCCTCGTCGCGCAGAGCGAGCGCGGCGTGTGCGCGATCCTCCTCGGCGACGATCCGGACCAGCTCGCGCGGGACCTCCAGGATCAGTTCTCGCAAGCCACCCTCGTCGGCGGCGACGCCGCGTTCGAATCCTTGGTCGCGCGCGTGGTCGGCATGATCGAAGCACCCGGCACCGGCGCGGACCTGCCGCTCGACGTGCGCGGCACCGCGTTCCAGCAGCGCGTGTGGCGCGCGCTCCGCAAGATCCCGGTCGGCTCCACGGCGAGCTACGCCGACATCGCGAAGAAGATCGGCGCCCCCGCCTCCGTCCGCGCGGTCGCGCAAGCCTGCGGCGCGAACGTGCTCGCCGTCGCCATCCCCTGCCACCGCGTCGTGCGCAGCGACGGCGCGCTCTCCGGCTACCGCTGGGGCGTGGAGCGCAAGCGCGCGCTCCTCGACCGCGAGACCGGAGCGGCGCGATGAGCGCGCTCGCGTTGCCGTTCCCCGCGGCCGCGTCGCACGCGCGGTTCGCGGCCGTGGACTGGCGGGCGGTCGAATCCGACCTCGATGCGCGTGGCTGCGCCGTTGTCCCGGCGCTGCTGGCGCCCGCGGAGTGCGATGCGCTGCGCGCGCTGTACGCCGACGCGGATCGCTTCCGCAACAAGGTCGTGATGTCGCGCCACGGCTTCGGCCGCGGCGAGTACCAGTACCTCGCGTACCCGCTGCCGCCGCTCGTCGAGGAGCTGCGCACCCACGCGTACCCGCAGCTCGCGCCGATCGCGAACAGCTGGAACGCGGCGATGGGCATCGACGTGCGCTTCCCCGATGCGCACGCCGACTTCCTCGCGCGCTGTCACGCCGCCGGTCAGGTCCGCCCGACGCCCCTGCTCCTGCAGTACGCCGAGGGCGACTTCAACTGCCTCCATCAAGACCTCTACGGCGAGCACGTGTTTCCGCTGCAGCTCGCCGTGCTCCTCTCGACGCCCGGCACGGACTTCACCGGCGGCGAATTCGTGCTCACCGAGCAGCGGCCGCGCATGCAATCACGCGTCGAGGTCGTGCCGCTCGCGCGCGGCGACGCCGTGATCTTCGCCGTCAATCAGCGCCCGGTGCAGGGCACGCGCGGCACGTACCGCGTCGCGCTCCGCCACGGCGTCAGCCGCCTCCGCTCGGGCCACCGCCACACCCTCGGTGTCATCTTCCACGACGCGCCGTGACGCTTACTGCTGGATCAGGATGTCGACTTCGCTCGAGAGGTCGCGGCCCCAGGCGATCTCGAGGCGGCCGATCACCTGCCACTCGATCGGCCCGGCCGCCGGCTTGAACGCAGAGGCGATGGTGCGCGCCGCGTCCGCGAGCGGGCTGCTGTTGTTCGGCTGCGCTTTGAGATCGAGCGCGTCGGCGGGCACGGGGAGCGAGAACTCCACGGTGCGCGCGTCGAACGTCTGCGATGGCGACAGCTCCTGATCGAACTGGAACACGTCGGCGTGGGTGGCGCTGACGCCCTTCGCGCCCTCACCGCGGTTCACGGTGACGATGCGCTGGCGCGCGCGCAGCGTGACGAGCAGGCGCTTCGCGGCGACCGGCTCGCTGAGGGCGAGGACCACGCGGCCCTTGACGGTGCCGCCGGGCGCGACGCGCGTGTCGTCGAGCTCGAGCCTGACCGAGCCACGGCCGAGGCCGGTGACCTGCTTGCCGGTGGCCGCGACCTGCGTCGCTACCGTCTTGCTCGTTTCGGCCACGACGCCGCCGAGCTTCTTGAAGAATCGGCCCGCGCCTTTGAGAACGTCATCCGCATCCGCCATGGGCGGAGCATGCCACGTCAGCGACGAGGACGCGGGGCGTTCGCCCAGTTCTCCACGGTGGAGTCCTCGCCGCAGCGACCGGTGTACGTATCGGCGAACGTCTCCGCATCGGGGCCGCGGCCGTCCATGACGAGGAGCTTCACGTACTCCTGCGCGAGCGGCGTGTTGCAGCGCGTGCTGCCGATCGCCGACGCGAGGATCTCGATGCGTACCTTGCGCTGATTCGCGATCTCCGCGATCTCGGAGCGCATCGCGAGCACCTTGTCGACCTTCTTCTCGGGCGTGATCGCGACGAACCACGTGACGATCGCGAGCAAGAGGCCGGTGATGATCGTGCCGACCGCGAGGCGATGGCGGCGATGGAGCGACGGCATCTCGACGAGCTCGATGGTGCGCTTCGCGATCGCCTTCCAGTCGGCGCCCGGGACCGCGAGCTTGAGCTCCGCCACGGCGCGGCGCGCATCATCGAGCGCTTCGATATCGATCTCGGTATCCTGCGTGGCGCTCGGGACCGCGAGCGACGGCTTCACGTTCGGGCGGATCTCCTCGTACGCCGCCGTGTTGGCGCCGCGGGAGGCGAGCACGCTGCGAGCGCGATCGAGCTGGCGCCAGATCTCCGGGTAGTCGTCGTGGATCTCGCGGGCCGCGCGCCACCGATCGTGGGCATGCGGGTTACGGAAGGTATCGACCGCGCGTTCGCACTGCGCGATCAGGGATTCGCCGATGAGGATCGCGCCTACAGCACGATCATGCTCGTCGATTGCATTGACGCTATCGCGATACATCTATCCCAGTGTTCGGCCAAAATTTCCGCAAGGCAAGAGGTAGTCAATGACACTCTTCGCGGGACCGGTAGGCGAACCCCACGTTCCGCTCGAGCAGACGCTCGAGCAGGTAGAAGCCCAGCGGCTCCAGCTCGTGGTTCTTGCACACCTGGTGGAACACCCCGATCCGCCCGCACTCCCCACCCGGGTAGTGGCACTCGACGTCCTTTGGCAACAAGAACGCGATGATGAGGGCGATCAGCCCCGTGATCGCCTTGCCGCGGCTGGTGAGTCCGGGTGCGTTGATCATGGTCTGAGGGGCGCACACGCGCCGACGATGCACCACTCTACGATGTCTGCGGGTCTCGCCTCAACCGGTCAGAGATCCGCCGCGAGGACGAGCTGCAGCTCGCTGAGCTTCACGAGGTTTGCCCAGCTCCACAGCTCGCCCGGCGCGTGGGCGTGGACCTCCGCCGCGATCTGCTCGCCGTTGCCGGTGAGCACGAGCTCCACGGGAACCAGCGGCAGCTTCGGCGAGCCGAGCGGTGCCGGCGTACCGTCGAGCGCGAGCTCCCACG
>Ga0247741_1001092_pt1 | contig 14947 bp, 14 predicted proteins | sample UWRJL213509R2_FD_180945 | JGI IMG/M metagenome (GOLD analysis project Ga0247741, IMG submission 180945) | Plant litter microbial communities from Arlington Agricultural Research Station in Wisconsin, United States - UWRJ-L213-509R-2 | ecosystem: Environmental > Terrestrial > Plant litter >... | reverse complement strand
CCGACGGTGATAATCAAAACCGAAAAGGCTACGGCGATGAAAAAATAGTGACGCAAATGCCAGCGCCGTTCGATCAACTGCTAACAAAAATCGAAGGCCCATTGCGAGAAAAATTCAAAGACTACGCAGACACAGATTCAAATCAAAAAGATGATTGGGATCAACGCATGCAAAGTCAGCTCACAGATTTCATCCTGAGCCGCCCGTCAGCAACGGATATTAGAATCCATTTGATAAATGTAATTTCCATATGTGCGAAATTCGGTTGGAAGAACAAAAGCGCTTTTTACTACTGGCAACCTTCGCGGAATTATTGCAAGAACCGTGGATTATCAATACCTGTACCGGTGAATTCAATTTCTTTGAAAATAACGGCTATATGCTGTTAATGCGGAAATAATTACCATGAGTGCGAGATTTTCCATTGCATTCATTGTTATTTCGGTAGTTGCTGCAATGCTGATGATTGAAGATTATTTATCGGATAAAGATATTAATAAGGTCGATGCAAAAACGCTGGAACTCGGTAAAATCAATAGTCCTCGTGCGGCGACCATAAATCCATTATTTTTAAATGAAAAAGTAACGAGCCAAACGACATCCTCTCAAAAGGAAATGTCACATCCGCCATTAAAAAATGATAAAACAATACAACCCGCTTCGGACGCCATCAAAAGCACAATGGAAGAAAAACCCGAACATAAAAATGTAAAAGACATAGAAGCAGAAAAGCAAACCGAAAACAAAAACCAAAAAAGCATTAGTGATGAAGAAGCGAAAAAAGTAATTCCTTATCCTTTCGTTCACGCCTTAAGCATTTTCGAACCTGAAGACCGAATCAATTACCAAAAATTTTCTGACGCAAATGAATCAGACGATTGGGATTTAAAGATGCAAGCCCAATTGATCGACGCGATTTACAGCAACCCACAATCGCCCGCGCTGACGCTTGACTCTGTATCATGCAAAGCTCATATTTGCGAATTACGCATCTTCGCTATAAACAACACCGCCTGGCCTTTGGTATTTGCCGATATGCAGCTCACGCCCTGGTGGAGTTTTAAGAATAGTTTCAGCATTTACGAGTTCGGCATACAAGAAAACTTTAAAATCAAAACGATTTATTTTGTTTTACTCATGCGCACAGAATAATTTTCTCAAGAGGCTTACTTATGAAACATTTACTATTAACTATGCTGATGTTAACTGCATCAATTTCCAGCTTCGCCCAAATCAATCAACCCAAAGAAATCCAAACCTCACAAAGGTTTGGCGAATACACGGTCCACTACAATGTATTCAACAGCAAAATGGTCCCCGCCCAAATCGCCGACACCTACAAACTCACACGCGGAAAAGACAGCGTGTTACTCAACATCAGCCTAACCAAAACCAGTGCCGGAACAACCACTTTAGGGATTCCCGCAAAAGTAACCGCAAAAGCAATTAACTTAATGCAACAAACCAAAGTGATTGAGTTTCTAGAAATAAAAGAACCAGATGCAACCTATTACCTGGCACCATTTCGCCACACCAACGAAGAAGATATTCGCTTTGAAGTGAGCGTGTTACCGGAGGGCGAAAGCAAACCTTTGAGTGTTAGTTTTACTCGTAGGTTGTTTACGGAGAATTAGACTAAATAATTAATTATTGATGGATCTTTTCACATGATATTTTCTTTATTACTTAGAAACTTTAAAGCCTATAGAGGCTGGCATTACATTCCCATATCAAAAGGAAATTATTTCAGCGCTTTAATTGGAGAAAATGGAGTTGGTAAAAGTTCCGTTCTTGAAGCACTTGATACATATTTCAATAACCCCTTGAGTGACTGGAATTACAATCACAGCATATCAAAAACAGGATTTGATCGGGCGCCCGAAATATGTCCGATATTCTTAATTGAAAAATCAAAAATAAACAAAGCAAGAAATTTATATAAATACCTCGAAACAATTAGCAGCATTATTTGGCAATTTGAAAAAGAAGATTATAACAACTCTCATGCAAAATTATGTGATCAAATTTTTCCACACATAAAAAGTACTTTAGGATACTTAGATAGCGCAGTAGATAAATATTTTATTTTTCCTTTTGGCTATAAAAAAACGTCATCTACAGAAATTGATTATTCTCTAGGAATTTTTGAGACAAACGAAAACATAACACAAGATTTATTCGATGAACATCAAGTGGATTTAGAAGATGTTTTAGTAGAGCTCCACTCTTATGTGAGGGATGAGGTGGAATACATATACACTCCATCCGAAATAAACTACGACACCTATACAAAAATCGAAGGAAAAACAATTCAATCTCTGATGGGGACATCTGTAGATGCGATAATAAAAGATATTATCGATGATAAAGTCATCCGAGACATAAATAATGGTCTTGATTCGTTTTTAAAAGATGTTCAGCATTCACTAAAAAAATATGAATATAAAAAGCCCGCCAAAAGGCAGACATTATTTAACTTAAGTCATCTGACCTCTAAAATAATAGAGACATATTTCGAATCTAAGGTTTTAAATCTAAAAGACAATGGATCATTAACTCCAATATATAACTGCAGCTCAGGCGAAAAAAGAAAAGCTGTTATAGACTTGGCTGAGTCATTCATCCTCCAATCAGAACGAGATATACGTAGCAAATTAGTTATTTTGGCGATGGATGAGCCAGAAGTATCACTTCACACTTCAGCATGTTTTGAACAATTTGAGAAACTAGAGCGCATTTCAAAACATAACGTCCAAACAATTATATCAACTCATTGGTATGGATTTTTTCCATCTGTACAATTGGGAGGAGCCATATACATCACAAACGATGAAACTGAGAAATTTTCCTTTTATATTGACTTGATGAGATTTAGAGAAGATATAAAACAAATAAGAAAGGATACTAATGGCAAAATGCCAAACAATATTGAACTGAAAAGCATTAACGATTTGGTTCAATCTATAATTTCTTCTATAACAAACTCAAATGCGAAATGGATTATTTGCGAAGGTGCGTCAGAAAAAATTTACTTTAGTCACTTTTTTAAAGATAGCCCTGAAATTAAAGTTGTTTCTGTAGGAGGAAGTAAATATGTTAAAAAACTCCACGAGTACATTTACTTAGCCCTTGAAGAAGATAAAATGGAAATAAAAGGGAGAATATTTTTATTATTGGACACAGATAAGGCTTTTGAAAAGTACTCTGCGAAGGAGTCAATAAAATCAGTAAGAATTAAAAGACTACAAAACTGTTCCACGAGTGAAAAGACTCAGCTGTTAACAACAGCTGATAATAACTACTACCCTCCAACAACAATTGAGGATGTTCTTGAACCTGAAGCATTCATAAAATCGCTAAAATTCTTTTCTGACAACGGTTATAAGATGCAACTCAGTGAGTTGATCGGCAGCATCGAAATTGTCAAGCAAGCTACTCCCTCAGGGATTGCATTTGATCTACGAGATTCTCAAAAACTTGAGTTAGAAAAATTCTTCTCTATTCCGACTATAAAAATTAAATTTGCTGAAAAGTATTGCGCAGTCGATGGAAATAACACTCTGCAGTGGACAAACGAAATAAAGAGCTTTTTAAATCATGCGGGCCCATAGGTTGAGCCTCATAAAATGAAAAAGTTAACGACATCAGCCCGTAAGTTGCGGTGCGAAATGAAAGTAAAAAAATAGATGCAAGTTAAGGTTCCCCATCGCCAAAACCCAGTTTGGGATAAAACACCAGGAAAAAATTAATCAGCTTAACGGTTAAATAAATTTATGAATATACTTCCAAAAATAGGAATAGAAAAAATTAGATTAGGAATGTCAAAACAAGCCATTACCAAATTGTTAGGGCAACCTATAAGTACGGAAAGCAATCCTGAAGATGATATTTGGGAATTCAAAAATGATATTGAACTTTCGTTTCAGAAGGATGATAACTATTTGCTTAGTTCAATCATTGTTTCCAATCCTTCAGCATTATTGAAATCGAAAAAGATAATTGGAATTAGTGAGGCTGAATTCTTTTCCAACTTTCCTACTTTTGAATTAGATGAAGATTTTGGTGAAAATGGAAAAAGTTATTGGTCAGATGAATTGCAACTAATGGCATGGCTTTTCGAAGTTGAAGTTTTTAATGTCACAATTTTTCCTGAATACCGCGATAGCGATGACACTCCAATTTGGCCAAAGAAAGATATTTAAATCCTCTCTGTTTAAAATTTAAACTCGGAATTACAAATGCAAAAAATAACCGGCGGTTGCCTGTGCGGTGCGGTTCGCTATGAGGCGAGTGCAAAACCTATAATGATACGTGCGTGTTGGTGTCGCACTTGCCAATATATTGCGGCGGGACAGGCTACCGTGAATGTGGTATTTCCTTCAGATGCCATCACTATTTCGGGCGAGTTGAAAGATTTTGAAAGCACGGCGGATAGTGGAAATAAGATGCACCGCAAATTTTGCCCGAGCTGTGGAGTGCATTTATTTAGCGCGGCGGAAGTGCGTCCGCATATTTTGATTGTGCGGGCGGGAACACTGGATAATCAGCACGATGTGAAGATTGATGCCTTGATTTGGACGTCATCCGCGCCGACCTGGGCGCATCTTGACCCAAGTATTCAGCAATTCGAAAAGCAACCTCCCGCGCCAAAATAGAAGAATCGCAACTTAAAACTGCCCACGAGCTCAACATTGTGTAAGAATGCCGGACTGCTTTCGTAATGGTGATAGCGAATGCGGCAATTTTTTTCACTATTTAAAGAAGAATGAATATGAGTAAAGGTACAGTTAAGTGGTTTGATGCAACTAAAGGCTTCGGTTTCATCACCCCTCAGGATGGCAGCAAAGATTTGTTTGTTCACCACTCTGAAATTCAAGCTGGCGGCGGTTATGCAACGCTGAATGAAGGTCAAGCAGTTGAATTTGAAGTTGGTCAAGGTCAAAAAGGCCCATGTGCTAATAAAGTTCGTGCCATCTAAAAACTGAACAGCTTTACGTTATGCCTGCGCGTTGATCCAGTTGTTCAGCGTGTTAGGCGTAGTGTCGACTCCTCCCAAAGTCTGCAATTCTCTCCTCTGAAACACCAATTCCTCTCCAAACCTCATACTTAAACTCATTTTATCTCAAAGCCTACTAGGCAATTTGAACATCGCCCGGTTTGAATCTTGTCATTTTAATTTTATTCCGCTTGTTACCCGATTTCACAGATCCAACACTTCTGCGCCAAATTTGACTCCTTATCGCCCAATGACAAAGGTGAGAAGCCCCACTTTTGCGATAAACGCCAACTTGGGATGCGCATGTACCGGTTTTGCCCAAGTATAAGCTGACGCAACGACGCACTTTGCTCAATGGAAGTGTTGCATGGGATTTTCTGTGCAAAGTGCAAAACCATAATAAGTCACAGCTTTGTTCGTTCGTGCCTTTCTTCCCTACTTTATAAAAAAGCTAATGAGGGTTTTGTATGACTATCAACAACCAACATAAACCTGGCTTCACCGCCAAATTGGCGTTACTCGCCAGCGCTATCTTGTTCACCGGCGTTCACGCTACGGCCGATGTATCGAACCCGGTTATCGGGCCGATACTCTATGAAGAAAACTTCAACACGCTCGACCCCAATGTGTGGAACACCATTGAAGGTGATGGCTGTGCTATAGGCCTGTGCGGCTGGGGCAATGCGGAGCTGGAATATTACCGCGCCAATAACCTCACTATTGAAAACCCACCTTTTGAACCAGCAACCAAAGCACTTGCGATTACGGCCAAAAGTGAAGTTTTCAGCGGTAAGAATTTTACGTCGGGCAAAATCGACTCTGCCAACAAGCTACAAGTGAAATACGGCTTGGTGGAATTCCGTATGAGCACACCGCAAGTGGGAATTGGCTTGTGGCCAGCGGGTTGGATGCTTGGCACGAGCTTGGCGGGCTGGCCTTCTAAAGGCGAGCTGGACATCATGGAGATGGGCCACAAGGCAGCGACTATCGCCGGTGCAGGCTACGGCGGCACCAGCGTCAATAATTTTGTGGGTTCCAATGCGATTTATTACTCCACCGCTGCTTGCGTTGTGGGCAATGAAAGCTGTGCGGCATCCACCGCGTGGCAAACCCAAAGTACTTATGCGGCGCAAACTCCGCTGGTGAACCGCTTCGTTATCTATCGCATGTATTGGACGGATACCCAAATCCGTTTCACCATCGTCGATAACGGCGTTGAGCACGACATGTACAACGCACCTATCCCGATTACTGCCGAAGCGTCTGAATTCAATGCGCCTTTCTACTTCCTGTTTAACCTGGCCGTGGGCGGCAACTTTACGGATGCAGCGACTAACGCCCAGGTTACAGCGCCGCTGCCGGGCAAACTCTACATCGACTACGTGCGTGTTTATCAGCTAGATGGCAAAGGTGAAGTGAAGTTGGGTAGCCAGGTTCCGAAAGAAACCGGTACTTACGGTGTATTCACCGATAACACTGCTACCAGCGCTAAAGAAACCATCGGCACCACCGCTGATTTCTGGATATGGAATACCGCGTCTGTATCTCCCGGGACTCTGCCAGCCTACGAAGGCACTAACGTACTTGCGTTGAAATACACTGCACCGAACCAGTGGTTTGGCGGTGGTGTTGCATCTCGCCAAGCGCACGATATGAGCAATTTCGCGAACGGAAATTTGAAATTCCGTATCAAAATTCCCGCGAACGTAGCCTTCAAAGTCACCATTAACGACACCTACACTAACAGCGGTTCAGTTACCTTTCCGGCAAACGCCACGACTTACGGTTTAGTGCGTAATGGCGATTGGGCGCAGGCAACCATTCCAATTGCGGATATTCGCGGCATTAACGCGCTGCAATCTATGTCGACCTTATTCAGCTTCGTAAGTGTGGACGGCGCGCTGCCACAAACCACCTTTGATTTTGCAATTGATGACATCGTTTGGGAGTGCGGCACCAGCGCAGCATGCCAGGCAACGAGTTCGTCTTCTTCAAAATCAAGCGCGCCTGCATCTGTAGCTAGCTCATCCAAGTCCAGCAGTTCAGTGGCGGTGACGAGTTCATCTAAATCAAGCAGCGTGGCGTCGATAGCAAGTTCTTCGAAATCCAGCAGCTCTACCTCAGTTGCCAGCTCCTCGAAATCAAGCTCATCCAGCTCAAGTACTGCAGCAACGGGTGGTTTGGTATCTGCTGGTCGCCCAGTGTTTGCCAGCAGCGAAATCCAGCCAGCAACCGGCGCGGTAGATAGCAATGGCGGTACGCGTTGGGAATCAGCCATAGGTACAGGCCCAAGCTGGATCACCGTTGATTTAGGTGCGGCAAAAGCGCTTACGCAGGTTGTGATTGATTGGGAAGCCGCAAACGCAGCCACTTATCAAATCCAGGGTTCAAACGACAACACCAATTGGACCACGCTCAAGTCATTGACCGGCGGCACTTTTGGAAACCGCACTGATACCAACGCAGTGTCTGGAAACTATCGCTATGTACGCATGTACGCCACCGAGCGCAGCGCGGGCAACCAATGGGGATACTCAATCTGGGAATTGAAAGTTTACGGCAACACTCCCAGCTCCAGCTCAAGTTCAGCGGCAAGCATCGGCGCATTGAACATCGTTAATGCAACCGCCAGCACTCAGGTTCAACCAGCCACTAACGCGTCTGATAAAAATGCGGGCACTCGTTGGGAATCAGCAGTTAATATCGACCCGAGCTGGCTAACGCTGGATTTAGGCACTGCGCGCAACCTGAGCAATATCGCTATTGATTGGGAAGCAGCAAACGCCGCTAACTATTTAATCCAGGGCTCCAACGACAACACCAACTGGACTCAATTAGCAGCCAAAACCGGCGGCACTTTCGGTAACCGTACTGATACGGCGACCATATCCGGCAACTATCGCTACGTGCGTATTTACGGCACAGCGCGCAGCACTGGTAATCAATGGGGCTACTCAATTTGGGAAGTTCGTATTAACGGCAATTGATCGGCAATATAATCGCTAGCCAATATGTGTAGCGATTTGAAAATAAAAACCCACGTTGTCGTGGGTTTTTTTATGCATAAAATTTCAGCTGAATGCCTGCGTGATAATTTAACAAATGAACTTTGCGGATAAAAGAATGGTCTAGACCATGAAGATAATGTAAACATCGGTACATTTTTTAACTAGATCCCTCAACAGTTAAATTTTATACCGATATTTTTTGCGAGGTATCTTATGAAATTTATTAGTTTTCCAACTCTAGCTTTCGCTTCCACTTTTTTACTGTCCGCTTGCGAAGATCATAAAACTGAAACTCATTCTGCTGCACATCAATCCAATTCGACTACAGCAACTACAGCTGTTGCTACCGATAGCTGGATAGGAAAATGGAACGGCCCAGAAGGAACATATCTTAATATCACCGGCGGCAATGGTAATTATGACATTACCATTAGCAATTTAGATGGCCCGAAAAATTACACGGGGAAAAACGCGGGGCGAGAAATTCAATTTGAGCGCGATGGCGTTAAAGAATTAATTCAAGCCACAAACGGTGTTGACACAGGAATGAAATGGCTTGGCGACAAAAAAGATTGCTTAACTATCCATACCGGTGAAGGTTATTGTCGGGATTAATTTTTTTTGCGAATTACACTTCATTAAAACATCAGTTAATTTCGGCCTGTTCCACCCACTCAACAAACTCTGTGTGCTTAGTGAATAATGTTGATGCGGCGCTGTGCTCAGTTAATGCATCTGCCGCTAACAAAATTACACCTGCAGTCCAAGTCGTTTTTTCGCGCGGCCAAATAACGTCATCGCGAAAATTATAGCCAGTCCAATATCCACCATCATCATCCATAAATTGATGCAGCCAGCTAAATAAACTTAACGCACGTGCATGTTCGCCTGCCGCTAATAATGCGAGGGTTAGTTCACATGATTCTGCAACTGTTACCCAAGGCTCATCGCTCACGCAGCGACAGCCAATATTATTTTCAATAAATATTTTCCACCGCGACTCAATACGTTCGCTCGCTGCTTTACCTTGCAACACGCCTGCAAGCACCGGGTAAAACCAATCCATAGAAAAGCGTTCTTTGGATTCCCAGGTTCGATCAAAACATTCGGGGTGATGACGTAAGGTATTACCAAGTTTTTGATAAGCTTGTGCCCATAGTTTAGTTGGCTGATTTAATTCTTGCGCGCACAAAATGGCGCATTGCAGGCTTTTATAAATTGAAGCACAGGCTGTCACCAGTGCATCTTTTTTTGCACTGCCATCTTCAGAAACCGCCCAATAAATTTCGCCCGTTGGCGATTGGTAACGCAACACAAAGTCTATTGCTTTTTTAACAGCGGGAAATAGCCGCTGAAGAAAATCCAGATCCCGTGAAATTAAATAATGTTGCCAAACTCCAGTGGCGATGTAGGCAATAAAATTTGTTTCGCGGTGATTTTTATCAACTGCATCGTTATCAAGATAATTCGCCCACCAACTTCCATCGTCTAATTGTTCATTCGCAAGCCACGCATAGGCGCGCTCCGCTGCAGCAAGCTCGCCACCAATACTTAAACCCATTGCTGCTTCAATATGATCCCAAGGATCAGCCTTGCCATCTTTAAACCATGGAATGCAGCCATTGGGTAATTGCGTTTGCAAAATATAATTCACAGTGGGGCGCAAGAGCACTTCAGGAAAAAATCCTTTAGTGAGTAATAAGTTTTTCATTTTTTCCTGAGCTCGAATGTTTGGTACTACAAAACCAATTTAATAAATATCTTTAGTCAATTTCAACATCTTCATCAAACTTACCGCGAAGATTAAATACTGCAAGCAAATCTATTGCTTCAGTTTGTAACTGTTTCCATTCAATAGTTTTTTTAAGCGTTTCAAGCGGCGGCAAAATTTGAGGCGTATTGTCACAAAACTCAACCCATAAATTATGGAATGCTAAAAGGTTTTCTCGCTCATTCGTTGAAAACACGGGCTCCACATATAAAGGAATACGCACATCATCAACAAAGTCTCCCCACTGATTTATCACTTCATCAGTTCCCAAATGCGTCCAACACTCATCGTCTGCATAGATAGATAGAACTTCCATAATTCTATTTCGAAGTCTCTGAGTTAAAAGTTTTCCCGATACCTTAGGAGATTCAAAACCATAGATATCACGCTTCTTAAAATGCATCACCACACTTTTACCTAAAACTGGATTCAATATTTTTTCCAGCGTTTGCGTAATCCACGGTTTTTGCATTAAATCCCATACTAATAAGCGGTGATACATTTTTATGATGCGCGAGCTGTCCTGTGATTTCCACCACAAACATTTCAACCACCAAAAAGGAGAGTGCAATGCATGTGCCCAATAGCGATGAGTAAATGTGAACCCCAAAGCTTCAATATCTTTACGCAAACGTTGCGCATCAAAAATGCGAATATGGCCGCCTTCTACCTGGTGATATTCATCACTTAATTTCCAGCAAATTTTTTCTGGCCAGGCGCGCGGTACTGAAACACCTAAAATGCCATTCGGTTTTAGTACGCGTTTAATTTCTTGTAAAACGCCGATGTAATTTTCGATATGCTCTAATACTTCACTGCAAATAATTTTATCAAAACTGTTATCTGCAAAGGGCAAATGCGTTGCATCGGTTTGTTGTAACGAAAAATGGCAATTCGTATTGTAATTAGCAAATGGTGCAAAACGTTCATTGGCGATATGTAAATCGCGCAGCGATAAATCCACACCAATACCCAATACATTATATTCAAGGCAAGCATGTATTACATGGCGGCCTTCGCCGCAGCCGACATCCAATAGCGAATCGCCCTGCTCAAGTTGTAGTTTTTTTAGATTAATGGTGAGCACGTTTGATCTGCGCGTTAGTTAATAAAGTGTTTAATAGATTTTGATAATAATCACTTAGCTGTTCACCCACAACTTGCCATGATAAATGCTGCAAGCTGTGTGCTCGCCCCGCAGCGCTTAATTTCTCACGTAAGACATCATCACTTAATAATTTACGTAAGGCTTGCGTCAGCTCGTTAACATCGCCAGCTTTTACCATCTGCGCTGCATCGCCAACAACTTCGGGTAAGGCGCCGCCGTCGCTACAGATTAATGGAATACCGCATGCCAGCGCTTCACCAGCGGGCAAACCAAAACCTTCGTAGAGCGATGGCACAACGGCAATTTTTGATTCGGCGTATTCAATCACTAATTGCTCAGTGCTAATGCCCGATTTAAATTCTACGCAATCATTAAGAGCTAAAGATTTTAATTCTTGCTCGGTAACGCCATCGGGCTTTAATTTACCGATAACCAATAATTGTAAACTCGGAAATTCACTACGCAATTGTGCAATTGCATTTAGCAAAATACTCAAACCTTTTAAAGGCTGATCCGAAGATGCTGTGGTGATTATTCGCCAGGGTTTGCGTGCAATATTGGGTAGCGGCTTGAAAATATCTGTATCAATACCATTGGCAATAACGGTGATTTTTTCGGTAGGGCACGCAAATGCATCGGCAATATCTTTTTGCGATTGTTGTGAAACGGTGATGATGTGATTCAGCTGCTGTACGACTTTTTGTTGCATACCTAAAAAACTATACCAGCGATTAATCAACCAACGCTGACCTTTGGTAGTTGCGGCGCTGACTGCCAATTCGCGGTCGCGCGTAATAGGGTGATGCACAGTGGCAATAATATTTTCGCCACTATTTTGTAACTGCAAAAGTCCATAACACAAACTTTGATTATCGTGAATAATATCGTATTGCGGTTTGTGTTTTTTAAAATAACTTACCAGTCGCCGACCAAAACAATAGGGCTCACCAAAGCCGCCGCTTAATTTACTCCACCATTCATACACATCTGCGAATGATAAAAAATGTTTCGGGCGCAATACCCAATGTGGATTTTTATGTGCGTATAAATCCAGGCTGGGCAGCTTAATTAATTTGATGCGTGCATCCAATTCGGGATAAGGCGGGCCGGAAATAACATCCACATTATGACCGAGCTCAACTAAGGCTTTACTCAAATACTGCAAATAAATTCCCTGACCACCCACATGCGGGTGACTGCGATAACCGAGCAGGGCAATGCGCAACCCGTTAGTGGATACAGGTTCAACAGAATGGGAAATATTTTGGCTTGATTGCAAGGAGGCAACGGGAAAATAAGACATAAGATCGCACTTAATCAATATGGCGGTAATTTACCATAGCTTTTACCATTTTCGATTATTCAGATTAGTTTATATTTGTGCGCAAGCCTGCTGAAATTTTTTCACGCAAGGCTTATTCTATCATTGCCCAGATAAGGGCAATTCATTCAATACAATCAAAAGGAAATAAATGTGAAAAAAATAATCGCCATTGCAGGACTTTGCCTACTTTCTATTAGCGCTTTCGCAGAGCAGAAACCGACTGATGCCTCTATTGAGGAACTCCTTACCATTACCGATTCACAAAAACTGATCGACGGAATGTGGCCGCAAGTTGAGGGCATGATGAATAATGCTGCCAATCAAGCCTTGGGCAATACCAATTTAAATGCTGACCAGCAAAAAATCCTGCAGGATTCCAATGCCAAAATGGCGAATGTCTTTAAGGAAGAATTTTCGTTCGAAAAAATGAAACCTATGATGATCAATATTTATAAGGACAGTTTTTCGCAGGATGAAGTAGATTCCATGGTTAAATTTTATAAAAGCAAAGCGGGTAAAGCAGTTACCAAAAAAATGCCGCAGGTAATGCAAGCGAGCATGGCAAATGTGCAAGCGCAGATGGCGGTAATTATTCCCAAGATTCAAAAAATCCAGCAGGACGCTATTGCGGAAGTAAAAGCCAAAGAAACACCGCAGCCTGCAAAAGAGGCACCTGCGACAAAAGAAGATAAAGCCGTGAAATAAGCCTTTTTAATAAAAGACGCTAAAAAAACCGGATGCCGCGCAATGGCATCCGGTTTTTTTATCGTGGGGGTTTTATTCGTCGCTGATTTTTTTTCGCTGCGCGCGGGGATGGGCATTATCATACACTTTTGCGAGATGCTGAAAATCCAAATGGGTATAAATTTGCGTGGTAGAAATATTCGCGTGACCGAGCATTTCCTGTACGAGACGCAAATCACCGCTGGATTCCAACATGTGGCTGGCAAACGAATGGCGCAACATATGTGGATGAACTGGTGTATCCATACCCTGCGCCACACTTAATTGTTGCATGCGCATTTGTACCGCGCGATGTGTAATACGCGTGCCGCGCCTGGAAATAAAAACCGCTTTTTCTGCTTCATCTTTTAAAAAAGTTTTGCGCTGTACCAGCCACGCTTTCAACGCCGTAATCGCGTGAGAACCAATGGGAAGCATCCGTTGCTTATTGCCTTTACCAAGCACAGTAACCATTTCTTCGTGCATATCAATATTTTGTAAATCCAAACCAACTACTTCAGCCAAGCGTAAACCGGAAGAATAAATTAATTCCAATAGCGCCCGGTCGCGCAATGCTAATTCTGAATCGCCTTGCACACTTACAAATTGCGCGGTTTGATCAACATCTAAGGTCTTGGGTAATTTTTTTGGACTCTTGGGTGCCTGAATAGCATCGGCGGGATTATTTTTTGCCCAACCGTTGCGAATCGCAAATTCAAAAAAACTCCGCATTGCAGATAACCAGCGCGATAAACTTTTTCCACCCAAACCTTGGCGATGCAATTGCGCCACTATTTGGCGAATATGTTGCGAGCGAATTTCTGCCAAATCCGTGAGCGAAAATTTTACGCAATAGTCGGCGAATTTTTGTAGGTCGCGCTGATAATTGGTTTGGGTATGAATCGACAATTGCTTTTCGCTGCGCAAAAATTCGTTAAAGGCGATAAGTTCTTGGTGGAACATAATAGGAACCTGTGAATTTTAACCAATGAGCGATGCGTTAGGTGATAGTGATGCGTTAACTCATAGTCTTAGGTGTTAGAATAGGCCGCTTGTTACGCTCATTTTTTGCGCAATTTTCTTACGCGGTTTCAATCATCATCGCCTAGCCAGTCAGTTTATTCAAACTTATGCTCGCGACGCTTTTTACTCATGGCACCTTTTACTCACGGTACGTTGCGATAAGGAGCGATGCGATTAATCGCGCTGAACAGCAGCATAACCTTGAACTTTACACCTTTCGCCCCAAACCTGCTGCGAACCTAATTTTAGTGATTGAATACGAGTAAACCCGTCTATGACTCAGGCCTTTATTCTGCAAAACCAGGACAAACTTTTTTTCGGCAAGAACAAAGAGTGGGTCGATGGTTACGATGCAAATGCCGTGCTTAAAACCTTGCACAAAGATGAAGCTGTAAATCAGATGTTTGAAATTACATCCAAAGATTACAAACAGCGCGTTAAAGTCATAAGCTGCGATCTGGATGAGAAAGCCCTGCCGATTATCGACAGCGACATTATGCCTGCGCCTTTGCCCAAAGTGCCCAAGCCGCCGAAAGCGGGAACAGATTTGTTTGCTGAAGCCGCAGAAGAATTGCCCGACGCAGACGCTGAGCCGGAAGACGAACTGACGTTTTCAGAAACGGATTCCGAAGCACCAGAATCTCAAGCTAAACTGATCTAACAAATTACATAACAAGGGGTCGGCTTTGCCTACTATCAATAACGCCGTTTGGCGCGCGCATATCGCCGCTTTTGCCAAAGCACCCGCTAATAAAAGCCTGAAAGGTATTTTGCGCGGCTTGGAAAAGGAAAGTTTGCGCGTTACGCCTGCTGGTGAATTGGCGCAAACGCCGCACCCGCTCGGCCTCGGTTCAGCCCTTAAGCACCCCCACATCACTACGGACTACAGCGAATCCCTGCTCGAATTTATCACCCAGCCATTCGATAACATTCCCGCATTGCTGCAGCAGCTGGACGATATTCATCGCTTCACTTATCAAGAACTTGCCAAAAC
>Ga0247741_1001091_pt1 | contig 14948 bp, 19 predicted proteins | sample UWRJL213509R2_FD_180945 | JGI IMG/M metagenome (GOLD analysis project Ga0247741, IMG submission 180945) | Plant litter microbial communities from Arlington Agricultural Research Station in Wisconsin, United States - UWRJ-L213-509R-2 | ecosystem: Environmental > Terrestrial > Plant litter >... | reverse complement strand
TGCGTTCGTGATCGTCAATCTGTCTGCAAGCCACTGGTTTAACCTCTACCACTTCAGCCATGCTTGCATTGTCGCCTGAGCTATGCGGCCGAATTGTTTACTACAGCTATAGAGAGGATCTTCTCGCTCTTTGCCTGGCATGCAAGGCATTCCAACGAGAGGCTGAGGTGCGATTGTACTACCACATCCAACTCACGGACACACACCAAGCGCTGCTGGTATGCAATACCCTTGTACACAATGATCGTCTGCCCCTGCATGTCCGAACTTTCTGCTTCAGACAAGATGACCGCAGGGCGCCTGGAGATCTAGGGCATCGGTTCTGGGGCGCCGTTCAACAGGCGCTCATAGCCATGTCTAACCTCGAAGTCCTCGTCCTCTGTGACGCTAGCCACTCCAATGGCTGGGTTCTCAGCCACCCAGAAATCAAGTTCAGCCTGAAAGAGGCCAAACTGCGCCTGACATGGGACGCTCCCCTGATCAAGTTCCTGGAAAGGCAACAGGCACTGCAGACATTGCACGTCTACGACCCGCTAGAGGATATTGCACACCACATCATCCCTGGCTCCCTCCCTAACCTCAAAGTATTCGACGGGACTCTTATGGTCGGCATGCAACTCATACCAAGCCCACTTGTCTACCTACAACTTATGATTGACAGTGACCCAGCTCCAGCTCTTGCTGCCCTTCCAGGGTTTGGTGCACTTCGAAAGTCGCTGCGCTCTTTGAACCTCCTCGAGGTGACCGAAGATCTCTCTCTACCGATTCTTCGTTGTGTTTCAGGGGTTTTACCGGATCTGCGACATTTGGGCATCCTCCATTATCCTATGACTGCTGTACGTATTTCTGTCTTCTTTAGTGTATTCCCTACTGATACGAATTCAAGAAGCCAGAATTCCATAAATATCTCATGCGAATGCATTTGCTTGCGAGCATTGACCTCGACGTTGGGCATTGGTTGCACCCACCTGCGTTGGTGCCAGCTCAAAAGGTACTCGCCTCTGAGCTTCAAATTTTCTGTCCCAGTGTCCGGACAATTTCATTCTGGTTTGGGAGTACTCGCGTACGATGGATGCACACGAGTTCCGGAACCTGGAATCACAGAATAGAACCTCAACAATACCAACAACTTACGAATGTATGGAATACTATATGAACAAACCAGCGCCTAGGCGTACGGAGGACACGCATCTACCACAGGAATTTTTTTTACAGTAGCTCATTATAGACATACATACCGCTTATATGCATATCTTTTTCAATTTATTTACCTACATGCATTAGCTACCAATGAACACGGGTCGTCTTGGGCTTGTGGACCAGATGCCGGGTTTATGTGCCGAGATTGAAGGGGACTGATAACCGAATTAGGCATCCGGCCACGACAGCAACTTTATCATCAACAACGACCTCAAATATGGCTGAACCCACAAAACAAGAGACAGAGCAAGTCTTCAAGGTCTTAAAATTGCAGAAAGCCAACAAGGTATGCATCATAACGTTAGAAGCCGACACTCAATTCATATGGACCACAAAAGTCATGCTTTGACTGCAGTGCCCGAAACCCTACATGGTCGAGTGTTACCTTTGGGGTCTACATATGTCTGGATTGCTCGAGTGTTCATAGGAACATGGGCGTTCACATTAGCTTCGTCAGGTGCGTCTGCTAATCATTTCCCCTCTTCCAGACGCTGACACGTACAATAGATCCACCAATCTCGACAGTTGGCAACTAGGCCAGCTACGAAACATGAAAATCGGGGGCAACGCATCTGCGACGGAATTTTTTACGAAGCACGGTGGAACTTCTCTGCTGAACGATGCGGATACGAAGAAAAAGTACTCAAGTCGTGTTGCAGAGCTGTATAGAGAGGAGCTCGCTCGCCGGGTCAAGGACGATGCTGCTCGGTGAGCTATCATTCATCCTGTAAGTTCGATTGGCACTGATGTACAAGTCAGGTTCCCAAACGGCATTTATGTTGAAGGGATGGATGCACCTACCACTGTACCTGCGAAGGAGGAAACAGAGGATGATTTCTTCGATTCGTGGTCCAAGCCTTCAACCCCAAAGTCCTCCAACCCAGGCACACCGCGCATCTCTACACCGCCTATCATCGGACGTAATCCATCGGCCAGCTCTGCAGCGAGTAGTGTTACCAACCCACCCCCTGCGACAGCTTCACCAGCTGCTCCTCGCACTCTCACTTCGTCATCGGCCGCTCGCCCAGCTCGTCTAGGCGCTGGCACCTCTCGCCTAAACTCTGCCTCCTCTGCCAGCTCTACCACATCCGCTCCCAAAAAATCCAAGCTAGGATTAGGCGCATCCAAGACCAAACCAGTGGACTTTGCTGAAGCAGAGCGTAAGGCGCTGGAGGAGGCAGAGAGGATTAAGCAGCTAGGTTATGATCGTGAACGTGAAGCAGCTGAAGAAAAGGCAAGGAAAGAGGCAGAGGCCCTGAAGAGGTCCCAGGAGCTTGGATCAAGGGCATTATCGGCTGCACCTATGCCCTCTTCCTCTTCCTCCAACGGCAACAAGTTTGCATCTACCCCTGACCCTCAAAAATCAGCTGCCTTCCCTCGTCTGGGATTCGGTGCTGTTCCTGGCGCTGGAGCGGCGGCTGCCGTCGCTGCAGCTTCTGCATCCACCAGCAAGCGAGCCCCCACCGTTGACGATGCGCCAACAACTGCTCGGGAGAAGTTCGGCAATCAGAAGGCGATCTCTTCTGACATGTACTTTGGCAGGAAGGACTACGATCCCGACCAAGTTCGCGAGGCGCAATCACGGTTGCAGTCATTCCAGGGTGCCACTGCCATTTCGTCCAATCAGTACTTCGGAAGAGAAGAGGAGGAAGGCCGGACGAGTGAAGATGCGGACGGTGGATTATTGGGTGACGGTAGTCTGGCTGGGCTGGAGGTCGCAGCAAAGGACGCTATCGCCAGAGTGCTTGCCAACCCAGATGTTCAGAATGTGGGTGAGAGCATTAGGTCTGGAGCCTTGAAGGTGCGTTGTTTCCCTATGGTATTGTTATCGATATCCTGATGATATCCTCCCATCACAGCTCTCTGATTACCTTGCATCGATGTCTGAGCGCTAGAAGAGTGCTGGCTATCTTTAGTTGGCTGGTATGATGGTGTCATTATCGTAAAGGAATTTCCAGGGTCTATCGTTTAATCTCCTACATTCAAAATTGCATTGAGTCTTTTTCTAGAAAATTATGACATACTATGGCGACGGCAGTCCCAGGCCAATCCGCACCTCTCGAAAGGTTAAGTCCACAGCTGGCCGATCACAAGACCACCTGGATTTCCTTCTTAGGTTCTGGCAGCGTTAGAACTGCACATAAGCTGACGTACGAGAAGCACCATTGTCTCGTTGCAGGCTCCGAAGGTGTGAACCTGTGCAGCATCCCGACATGCAGCAGCAACAGAGATTGGCGGATCGGAGCATCGTTGACGGTAGGGAACCGCCTGGAATGCGCACTGTCTTTGGATGAGCTTATTGCTTGTAACACGGAGTAAATGAAAGCTCTGCCGCCTTACTACTTTAACCCATGTTAGAAAAGGTAAGTCGACCTTCTGCATTTGAATGGCAAATTAAAATACAAGTGTCATAGATCTTATAGAAATGAATTACCTTCTTGGTTAAGTCATCACACATAATTATTCGCTTTCCGAGAAGTCATTCCGACCGTCCCCTTGGGCGGCGGGATTAACTATATTGCCCGATTTTGGACCAGTCTGGAGGAGCTGCTGCAGCGGCGGGGATGAAAACAGAGTTGGTCCTGACGAAATAATCGAGAGCAGTTTGCCACGAGATGGACTAGATTTTGATGTTCCGTTCCGTTCGCGCGGTTTAGGGCACGATGCTACTACGCCGCTAACATCGAGTCGGTGTGGGGAAGCTTTGCACAAAGGTTGATGGTCTGGGGAAGATTTTTGAGCGCCAGAAGTGCACGGAGGAGGATTGTGTAATCTTTAGTTAATCTCACCGGTGATACTAGAATTCCTATCATACGTCGTTGACACAGCGCGGTTTCCGTATTGTCTCTCATTCCGTCATCTCTTTCAAGAGGTCAAGAAACGGCGTTGTGGCGTCAACATTTCAAGCGGCCATTCCAATTCATAAGCTTTACGTTGTGGGCCTGGGAGCCCAAGCCCCTAATCTTGATTTCTAAATAAATGGAAAGGCAACTTTTGGCGGTGTGAATATTTAGTTAAGAATGTCGGGGTGGAAGGCCATAACGTCCACGTTGGGGGAATATGGGGTGGATTGTCTAAGCACTTCGATGTTCATTTAGATGGAGCACTGCTGAGTGTCTACTTAAAAAATTTGACCGCACCCGCACCCAGGAATCGGCACTGTTGGATCTCGTCATTATTGGATAGAAGATTGAGGTCCGTCGATCCCATATTAGATGGATCTTCGCTTCGATCGATGATAAACCCCACAACAGGAAGAAGAATATATAACAGGGTACAGATTCTAAGAAAACGAGGAGATGTGAATAACCAGATTGTTGATACACGCCTTGTCCCTCTTCCAGACGAGGTCATGGCGACCCGTTCGTGTGGACAGAGAGTACCTCATGAGATCCATGGATCTCATAGTGCATACGGGAGCTATAGCGTCCCAGGACGTTGGCAGACTGGAGGAATGTGGCCCCAGACCTGTCACATAGGCTAAACGGACAGACATCATCATCAAGGCGCCGGCGGCTTCTAAACCCGCATACCCGGAGATGATTATGGAAACTGTAGGCGCCTGCGCCACAATCGGCAACAATCACATCAGGGTCAGAATCCCTCTCAAGGTGAGGAGAATCACTGTTTTCCCTATTTTGGCTCCTCTTGAGCGAGCCATCATGAAGGTCGTTTTTAATATGCGCACACCTCTAAGGGGGATCGTCGCGGGATGGGTCCAGATGATAAAATGCTTTCAGAGAACAAAGTTTCCCTGTCACTGTTCCCTCTTCCAAGAATATAGCTGAGAAAGGGATCAGAAAAATAGCTCAATCAAACAGAATTTGAATAACCATTGCTAAGGAGCGCGGTGAATCAATGCAGAATTGTATATTTGCACCTATGTATACGTCCAAACATCACGTACAGCCCCGTGAGCTGTTAAATGTGACTAACACATTCACCTCGCTGCAGTGCACCAAACTCTCAATGTCGCCCACAACCTTGAATCTAGACGGTGAATGAAACGGGTAGTCACAAAGAGCGGTATAGCGCTTACACTCTTGGCAGGGTTACCGGTCCGCATTCTTCAAATTCCTGCTGAACAGACGCTGCAGCTCCGCCAATCGATCCTTTGGCCAACAACAACTTTGTCGCAACTTGTCCTACCTGAAGATAGTTTAGGAAAACATTACGGTGCTTTTCTGGTTAATCGCGATAATCCTGTGGCCGTGATTTCGCTCTTTCTTGAAAACATCCCGATCGATAAGGGGGTGGCCGTGCAGCCTGCGGAATCTGTGCAGCGTTCCGTACGATTCCGCAAATTTGCTTGTGACTCTCAACATCAAGGCAAAGGATTAGGAACACAGCTTCTGCGTTATTCCTTATCGATGGCCCGATCACAGGATGGCGCTACCCATGCATGGTGCGATGCCCGGACCGCGGCTCTGGGTTGGTATGAGAGGAGAGGGCTGGTCCCATTTGGTAGCGAATTTGATAAAGGAGGAGTGAAGTATATTCGGATGAAAATAGACTTACAAACCTTTGAGCCTAGTACCTGAGGCGAACATGAATTAGAACACGATGTACAACGATCATTTTGCCCACTGGAACCAGCTTACTACACGCCCTGGTTCATCAACCGATTCTTGAGTCTCTAGCCCTCAATGGCAATACTTTCTCCGCTCTAGGTCTCTCGAAGGTACAACGTTAGCCTCTTTCGAGGCCATAATATTTCCAACCCAGAAATTTGATGCATGGCATCAGTGCTCGTCAAGTCATCGTCTACTTTACCATTGTCATCCAGGCGTGATTCGCGGATCGAGGGGAATGAATTGCAATATGGGCTAATACCCCTGCAAGCTAATACGTTACAAGGTCAAATAAGGTACCACTCACCCTTGGAACGGTCTGCAAGTCCTACAAGTCCTACGACGGGCGACTTGCTTCGAGATGATAAATAACTGGAACTTCTTCATGATTGAGCACAGAGTGAGCGACACGCATACGCCACATGCTTAGCCCACTCAACGCAGTGTAATGACCAGCAAAAAGGTTTTACTAGACTCCGACTTCTATGCGAATTAGGGAATGACAATCGCGGTCCAACATGTTGGCTCAAGCTGATGTCACTGTTGGATTCACGGAGAACGCGTGGAATAAGCTCATTGACCCCAAGAGCCCGGTTTACTGGCTCTTTCTCTGCGCCGCAGGTAAAACCTCGAGGCAAGCCTCTCAAATCTCTCGGTAACTCGGCGACTTAACCAGAACTTGAGAAGTAAAATGGGGATGACTTTATTGTTTCTCAAAAGTGCCGGTGCGGCTCCTTTACAAACCCGTATTTCTTGCAAATATTCTATGGCGAATCTCTATATCAAACGTCCAAGCAGGGTTCAATATCTCCAACATGTTCCGGCCGTTCTTCGGGGAAGAATCACGTAGCATCGATAACGGATCAGAACATGTTTGTCGTCGTACTTGATACTCTCAATGGTTAAGGACTTACCCGCTTTGTCTAACTTGTGGTGCAAGAAAATGTGCGCTCAAAAGCCTACCCCTTGGCGCGTAATAATTTACCGATAAGCCGTAATACAGCTACGCGCAAAAGGTATAAATATCAAGACCATCTACCAAGGTGTTCGCCATTATTCCCTTCCCAGAAGTCTGCAGTGCACCGCTCATTCCCAGTCGTGGCCGTCGCTTACTCTAGCTTTTCCTATGCACCACGGGTACATAGACAGATAGCTGAACTCAGCTGGAAGTCTTTACCTCTGCTCATAGCCGAAATAGCAGCGAGTAAGCGTCGCCGTGTCTGACAAAGTGGCCGGGCGCTTCAAGACAACAGCTCACCTAATCACCCTCTCACCGCCTCCACAGTGCCTCTGAAACGTATGCAGGCGCTGAAGAACCATTTCTGGTATAGACGTGATTTATTTACCCAACAACTTAAGCTTTCATAACCCCAGAGATCGCTGCGCGCTACGCAGGGGATTCGGAATGTATGGTGACATAGTAGTAATGTCCTCGTTGGCTTCGCCCCCAAGACCTGTAATAAAACCTTTGATGACAAATATAGCGCATACAGATTGTCTTTAATCGGGTGCAGCAATACCGTACTGAAGTGAGGACCGCCTTCAGGGATTTCTCGTACTTTCTGTGCAGTTCATGAACAAGCTGGATAGCCGCGGATCATAGTCAAGTCCAAAATATGGCTTATGTCATTTTTCCCACAGTCACGGTGCACCTGTATCGTAAGCCGTCGCTTCCTGTGCGCACTCAGCACTGCCTGTCGCATCTTGAACTTCACGCCAACAAGCACTCTAGATCGCCCCCATAGTCATTTGTTATTCCCATTATGGACGCAAGATTGAGAAGAGTCAACAAAGAGATCGCAGGTAAAACCACTTACTACTGTGAATCAGAGTGGACGCTGATGAAGGTCGATCAAGACTGCAAGAACGACAAAACTTCCCAGATCAAGATTGAACTCATTGATGATTCGCCTTTCCATTTGAAAGGATCCTTCCCGGGTCCTCAAGATACACCTTATGAGGGAGGTCACTTCGAGGTGGTGCGTAACTGATTGAAATATCTTGTTCCTGAACTCACGCGAATATACGTCAGGACATCGTGATCCCGGATTCGTATCCATTCCAACCAGTGAAGATGAAGTTCATAACCAAGGTCTATCATCCGAATGTATCCTCTGCATCAGGAGCGATCTGTCTGGATATTCTCAAAGACGCATGGTCTCCTGTCCTAACGCTCAAATCTACCCTCATCTCCTTACAGAGCCTTCTGTGCTCGCCCGAACCTAAAGATCCTCAAGATGCCGAAGTCGCAAAGCACTACATGACGAGTAAATCAAGTTTTGAGGATACTGCAACGTACTGGACCCAAATTTACGCTGGTGGCCCTGGTCAAAAGGAGAAGAAGGGAAAGGCGACTGGAGTGGATACTCAGGATGAGGTGGCGATTGCTGGCTTGGAACGGGCCCATGTTGACCGATTCGAGGCCCTCGGTTTTCCTAGAGTACAAGTGGTGCGTCTTTCTCTTACTCACTATTTCCGTTCTCTAAGAGTGGTTGATATACAGATTGATGCTCTACGGCGTCTGAATTATCGTGGGTCAAATGTAGCCAAGATACCCGATGACAGGGTGGTGGAAGAACTATTGAAGTGACGTTTTGAATTCCCTCTCCTTTCGTTTTGCCGCGTGTACGTTCAGAAGTCCTGCTAATGTCATTTAATCAACCCATCCGGGATTTTCGATGTGGTTTAAGCATTTGTTATCATCGGCTACTGTTAAAGTGTAAGGCACGTTGTTCTGGGCGTCGTTTTGGATATCTAACCACTCAGTCACGATGTAGCATCTATCGTTAATATTAGAGTTTCTCTTCATGATGTTTCCGGAAATATTAGTGGGCTATAGGAGTGGGCGAGTGCATGCAGCTTTCCAAGCACAAGGCACTTACGTCTTCTACAGGGCAATTCTTCCTTAAGGTGACAGTATGAATATGCTCTAACCGTTTTTCGTCTGACCTCCATGGCGATAATGGTAGAGCACTGTGTCAACTGTGTCAACTCAACGAGGCAAATATGTTGAATGGTCAACCCGGGTAGCAGGACGCACCGGCACCACCACGAGGTGAAGACACCTCATTTGGCATATTTATAGAACGCAGGGCACAACATGTGTTCTTGTTTCGTTCTTAGGAATATTCAGGGTCTCGTTTTAAGCTCTGGGAGTACTTGATCCGGAGATTTGGCACATGTTTCGCAGAACTTTACTCGCCGGGACGATGGGGTGGAATGTTTCCTCTGCAGCTGGGACTTCATTGTGACTGCGAACAGATATGGGACATTGTTCTTCGGACTGTTGTCATTTCATGTCATAAGATAAAGGCCTGTCGCCCTCCCGCTGTATTCAGAAGATCCTGGCTTGTCGGAGGTTTGGCGATTCCCCCTAACGTCAGAGGTTATGGAATCTGTACGAAAATATATTCCAAGCTAGCCCTATCCAGATATCAGAACTTTAAATTATACGTTACATACCAGGTCGTACCTTGACCTCCAGGTTGATACATGGTGCGAGGGTCAGGACCGATCATGATACGTGCATAGCGAATGTATTTATACATTTATGTAAAATGTCTTGTTACAATTAGACACTCTCTGCACTGACATATGCAATTAAATGCCGAAAAGCACTGTGCGCCGCGTCGGAGAGGTTACACGGATCAGGCTTTCCCATCATCCGTACTCTAAAAATAGATATAGCCTCATCAGCGGTTCTTAAACCAGAAAGTATGAACCCACTCACGATCATTCAGCACGCTGGATGGGCTATAACAGTGGATGAAAGCCTGAAAAGATCGACCTCGGCGGCTCGACGGCGTACAAGACCTGGGAGAATCTGTCCCCCAGCGTATACCCATTTTGGAAGTTCTTCAGCGGCGACAGTGTTCGGATCTTCTCCATTGTTGAGGCGCCTAACCAGCGTTGAATCTCCGGCTGCACCGCAGCCCTCATTAAACGCCCATGACACAAGAGCACCATACTGGTTATCGTTTAATACGACCGCGTTGACGATATCCTTATAGATGCAGGCTTCGGGTGTTTTGAGATCGGTGTTAAGGAGAGCGCTGGCTTGCGACTCGGTCATGGGGAAGCTGTAAGGCACCTCTGCGCAGCCATTGGTCTGACAGAGGTGGCCGTATCCAACGGTAGGTAGGCCTATAGGGTCTGGCTCTGGACTGGCGACAAATCCTTCGAATTCTTTAACAAGAGCGACGGTAGCCGCGTTGGCTGCAGGTGCTGTGCAACCTGAGGCTGGTAGGCAGCACTTGAAATCGGAAGGTCCTGGGCAGAGTCCTAAAATATAATGAATTGGCGTAAAAAATGTAAAGGTCCAAACCGGGCTTACCAGCCAACGTATTGCCAGACGCGCATGCACTAGTGAATCGACAGTTTCCACCATTTCCACATGATGTTTTCGTACAGCACTTGATGTTCACTGGGTCGTTGGGGCAAAATCCGCTCTGAGAGGTACCTCCTCCATTGGAGCATGCGGAAGTTGAGATGCAGACGCCAGGGGTTCCATTTGCACTACATGGGCCATTCAACGCTGCGTACGTCGTCGCTAGAAGGGCGAAAAAGATGCTGGCGGATAGGAAATTTGTTGTTAACAAGTGCATAGGTAGCGAAGAAGTCTAGCAGGTAATAATGGGAGATGCAGAGGAAGTTTAAGGAAGCGCTTTATAATTGCAGCCCATGCCGCCCATTTAGAGTCTTACTAGTAGAACACAAGGAATGTATCCTAGAACAGATCCGTGCGGGGCTCGGGGTTTGTGCACACGTGTGCTCAAGAATGAGATATGAATGGGGGCAGCGGGAAGCATGTGTGGTCATGGAGAACGAGATGTATATCATGGCAGACTCCTGTGGGTGGCTGAAAATCTCAGCGTGCAAACGTATCGTAGGATGTCAACAAGAATCAGATGATATGGGTGGTTCAGAGATTCCTACCAACGGAGTCAGCCAATAGGGTCTGAGTTGGCGTTGGGTAGTGAACCCCAATACAACTTTTGAGAGGCTTTAGAAGGCGCATTGATTTTTTGTGCATTAAAGTTTGGTTGCTAAGGGAAGATGAAGAAAACGAGTTAAAAGTGTAACGGAGAAGGTACTTAGAGTATTATCTCAAGGTTTTCCCGTGTGTGAATACACATAAGGTTTTACGGCGGGTACAAAGTTAACATCTCTTTCCGTATTTCTATGCCAGTGGTATTTTCCTCAACAGAAAGACATGAATGCGCCCGTGTGAACGGCGTCCGGTCACAGATCACTACCGCATGTCACATGTCGCGTTCACCCTTCAGAACGTTCTCAACTTCCAACCTCTTCCAACCATCTGTGCTTATTCCTTTCCCTTGATGGTACGACCAAGTCAAGAGTCCCTCAAAATTATGATATTCTTCACATGGTGATCATTACCACCTAGCTGTACTAAACCTAGCAAAACGATTCAACTGTTACATGACCACGGGCATCTACCTCCTCTATCTCATCTAGTATTACCCTTCTTAACCTCTCACAAAGCTTTTCTATAATCCACTCTGTCTCAGTCGTAGGTCTGAAAAGTGGCCCGTCATCGTCAAGCCAAGTCCATCGCCACTCGCTGCTCTCGCGAGAGCCATGTGTGGAGTCAGCATTCAACACTTGACTATGTGATCCTTGTGAAGCTGCGTTGATAGGTCCCACTGAATACTCCACTCTTCTATGTTCTTGATTTTTTGAGATTATCAGTGGCGGCGGCGGCACCTGAGTATACTCCCGACACGCAGCTTCCCCTTCGCTCCTGGAAGACTGGTCTCGTAGCCCAAGCATTTTTACCCATCGATCCCATTCGTCCCAGTTATATCTCTTTGATGACCTAGTTTTTAGGTCCCTCGCCAGGAGTGATATCTCGTTGGTGATGAGAGTTGACAGTTTGAATCTATCTTCGCTTCGCCCAGGTGGTTGGATGACACTAGACTTCTCGCACTGGGAAGCGGATATCCTACGAAGTGCATCTATCTGGAGTGTTGTTGACGTCTCCTTGTTTTCTGCCTGCCTCGTCGCTTTTTTTCTTGGAACCACCTGACGCTCTGGAAGAATCGTCCACTGGCTGACCCAAACGGTAGTATCTTGCACCCATTTTATCACCGTGGTGCCCATGTTTGAGATGAACACAGTCATAGCTGGCACCGAAATTAAACCCCAGATGACGAAGAAAGGTTTACCAGAGGGAGAGTTTGGATAAAAGTTGCCATAACCAATCGTCAGAAGGGTCGTATATGTGAAGTAAATGGACTCCCGGTAGGTCCATTCTTGAGTGGTCTGTCACAACTGTGAGCTTTGCCATTGCCTTTTGATATGTGCGAATGACCGACTTACGTGTTCGCATAACCAGAAAATCATGGATCCCCCAAACCAGACGATCAGTATCACAAGGAACGAGAACCCCAGTGCCACATTTCGCTCTTTACTTTCGGATTTGGTTTCAATGTATCGCATGAGCTCAAACTCAGCTCGGTTCCAAGATCCATCCTCGTCTTCTGGTTTCAATGGTTGCGCTGCATGCTTCGTAAGCTGGCGGGGTAAGCGAGATAACCTTCGTTCGACGTATTGATCCTCTCCGCGCGACGGTAGAAGGCGACAAAAGAGATTAATTGCTGTTGTATCTGACCTGATCGAAGTCAACGGCTGCCCAAGCTGCTTTCTTGCATTGATGTTCTTCCTCCATCGTTCTCGTTGGGTCCAAAGGTGCCTGCGAACAACGTTTGCGCTTGCGCGCTCTAGTACGAGTCCGCGCACACTTCCAACCACCAAGCCTATGACAGTGATTCCAATTGCTGCGTACGGTATGAGCAACGAGCGGGCCAAAGTTGTCGTCAATGGAAAATCTGTCCCCAGTCCGATGGTCAACAAAGTGTACAATGCCCAGTATACACCATCCGGAAATGGCCATCCTTCGATGTAGGAGAAGACGCCAGCTCCCAGAGATACGTACAGCGCAAATGAGATTGTCTGCAGCATCAATGTCCGCTGGGGTCCCGTCAAGGTGGCAAACGAGGGAGGATATTTATGCGCGAACGTAGCGCCGAGTGTTGAGACCAATAGGAGGGTGGAGATTGAGAAGTAGAGACAGCTGGCTATGATGGCGTAGTAGTACGATTGAGAGTAAATTATGATTGGACTGGAAGCGGGGTACAAAGCTGAGTCGTGCGTCAAGCTCACTGGGATCAGTAGGAGGATGCATGAAAGATACCTGACAAAGGTACATGATTATCGAATTGAATGTATTCTTAGGAAATGTCTTACCAAAAAGAAATAGTGATGGGCTGTGCTATGGAATATCGCAGACGTTTCGCGAAGTTGAAGAGAAGGGCAAGATTTGCTATCAACGCCACCCCGAGTGAACATGAATTCATTGCTGTGAACCTGTAAATCATAGTAAACCGGGTGTCTCTTTCGGAATATGGACTAGGCAGACTAATTCACCAGGGCGGGTCAGGAACCCTTTCTCCATCTATCCAAGAGGTGCGCCATCTCTGAACGAGCGCACAAACAGAGCATAAATTTGCGATGGGGCCAAAGGTGCCCGCGACCAATGGAAATGCGGTCGAGGCAAACCACCAAATTCTAAGGACAGATTTGTGTGAGTAATCTACCCGAACGGGGAAAAGCCCACTCACGTTGGCTGATCGGTAGGTGTCATTTCATCTTTCTCCTTACTTGATCGTTCCTCATCGTTGTTCTTAAGCTTCTCCAAAAGTCTATCGTCAGCGTAGCTCGCTTCCTGAAAGAGCTTTGATCGTGCTGACGTTGAAGCCTGAGGTTGAACAGGAACCGAAGAATTGGATGCAGCTGCCGTTTGAAAAGTGCTCGGACCAAGTTGACCGTTTTGTCTTCCCATACTCCTCGACATCTAAGAGGAGCGTTGACGGCCATCCCCGGGTCATGGTATTTGATAGTAATCATGTGGCACTCACCAGTGACTATCAGAGATTGACAGCAGGATGTCCTAGAGGTGAGGCGATGATGTCTGAAATGATGAAGTTCAAATGGGTTATGTAGGTGGTTGGATCAGAAATTGCGACTGTCTCAGTGTGCGCTGGTTTCAGTCGCGTGATTAGATTAGATTTCCTAATTTGGATCGCGACTGAGACTCACGTGATTTTAGCGCCCAGAAACCCGCCTCGGATGGCATAGTAAGTAAGGAAGGGCATATATTCCCAAAAATAACTCAATAAAAAGGTTTAATGCTTCCTAACGCAAAAATTATTGAAACAAGATGAAACACAGACTGGTATGCGTTGTGCCAAAGTCAATCCAACACTCAACGCCTGCCATCGTGGTCGGTGTATAGCAGACCAAGGTGATTACACTTTGAGGAGTGGAGTGTGCTCGGGCTTCAAGGCTTGGTGTGATGGTTGGACTCGGACAGGTCTTCTACGGACTCTTCTCTGTCACGTCATCTCTGGTAATCTGTTTTACCTATCTATTTAAAAAAATACCGATATTGCAGGTAGTGAATCCCCTAGTGTGGTTAGAGCGCTCAGTCTTTCGATGTGAAAGATGTGATCGAGGTTCCTCGAAGATGTTCCTGTTCAATTAGACCAAGGCTTCAAGTTCTAAGAAGACCCGGATAAATCATTCACATCTCTTCATTCTCTCATGTTTTGACGTGAGCTCTCATTGACATCGTGAGAGATAGCTCAACGACTCGTGTCAGTACCTCTCCCGACGCCGTTCGGAGATCTACAGACACTGATCGACAACTGACAGTGTATGCATTTGCCACAAACTGGCCACGCCACAAGCAAAGTGGTTAAGATGCTACCAAGCGCTTCTATATTTTACTTGTTATAAGCTACGCGGTGATATGATTGCGGCTGCCCCCTCGACCTTCTACTGACCAAGGCGTCACAAATGCCGAACGCTTCGATACTGTGAGTCCTCTCTCTCTCTCGACATGTATTACTGCGCGGTCTCGACTTGGAAGCTTATGGATATCGCCCGTGATCTAGTCTTGGCCCTTTCCTCATCGGGGCATTTTTCAACAATATTCTTTACGGGGTGAGTCACCTCACGCTACCTACATATGTGGAGCGGTCCCAAGATGTTGATTTATTTTACCATGACAAGGTTTGTATTCTTCAGGTACGTGCGCTTCAGGACTGGGAGCATTTGAAGTGCGCTATAAGTAACCGGTGTCCAGGGTTTTGT
>Ga0247741_1001090_pt1 | contig 14955 bp, 18 predicted proteins | sample UWRJL213509R2_FD_180945 | JGI IMG/M metagenome (GOLD analysis project Ga0247741, IMG submission 180945) | Plant litter microbial communities from Arlington Agricultural Research Station in Wisconsin, United States - UWRJ-L213-509R-2 | ecosystem: Environmental > Terrestrial > Plant litter >... | reverse complement strand
TCGCACACAAAACTTGGGAACCATGTTCGGTGACAACACATCCTGGCTGCTTCTATGGATTTTTCGGGAAGATAAGACATAGTATGGATTCCAAGGAATGCGCCTGCGGCTTTCGTGCTACACCCGAGTTTCTCCACGTAGTTCGGACCTCCATCGAACGACGCTTTCTTCCTACATTAGCTTACCTCCATCAGGAAGTGAGCGCCGAAGCAAGATATCTCACCTTGTGGTTGGAACTGGGCAAGGATCTCGGAATTACCGAAGAAACAGTACGCATGCGCCATCGCCTTGATCGCAGGTGTGGCAACCTCGCCTGTCCTGCACGTATATCTGGAGCGCAAGCTCAGAAGAGATATGTTTGCATCCAGTGCGACTCCACTTATTATTGTGATCGTACATGCCAGACGAGGTACTCCAGACCTATTCCTTCTTTTGTTTATAACTCATCAGATAATTTATCTAGTGACTGGCATTACCACAAGAAAGAATGCAAGATGCTCAGGCTGGCCAACTCCGAGCAGTGTAAGTACTCCGACCCATGACGCGGCGGCAAACGCATAACGATAGATCTACAATATCTCATACAAGAATGGTAAATTATCATATAATATAGACTAAATACCTGGTTGCAAATCGATATTTGCGGTATTTCTGAAGAGCGGGTTTGAGGGACAGACATCACGTGAAATATTGATCTTGCGCACTGGGCCAACGCCTCATTTAGATATCGAATTGTTATGTTTATGCCACAAAGGAAGTGGATTTCAATAGCTACTGCCCCAAATGGAATGAATCATTGACCACCATTCTTTTTGTTCCTCCTCCTTCGATTCCGTCAGCCAACTCCCTTCGACGATCAGCTGAAAACACCCATCGACTCTCATGCCACCTCTAGTGGATATGCTCACTCTGGACACTGAAGACTGTCCTTGTACGGTTGACAATTGCCCAGTCGTCATCGCTCGTCGCAGACTGGCACGAATGACCCCTCGTCAGGCGGTGGCAGTTGCTGCTGGTGAAGGACCAAACTCACCCCTCTTGTTCCAAGTTGCAATGGCGACACTAGATGATCATCGCTATCGACGCAGTGGTGCGGCCAAGATGTATGTACAGCATATACTGCAGGAGCAAAAGATCGAAGGGAAAGCCCATTGGGAAATCCCGATGATGGGTCTCATCAACGTTTATGCCAGAAAGTCTGGGTCTCGGAATGTCCGGTGTCCGCCATCCGCCAGCCAACGACGCGGCTGATCACGTGACAGAGACGCGCTCAGCGCGTTCTGCAACCAGTGGTTGAACCACTCGTTCTGCGACACCATTCCGTGAATGTAAACACTACCAGGCTGTTTTCAAGAGAGGAATTCAGGTAGCTGTCTACGCAAGATGTGACGCAAGCACTGTCTCAAGGAGGGACTGAGTTTTTCGTCGAAGAAGCGCACCCCCTGAACCCACTCCGTCTTCAAGTATCCAACCGATTAATGCTCCCCCCAACCCTTGCTTCGCCAGCCACCTTCCTCCTATCTTCACCGAGCAACTGGCGCGTGAGCATGAGCTTTGTGAAGTCCACCACCGCTCAGAGGCTGAAAGTCTGGAAAACTCTACGAAGCCCAAGCGAGGTGTTTACTGTAAGCCTGGCGCCCAGTCTTACTCGCATACGGACACATTTCGGACTATTCTACGATCTTCTACTATTGCTACCTTACCACATGACTTATAGCCGGATCCTTATAGTCTCAGCGTCGGAGTACCGTCTCTTTCTAACTTACGCTCACTTACTGTATATTGTCTATCGCCTGCCCTCCGAAGAATACAACGTGGTCCAAACAAGCTGCGACCGCGCTCAGTGTTGCCCATAGACGACGGGCTTCCATTTACTGTGCGCTCAGTTGAGCGCCGGAGGCTTGAAAGGTGTCCATCTGCCTTCAATAGACCATAGTACATTTTCTGAGGCGTTTTAATACAATCCACGACAGTGGTGAACTACATTAATATGTATATTAAATTCCTGAGCTATCCCCAGTCAATGCACCTTTGCTTCTCAGCAAGAGGACAAATCGTTGGAGATGCCTTCTCGCTGTGTGTAAGTTTGGTCTTGCTTACTGATCACCCAATTTGGAAATGGCCGCCGGCATCCGGACGGCGGAGATTCCAGGACCCACATGTTCTCCTTTATGCCGCGGTCCATCAAAGTCGGACCGAGATCGAGGATGCTGCCATACTCCGCGAATTCCACTCGTCCTTCCACCAGATCCTGGAAATTATCTTCAAGGACTTTCACTTCTTGACCCCAGCAGGTAAAGTTGGAGATTCAAGAAGGACCCTCGTTTCCAAATTTCTACTTTTCTCTCGTGACGATCCAGAAATCAGACGGTACGTGACCCAGAACTCTGCTGGTAGAAATTACCCAATAAGCCCATTTTCGCAGGTCGATGTATAATGATAGGACCATTAAACTTGCTTTACATTGCTGGTTAGAGACGGCGCCTAGTTCACCAACGCGCACCACGCCGGCGATGCTTGTGTCAGAGCTACTCTCCACCGATAACAACAACAACCAGGCTCCTGAGAACGCTCGCCAGTTAGTATTCGGAGTGGTGAAAGTGTCACATCTCACCTCTCGCCTGAACTTTCTGCTCAAGCAGAAAGACTTACTCGGACGTCGTCTGGGGACAGATCTATCAGCCATCCGATCGTTATTATGCAAGCCAACCCCATTTGCTTCGCACTTCCTATCCGCAAATGTGCCCAAACAGATCGCCCTCGCTATTCGACGTCAGATCAAGACAGGGGATTGGGAGGAAACAGATGGCGCTCTCTCTGAAGGCGAGCTTTTTTTCCAGTAAGATTGTTGTCCCCTAAACTGATTGTGGGCTGACATGAACAGAGATCTCGTGCCCAGATCAAAAGAAACGATGCCAATATTGACCGACCTAATCGCGAACACCTGCTTAATCGAAATTGCAGCCGCTGGTCTCAAGAGAGCGCATGCATCTTGGCCCGCTTCTGTGAAGCCAGAGCTTGCCGGCAGTTTTTACCAATTCTTCAGAAATATAGAACACAGCCTGAAGTGCGAGAAAGGAGCTGCTTGCACATTCCACGCAACACCTACATTCCTCACAGCTGCTCGCGCGGCCCTCGAGCGTGTCTGCGTTCCCACACTGATTGCACTCCAGGAGGAAGTCGGTGCGGACGGAAGGTATTTAATTTTGTGGAACGATGTTGCATCGGCTATGGGAATTACCAAAGAGGCAGTTCGCCAGCGCTATCGCCTCGATCGGAAGTGCTGCAATCTGACTTGTCCTGCGCGTAATTCTGGTACGCAGGCCTCAAAGAGGTCCATCTGTGTACAGTGCGAATCCGTCTTTTATTGCGATCATGCGTGCCAGAAGAGGTGAGGTTCTAATACTACTTCCTGGCTGTCAAAGGTACCTGGTTATTGATGTAAATCACAGCGACTGGTCTTACCACAAGACTGAGTGCAAGATGCTCGCAAAAACTGCCTGGGTCGATGAGGACGACGCGCCTTGAGTAGTGACAGCGTTCCTGATCTCGTACTTATGAGCGTGCGTCATAATCAACTGAATTGAGGACTGTAGAAACAGGACTTATAATATGGTGTTACCTCAGGAATGAATATCTTGCCAATGTGCTATGCAACGCCATTCCTTTTGGGTTCGCACCTCCTTCCGATCTTCATCATCTCCAGCCAACTTCAATCTATCTCCGCGCGACACTGCCACTGTCTTTGTAGACTTTCTTACGCTAGACAATGAAGATTGTCCTTGCGCATTCGATACTTGCCTTACGGTCATCGCCCATCGCAGGCTGACAAGATTGCCACCTCGTCATGCTGTGATCATCGCTACAAAGGAAAGCCCAACTTCGTCTTTTTTATTCCAATTGGCAATGGCGGCATTCACAGATCCTCGCTATCGACCTCTGGAGCGACGAAGATGTTTATACAGCATATCTTGCAAGAAGAGAAGGTGGAAGGGAGAACAGGCTGGGAGTGCCCCATCATGATCTGGCCAATATCTACACCTCCATCTATCAAAGCCACTCTGAAGTACGAGATGCAACTTTAATGAAAGAAATCTACTCGGCCTTCCTCAAGATCCTAGAGTTCCATTCTTTGACACCCTCTGGCAAGATCGGCGACTCGAGAAGACCCATCGTCTCCAAGTTCCTTCTATCATCCATCCGTGATCCTACAATAAGGCCGTATGGGTATTCCAGATTCTGGACGTCCTTGTAAATCGCTCAATTGATATGATAGTATTTGCCAGATCGATGTATAGCGAGCGAGCCATCAAACTTGCACTTCATTGCTGGTTGGAGATAGCACCCGATCCTCAGTCGCGCAAGTCGACCGCTGACCTAGTGATCACTCTCGTCAAACCAGACGTCCACAGCGGTAATGAGCCACCAGCAACTGCTCCTCAGATGGTGTTCAATAGAGTGAAAGTAACTGACTTGACCTCTTGCATAAATTTCCTTCTCAAACCCAAACACATTTTAGTAAGGAATCTTTGCAATTTTCGCAAATGTGCCTAAACGGGTTGCCCTCGCATTACGACGGCAGCTAACAAAGGGGAATGGGAAGTCACAGATTCTATTCTCGCTGTAGGAGAAAACTTCTTCATTGATTTTTGAAAACTTTCATCACCTAACTTGAACGGCCACTTGCTCGACAGTTATCTAATCATTGAGGCAGATGATTCAATGTCGGTATAACAGATCTAATGGAAAATACATGCCTTGTGTTTTGGGTCTCAAAAGAGCACATACATCATGGCCCGCTTCCGTGTTGAAGCTTGAAGCTTTGGAGGTCAACCAAGCGGGAAGATTCTACCAGTTCTTCAAGAATGTAGAGCACAGCATGATGTGCGAAAGGGAAAAGGGAACTGCATATATGTTCCATGCAACTCCCGATTTCTCAAACCAGCTCGCGCTGCACTTGAGCGCGTCTGTATTCCGACTTTGATCGTACTTCAAGAAGAGGTCGGTGGCGATGGAAGGTGTCTGACCTTATGGCATGATGTATGGGAATTGCCAAGGAAGCAGCCTGATTCTCCCAGTACGCAATTCCGGTGGGCTGGCCCCGAAGGAATCAATCGGCACTCCATGCGAGTCCGTATTTTATTGTGACCGTACATGCCAGAAGAGGTGAGGCTCGAATGCCAATCAGTTCTAAGTTGATTAATTAATGAGGCAAATTACAGCGACTGGCCATTCCACAAGTCTGAGTGCAAGACGCTCGCGGAGACGGCCTGGGTCGATGTGCGACCTGAGTAGTAGCGGTGAAGAGTTCTAGTAGCTTGTCGTACAGTCATATAGAACCCTGACGATCAATCTAAATTGGAGGAATCTTGTCAGAATGGCTCATAACGCACCAGCTGAGAACGTACGAAGATCAAACACAACAGTATCAGCCTACTTGGCTACACCTGGCGACTGGAAGTATGTATTTCAGTTCCCAAAACCATAGGCGCGCCCCTTGTCCGAAGGTGTTCCAGGCCATTCCAAAATTCTTGAGTGTTTCTGGCAGGTTTACCAGCAAGCTTCAAGTTTGTCACAGACAGATATGTATCCCCGGCACATCTGACGTAGATGCTTTTCCTCGGTTTGTGAAACGCGATGGACCCAGGTTGCGAACCTATTTGCAAGTTTTCTACTTCTTCAGGATAACCTATGGCTATCTCGAGAAGCTGCAAAGGCTGCCCATCTGGTCCCGTGGTCGTAATGGACCTCTGTCAAGCTGAATTAGTGTGGCATCATAAAAGACCATTTCATAATAATGCGAACTTGATGAGAGATGGCACGCCACACTCTGTGAATATTAGGTGCGGTCATAGCGTTGAATTCAATTGCCGCGTGTTCTGCCTTGATCATAGGTGCCTTGGTCGCCGTTTCATCTACTTGTGGCTGAGGTAATGACTGGGATTTCACTCGTAAGCTTCCTCAACCATTTGATTCAAGTTACAATCAACCTTGCCACTAATCATGTCCCTCAACGTCGACACAAGTAGGTGACCACCTGCAACAGCTAGCTTGTCTCGCAAGGATGCAAAATTAGAGTCTGGGGGTACCCCCTGTTCAGACATTAAATAAGTTGATGGCAAAGACGGTTGACGCAGCAACGTACTATTCGCTCAACTCCATAAACAGCCCCTGAATCGATGCCTTCGGCCTTCTTTAGCATCTTAATCACACAAACTCCGGTTTCCGCTTCGTTATTAAGGATCGTATGTTGTATAGGTGCAGGTCCTCGATAGGCTGGAAGCAATGATGGGTGGACGTTCAGGCGCTTGCAGGGTTTGAAAGCATCCAGCATAGAATCTGTGAGAATCCTTCCAAATGATGCAGTAACAAGGACGTGGTCCGGACTTCGGAGACTAGAAAATGGCCCCGGTAACTGGAGGGGTCGCGGTGTTGGCCTAGGTTATGCTAGCAGCCGACAAAGACAGACGTACTGTCCAAGCCCTGAAAGCTCTTTTGTTTTCTGGGATGCAATGAACATTCAAGCTCATGGACTCTGCAAGTATCTTGAGAGGCGCTGCGAGTAACATTCTGTAGCTCAGACAAGAAAACGTACAGATAACACGAAAAACAACATACAGACATTGCATTTTGAATGGCGGCGTCCGGTATAAGTATCAGGGTAAGTCACAACGTGGATTCTGTTCCATACATCTGTAAACACGCATCTCAGTAGTGATCCTAGAGAGTGAGACCAACATGATTCACCTTTTGCGCGAAAGAGTTCTTCGAGGACGAGACACGAAAACTCGTCGCGACCCATGAACATCACCTCCATGGCGCCTTGTGTACTTTGCGTTCCAGAGCTTGAAGATATCCATCGCTTGGATGATAAACACGATTTCAAGATGCAGAATTTCCTTTGGTGTTGCAAGAATCTCGGTCGTAACATTGGAGAATGGTGGTTCGGGAAAGGTCGTTGTCGGCCCGCGCTCGCTGAGCGGATCACATTATCTCCCCAAAGTCGAACAGTCATGTAAAAAGTACATTCCGATGTATGAGAGGGGTATAGAAACAAAAGTACATATAAAGCGAAACCAGTCAGGCAGCACATTCGCCATGGTAAAATGTCGGTTCGAAAGCGTTGAAACACGCCTCAGTTCATATACGATTGCTAATACGACGCGTCGAAGCTACAGAAATTACTATCTAATAGGTACAAGAGTCAACAGGGAGGTGGTAGAATAATAGTTGGGGGCAAAGTGTTGCTTAATAGGTTTGGTGTTGAATGTTGAACTAGATAGAGCACCATGTCAGTAGCCATTCTGATTCCCGACCGGCTGTTGTTGCTGTAAGGGTGGAGAGGAGGCGAGGGCCATGTTCGGTGTCACAGGCAGACGAGGAGGCGATTGAGTTTGCGAGATATTGGGAACTGGAGTGGGTGAATGCTGGTGATTAGGAGACATTGAGTGTTGACCATTTACTGAAACGCCATTTCGCATTCCGGGCCGTAGGCCATTTGCCGACGGTGTCCGCACAGGTACTGAATTTGAAAGGTTGGGGCTTCCGACCATCCTGTTACCCATGGCGCCGTTCAGTTGAGTCTCGACATTTACGGCCGACCCGGGCCGCTGGATCTGCCCGTTCATATTCGCCCACTGCATCTGTCGTGTCGCTGGCAGCTTCAAGTTGATGTTCGTACCTGCAGGAAGCTGCATATTCCCGTTGGGCATCGCGTAAGAGCCAGAGAGCGAGCGACCACCATTGAGATTAGCCATGTCTGGAGCGGGTAGATTGGCGAACGCGCTCTTCAGATTCTGCATCTGCTGCAGCGACAGGCCCCCTCCATGTTGTCCATTCTGGTAAGCCGCCTGAAGTGCAGCAGCCGTCATATTCGTCATGGGAGTGAGATGATAACCGCTTGTCGGAACACCGAGACCAAGGTGCTGTTGAGGAGTGATGTTTTGGGACCTTGGCCGCGCTGGAGGACCGTTGAGTGTGGCTTCGGCGTTGGGTTCTGGTTGCGGAATAGGGCTTGAAATACCGTTCAGACTTCCGTTCGAAATAGCGGGGGTCATGAGGGACTCAGAAGTCTGGACATCCACATGCGGCATCGAGATAGCAGCCCGACTCATCCCATTAACGCCGTTTATAGAGGAATGCTGAGGGACGGGAACGGGTACAGGATGTGGTGGTGAATGATGAGGCGCAGAAGTAGGGCCGTTGGAATGGGAAGTGAGCGACTGTGGTGGTTGCAAGGCCGGCTGCTGCTGGAGAGTAGACACTGGCACTGATGGCGGACGCATCCCACCATTGGACGAGATCCTCATCTGAGGAGCAGTTGTAGGAGGCTGCATCTTTTTGATCTGGTGCTGCATTGCGGCTGGAGTAATGTTCTGCATTGCGAGCATGGGATGCATTGGAGGGGGAAGAATGGGTTGCATGACGCCGTTAATGCCGGGTTGGTAATGCCGAATTACGCCTTGTGCGTCCCGTCGAATCATGACGGGTGGCATGCCCAGACGGTAAGGAAGGATGCCCTGCGGTCGACCATCTGGTCCAGCGACGACGACTGTTGGATCTGTAACGAGGTGTACGTGGTCGCTCTCGCTATGTAAGGTCATTGCATGCCTCAAGTACCTGTCAAATACGCTGAGTGTTGTGCAGCGTTAAACGGTCGAAACACTTACGTCGTATCATAATCGTCCACAAGAATACGGTGTTCTTCATCGGCACCATGAGGACCTATCGCCGGGCCATCATCCAAGTCGAACTTCCAGCGTTCTTCCAACCTCAAGCCTAAGTCGTCATCCTTGGCAGCTTCATCAACATTCATCGCATCATGTTCGTCAAGGGTGAAAAGTGACGAGCGAGCTAGGTTAGTGGAGAACCCCCGAGTAGCGCCATCCCGACGGTCGAGATGAATGCGGCCGCCTCTGCCAAAACGTACACGGACAGCACGGGTTTGACGAGGAGGCGGAGTGGATGGAGGTGAATCTTCATCCGTCCCTTCAGATATTGAGGATGACCAGGAAGAGGGACTATCGGAAGGCAGTATATACTGGAACAGCTTGCAAGCATATGGCACGGGTGGTGTTTGGAATGGGTCCTGCGAAATGTGAGTATAGTCTACCAACAACGGAGAGAACAAATCATGCTTACGTCGATTTTGTCTTCCCAGTGCTGATCGATCAGTTTCTGACTCTCCAAAGTAGCTTCGATCTGTGAGCGAATCTTTTGCACTCTGTCCTTCGGTCGGATGACTGGGTCTTGTCGTGGAGTCGGTACTGATTCGTTCGTCCTGATTCGGAGACCTGGAAGACGGCTATGAAAATATTAAATAAACGCTAGCCCTAAAAAAAAATCAAAGAAGACATACGGGGCTTCCACTCTCTTGGCCGGTCTCTCCTTGTCGACTAGGAGCTCATCGTCGATTTTATCGTTCAAGGCTGGGAATTTACGTTTTAGATCGGTGAACGCGAGACGCTTCTCCCAAACAGTCTGTGTCTGGAGTGCAGACTCCTTCTTCATCGTCTCCCGGTTCAATACAGATTTGGCTAGTTCCAAGGGGTAACTAAACTCAAGTTGAAGCCGAACAAGCTTGTCCGACGAAGTCGACTGTGATGCCCTAGTCTTTCGAACGGATTTACTTTCTCGTCTCCGGAAACATATGTATGACTCGTTGAGAATGTCTGTTTCATCAGCCTATTTATCGAAGATCAACGATCATATAAAGTGGTTGGTACTGCGCGGACTCACGTTCAAAGCGGGAATAATACGATAGCCATCCCTTTCGAGCCTACGCTGCTTCCAATGTGGATAGACTGCTCGTGCCATCTTAAGCAACACAGCGGGTGCCGGTATCCAAGATGGAGGCGCAAACGTCGCGAACATGGATGACGGTAACGGTGAGGAGAAGATATCATGGTACTCTGAAAACGCAGGGAAATCCATCCCTGTCTGCAAGCCCTGAGATTAACAATTAATTAACTGGAAAGTATGTCCACTAGAAGATTCAACACATACATGATGCAGATACTCAGTCCTGTCGTGTGTTACCTTCTCGAAGACACCCATCACGAGCTCGAACTCATCTTCAGAGATCACGATAGGCTGAGGTGCCTCTGGCTCCTTGCCTTTCGCTTTGGCGCTGCGAGCAGAAGTCCGCGTTCCAGAAGTAGAAACGGCACCTTGTGCACTTGTGCCTTCGCCGCGAGCTTCCTCGTTGTTCTTCTCAAGCCACTCCTGGTCTCGCTCGTCCATGTAGTAAGTGAATCCATTAGCGATCCCAGCCGCGATGCTCTCTTCAACAGTCTGAGATGTACAGACGTTTGTGACAGGGTCTTTCCATTTATTTGGAGGATAAAGTTCATCGGAATTGGCAACAACTCCCGTCGAGTCTGGTGTAGGGATGAATGCAGGTAAAGTTGGCATAGGCTTGTCAGACCCCCCTCTGGATGGTTTACTGTTCCCATTACTGTGGTGAGCCGCAGAGAGAACCTCTTGCAAATGGTGCTCCTGATAGAGGCAATAATTTGTCAGCGACTTAGTCATGCATTCCGCGGGACGCACTGCCACCACTTATCGTTGACGTGGCGAAAGCACAGCGCAGAGATCGTACTCACATTGGCGTCCTCAGCATCAACACCAGCAACAAGATTGGTGAGGCGATGTCTCTCTTCGTCTTCGTCTGGGATGATGGAGGCGTCTGCGTCGAGCGAGCCCTGGTGGATCTTGAGGCGTGTCTTGTTTGTAATCCGATTGCGGTTTCTGAGCGCAGAAGCGGTCGGGGCATGATTTCGGGGCATATCATGGATATTCCAAGGTAAAAAGAGTATGTAGGAAGAGGGGAATAATTTATGTCTTGTGGAGGATTGAGCTCGTCGTCGTAGGCGTTGTCGGCGCTGGTCAATGCGTCGGTTTTTGGCCGAAAAGCACTTTCGGCCCGGTTGTTGAACACGGGGGTCATCAAAGGCGGATTCTGTTTGGTATGTAAACAAACAACCCCGGCAGACTTTCGGCCGCTGATTTTCTGTAAGACAGGCAATCGCACAAATTCATCAACTTATTTCTTAAGGGAGAGAATGTCGACGGCCGTGGGGGCATGCAAATCTAAGGAGGGTCGTAACAAGTTGTTAGCCACTAGTCATCACGCTTGATCAAATAAACCTGCCTCAATACCGGTGGTCACACGTAAACTAGCTCATGAGATTCGCAAGAACTTTCAGCTGTAGGCAGTGCAAATAGCTTGATCATGTATCGCTATAGCATTGAGATAAGTATGTGAAGACAGAGCGAGTAAGCTGGAACTTACCAAGCTACGAGGAGGCGATAATCTGCAACCGACATGATACGAGTGATCAAGTAGTCACTAGAGGCAAAGGAGTAGCTAAATACGAGGGGCGACTTGCTGGGGCCATATTGTAGCCCTGAGGCTCACTTCGCATCTTCCATGCACCAGGAACGTGTGAGATGCACTTCGTCGAAACGCCGACTTCAACAGTCGTGAATGGGGAGGAAAAATCTGCTGAACGAATGCAGCGCGCGCCGTAGAATCCATGGGCTTCGTAGGTCAAGTGGGTTGCACCGAGTGCCACGATATAGGCGTTCTGCAGGTCACATCCGGTCTGAATAAACTCCCTACTCAAACCCGAGAACGAAGCTTGACTAGGAAAATCATTCCAGACTGTGCATCTTGACTATTCAATCCAACAATACAGAGAGTTTGAATACGTCTAAGGGAGAGACGGCCCTCAGAGTTGGGCATGGTGTCATGGTGAGGACCGGGTTGTGTGAGTGGAAGAAGAAGCTCGGGTGAGGGAGCGACGCTCAGCCACTCGGTTCGGCAATGCCCGACGACTGCTATTGACGTCAATATTGAATTTCTCACACTCTCCCGCAGACCAATAAGGGTCAGTGGGTCCTTGTAGTAGACAGTAGAACAAAAGGCAACCTAAGCGGTAGTTTGTAAGAGCGTGAAAAATGAAGATGTCCACTAACACTGGTTTCTGCCGGATGCCCTTCATCAAATTTTGACACCAGGTATGTACAGCATTCTAGTATTGTCTATCTCGCCATTTCTTTTTGACATCACTACATAACCCTCTCAATTACTTGAGTATCTTGCCTGTACCGTACCTACTTGTTGGAATGTTATCCAGCATTTTGAACTCGTTCTCAAAGGATGTCCACCTCATAATGAAGCACACCGCTCTAGTCTTCTGCGATACAATCACCATACGTTCCGACGACATTTTGCAATGCATCGTAGAAGTTCTCGGAGAGACAAACACCCTGAGATACCCAGCTACAAAACATTGCGAGGATTTTTGCAGACGTCCTGGACTTCGGACACTCAGAAGCCCATAATAGCCAGCTGACTCAAAGTTAGCCGCCGAGTTTGTGCTACCATCCATGACACGATGGACCAGATTGCCCACCAGATCAGTTCAGTCTCGTTTACGCATCCTTGGAGTCCAACTTGACCTGCTCGAAGGCTGCGTCATCGGATAACTGTATCTGGAGAGGCATCAGATCAGCACCCTTTGGCGCCTAGCAAGTGGGCATTCACGTGATCAACGGGCGCCTAATTGCAATGCTTAGGGTCAGCCTTGTTTTCAAGCGTGCCAGTGTGTCAGCATTTTTCGATCATCATTTGAAGTCTGCAAAGATCCGGAAACGGAGGCCCATCCTTCCATGCTATCAAGGTTGGTTTGGGGCCGGTTTATTGCGGTTTCTTTATTGTCTCGACCGCCACAGCCCAAGACATCATGAGAACCCGGGCTCGTCAATACCTATTCCTCTACGCAAGGGCCAAGCTTTTCGGACCGGCATTTCGAGCGTGATATTTTCTAGAAGCTGAGGGCGCTTGTTGGGCGCCTCCTGCATTTTTCAATGGCTTCTTACGGAAGCTTCTGGCATTAAGGATCCCCCGTCTCTTTGAAATTATCAAATCACAGTACACATTTCAAAAAACCCTGGCAAAGCCCAGACTAATCAACTAACTATGTAGTCTCTATTGATAGTGTGATTGTCTTATATACACCTTTTAATATATTATTCATTCATTAGGAAATGAGTACCTGATGAACGTCCATATATATTTATTTAAAGCAAATTGTGCAATGTACAAGGACTGCGTAGTATCTTACCAAGTCCCTACCAACTGAATATCAAGTCTCTACCACGAGTGTACAGGATTACAATGTAAGATATGAGTACACAGAAGATTGACTCTGTGTGTTGAAGGATTTATCGTGAACATAGGGCTCAGCATAGAAAAAGTGTAGAGCCAGATCGTAAACACGCCGATTTTATGAGATTCTACAGTAGAGAATAATTGATGAAATCTGATGTAATACGTCACCCTCAGATAGCGTCGTGATTCGCGATAGGTTTGGAAAGACAAGCTTGAAACAATACAGGTGTGATGCAAGTTAAGTCCATCAACCGTGACAATTGCGAATGTGCTTCTGTAGCTTGCGAAGTTGTATGCTTCGCACTTCGTAGATATGAATTTGGATGATGGACCTAAACGACTCCTCACTGGTCGCGAATTTGGTGCATGACGACTACGAACCTATCAAGTTCATCGTCACAACCATTGGCACCTGAGTTCGTGACTCTGAGTAGTCTTGGGTGGCAGTCCAATGGCAGCCCAATGTCAGTCTGTCAAACACCGTGATTCCAGTTGATACACTCTGTACATGTTGAATCAGAGACGGAGACTGATCTATAGGCATAGAATCAGCGTGCAATTTCCGATATACACTTCATGAGGTCGAGTTCTTTACAAGCCAATTGGAGGGAGAGGAATTAATAGTATCCCAATTCGGCCATCGGCCCTCTGTAAATGCACAGGGGTCAAAGTAAAGTAAATCTATGTCACCAATAGTAAAGGGGGCGAAAGAAACAATACTGATCTCTCAGGAGTCGCAAATCAGCTTAGTATCAAGCGTAGCCAGTGATAAGATTAGTTGCTTGCCAACGAGCATGGTTGGCATGGGAATCCTCAGGACAACGATGACCTTGGGAATCCAACATCTGGGCAGCGTGGGGGAATTAGAAGGATTGTGTTTGATCCTTGTCCATTTTGTACAACTTTTGTAGATCAGCTTTATTGTTCGCTTTGTATCCTTTATATTCCGCCTTGTTTTAACAGCTCTTTGACGATCCACTCGTTTTCCTCTGACCACCATCATGCCAGAAACTACCACCGCCCAAGCTCAGCCAGCTACAAAGGCAAAAGGTGCACCGCCAGCAGCAGCAGCGCCAGCACCAAGGAAAGTGCGGTTCAACGTTGGTACGTGCACGTCGGACGGCTTACTCGTCCCCATACTAATCCTTCTCACAGGTACTCAATACCAGGTTCTCGATGTGGTTGGTGAAGGAGCCTATGGAATCGTTTGCTCAGCAGTACATCGACCAAGTGGTCGTAAGGTCGCTATCAAGAAGATCGCTCCCTTTGATCACTCCATGTTTTGCTTACGGACACTTCGTGAGCTCAAACTACTCAAGTTCTTGAGCGAGGCTGGTGTTAGCGAAAACGTATGTCATTTGTTCGTCCTCAGTTTCCTCTTACTCACGTTCCAAAGATCATTTCGATTTTGGATATCATCAAACCACCAACGATAGAAGCGTTCAAAGAGGTTTATTGTATGTCGCCGACTTCAATGCCACGTCAGAACGCTGCTCACGCGAACCTCTTTCATCAGTGATCCAAGAGCTCATGGAGACCGACATGCACCGCGTTATCCGGACACAAGATTTATCCGACGACCATGCACAGTACTTCATCTACCAAACCCTCCGAGCCCTGAAAGCCCTCCACTCTGCGGATGTTATTCATCGGGATCTGAAGCCTTCCAATCTCCTTCTCAATGCCAACTGCGATCTCAAGGTGTGCGACTTTGGTCTCGCACGTTCTGTCAAGACAGCGGAACCATCGGGTACAGAAACCGGCTTCATGACAGAATA
>Ga0247741_1001089_pt1 | contig 14958 bp, 17 predicted proteins | sample UWRJL213509R2_FD_180945 | JGI IMG/M metagenome (GOLD analysis project Ga0247741, IMG submission 180945) | Plant litter microbial communities from Arlington Agricultural Research Station in Wisconsin, United States - UWRJ-L213-509R-2 | ecosystem: Environmental > Terrestrial > Plant litter >... | reverse complement strand
ATGGAGTACTCCAGAGCGTCGTATAGCATTGTAGCAAGGGTCCTTAGGTCCATAGCAAGTGACCCTTGCTCTGCGTTGCTATGGAGCACTCCATCAGGGGAGTCCCACTGGAAGATTCCGAAACACCCACTTCTCTCAACTTTTGCTCGACGCTGCACTCGGGGTCCTTTCCTAATTTGGTGGGTGCCATCAGTCTTGTATCCTGCGCTGCAGACTTGGACACGCTCCTGCATGGGTTGATAATCTGTTGGTGATTCGTTGACATACGTATTTACTAATACAAGAAGGTAATGATCTTTTCCTACCAAAAAAACCATGTCTGTATACAATGTGCTGCAACTCACTAAATAAACTTCTACTAACACAGCTTTGTGAATGAGCGCTTCCGAATGCCCGCCTTCATACGAGTATATATTAAGATTCAGCTTCGTTCATACACTAAATTACATCACTCGTATTTGTAGCTGCTGGTCCAATTTTACCAGCCTCTCCAGTAATATGTGCCCAAGCAAGAAGTCCGCGAGTGGACAGTAAATTCGAAGATGACGGACCGAAATGCGGCAAAGATCGAACTTTCAAAGGGTGATGGTGCAAGCCCGGCTTGCCGGTTTAACTCAGAGGGGGTAAAATACGATATCGTGTCTGTAAATCATCCTCACGCAATGAAACTTGTGAGCGGAAGTTGCAGGAGTGAAACTTATGGTAGTGGTGAGTCGCGTTCAGAAGTTACGCACGTTCACACAAGCAATACCGGCTACATCTACTTCGTAAGAATACCTTTATTGACTAATATGAGTCTCATGTAGTTAGGTTTAATAAGCATTTTCCTGGATGTTATCTACGAAACACTGACCATCACCCATGTAAGCGTTACTTAGAGGGGCGGCGACTGATGGCACCCGCCCAATTTGGCAAGGACCCCGAGTGCAGCGCCGAGCAAAAGTTGAGAGAAGTGGGTGTTTCGGAATCTTCCGGTGGGACTCCCCTGCACTCCATAGCATCCATAGCAAAAACAGGTTTTGCCGATGTACATCTAAGTAGCACATGTACACAAAATTTCGGTGAGTCCATCAAAGATACGTGCAGCTGCTGAGCTCGCTATCGATAAATTCCAATATGTAGTTCGTTGGGGCTCGTGCTGGTGAATGAAAACCACTATTCACTAGATTTTTTTTGATACATGACTGGCTTTATATCTACTTGTTCCCAAGCTTGAGATGAAAGGGTCTGCAGTGTTCAAGATATTGGCCGAGTCAGAAAATCGTCAAAGAATATATTATAACCAAGACACCAACATGGATTGCATCACAAATAAGGGGTATGATAGCTGGAATGATAAAATTGTACATGGAGAGAGACTGGGCTGCGAAATTTTGTTGGGGCTTGCCGGTTGTCGAGTTGTCAATGCGTGGTTTTTATGTGTATCCAATTTGGGATGCTGGGCGCTAACAGACTTTGTCAAATTCCGTTGTAGACCAGGAGGGTATCTCACACACACCCTCAAAAGGTCAGACTTGTACTTTTTCCAGACTGAAAGCAAGCCTAGTTATCCGGCAGCTGCTCGACTCGGATTTGCCTGGTTGATATCGCTGTGATGAGTACCTAAGCTCATCAAATTAATGAGTTGTTGATTTAGTCTAGGATGTCTCACCTGAGTTGACCACGGTAATACAACATTATCTACCATTGTACACAGACTGAGGTGCAAAATTGACTGTAATTGTAGACGTCCAGACGTCTCTGAACCCAGCCTGCTCTTATGCATTACAGTCCCTCAACACCCTCACTTCTTGCGGGATTGTGATGCAAAACAGTGTGCCAGGCGGTTGCTGAGGGTCGTTGAATCACACGCTGCACAGTGATGCGCCATCACCACAAGTTCATGCGCCAGATACCTCTTGTGAACCGGATGACCAACGCCAGCAGCGGTGGTTTGGTTCAGGTCACCAATTCATCAACGCACCATGATTACTTGGTCCCAGCAGCTCATACTGATAATACATTGTACGTCGCTTTTGATTATTATCTGAATCTACCAACCATGGCTGCCGTTCATGAAAGGCTGGGGGTAACTAGGTCGTTAGATGTTTTGTTAAGTCATAGCTGGACTCGGATAAAGAGCACTATGTGGGTGGGAATGTATTTTACGGATGGTGTGAGTCTCGTCAGAGTGGTATCATGTGTATCAGGTAAACAATTGCATTATCCAGTAATGCATTAGAGTGACGTTTCCCGATGGCGTATTGCATTTGCCAGTAGTGCATCAGAGCGAAGCTTCTGAGAGTATATTATATTAGCCTGTAATGTAACCTGGTTCTGACGTGTATCGGGTAAACAATTGCATTAGCCAGTGATGCATTAGAGTGAAGTTTCCAATTGTGTATTGCCTTCATCAGTAATGCATCAGAGAGAAGTTGCCGCCTCGGAGGGTATATTGTATTAGCCAGTAATGCAACAGACTGAGGTTTCCGCTGGTGTATTGCACCAGAATGCGGCAGACAACTCAAACCTTGGGTGATGCATAATATTTGCGAGAGGGATGAATTCCTGGTCTGTATTGCACGAGACAGACAACCCGAAGGTGTGAAGCTAATGCACTAAATGTCAACTGACGTTTGTCATTATATGGCGCGAGATATGTCGGATTACACAAGATAAAGAAACAAAGACAATATTATATAAACTCTGCCGATACTGGTGATAGAAGGCCCGTAAATCACAAATTAATATCAGTAGAGTAAATGATACCAAGATAAAAAAAATGAGACGTTGCCGTTCCAGTCCAAGAATCAAGAAAAAGTGGTATACATATGAGTGCACTCTCGTAGCTCCCTTGAGAACATACGAGAGCGGTCCTTTACTAAGAATTGCTGGAGGAAGGTCTTCAGTCTAGTACGGGCGCGCATAGCCCAGAGTCTACTTCTGCCGTGGCCTTAGAATATGTTAGCGGCTTGTAAGATCACGATGGCGAGAAAACATACCTTTTATTGAGAGTCTCCTTTCCACTTGTCACCGCCTTCCGTTTCTTTCCCTCCTCGCTGATCTGATTCAAACACCCCAAGCACTTTGAGAGATCATCCACCATCTTGAACCACATGGGTTGGGAATCTTCCTGCCATCGGGTACGAGCTTGAAGTGCGTGGCCCCACCACACAACCAGGGTCAGAACAGATACTAGACCATTAGGCCCTGCTCGAAGTAATGGTGACCACGCATCAGCATCGACGGAGTAGAGGGGCTTGGAAAGATCTGTATCGGACTTGCGTACATCTGGTTGCAGGGCGTGCCACCACTTAACGATAGCGATACCAAATTCATGTGGATCAGAAATGGTTGGAATACAGTGATACTGCCGAACACCCTGTCGCGTTTTGAGAGCCCACTTGTTCCACTCCTCTGGGCGATGACAGGTTGATGGAAGCGGACCCTTACGAAAAACAACAGTCAGAAATGATCACAAGTAAGAGGTAGTGCATTACCTTTGTCCCAGTCAGGCACCCATATCCAAGCTTCCCCTCTAGCTTGCTCCATACATCGACGCACTTCTGCCACTCCTCACCCATGTCCCGTACGAGTAGATGATTTCTGGCCTGTACAGCCCAATCGGGTGGGGTACAAGGAGGAATGTTTTCCTTCTCGTTTTGTGAGATAGGTATCGTCTTTGATGTGATTGGTACCACTTCAGAATGCTTTGAGGGTACCACAGGGCGCCCTGAACGACGGACTTCCTCAGTAGGTTGATTCTCAGCAGGGCGCAGAGGGAGTGAAGATGTCAGAGATGAGGTTGATATTCCAGGTTGATTCTCAGCAGTGGGCGAAGGGATGGAAGGCGTCAGAGTTGTGATTGATGCCGTCTCATTCGACAACAGGCTCTGGCTGAGAGCGCCAATGTTTGAAGTAAGTCTGCCTGGTCCTTTTTTGCGAGGTTTGGGTAGCGCGCTGACTGGGATTTGAGCAGCTTGTGGCACAATGATTGGGGTTTGAGTGGTTGATGGCGCTGCGAATGGGGTTTGAGCAATTGGTGACATGGCCGCTGGATCTTGGGTAGGCGGCTGCACTGCGACTGGCCCGTGACCAATTGATGGTGCGCCAACTGGGATTTGGGTCACTGAGGGTGTAGTAACACCTGGGGCCTGAGTAGGCGATTGCGTCGCAACAGGCACCTGACTATTCGATGGCGTGACGACTGGCGTCTGAGTAGTCGATGGGGAAACAACCGGTGTTTGAGGTATGCCAACGGGTGTAGGGACCAGTGATGGCTGAGTAGGCGGTAATACAGCAAACAATGCATGGATAGGTGGTTCCATAGTGGATCTCACGGTGCCAGGCTCTGATACAAAACTATCGGATTGGTTTTGTGATGCAATACCATAGCCCAACGTTTGACCATCACCATTGACAGAGTATGATGCATTACCCACGAAGGGTTGACCAGCGTGAGCGTTGAAGGTGAACTTGTAAGGTCCGTTATTGGTTTGGCGGTCTTGGGTTGAATCTTGAAACGAATCGAAGTTGAAAGCCAGGTTCGACGAGTTACTGAAGTCGGACATGAAGGAGTGATCATTGACGCAGGAGCGCTCATTTGAAATGTCGAACATAGGGAAGTTGGAGTGAGACTGGGAAGACATGGCCTCGTCGTCAACCATGTGGTTCATGTCAAACCAGCCTGGACAGAGCTCCTGCTCCTGATTCCGATCGAATGGGATTGTTATTTGGGCGGCATTCGTGTTTGGAATCGAAATGTGTATGTCAGAAAGTAGGTGTGATTGAGAATGGCCGTTGTGTTCGGGCTGCAGGAGTGGTGCTGAAGTGTCTCCAACTGGTGCATTACCAAGAGATGACGTGTATTGAACAGTCAAACGAGGAATGGAACGTAGGTCCAAGTGGGTAGTAGTCCAAAAAGTGTCTGCTTCCAGTCTTGCATTACTGTGAGCCCTGTCCGACTCGAGGGATAAGGTTGGCAGTTGCAAACTTGCTGTGGCTGGGACTGCTGTTCGAGAATGGTGCATTAGAGAGGATTTGATTAAACAAAAGAGAATCGTACCAGCATGACCAAGCAAAGGCAACGACAGAGAGCTGGCCGCTTGGACCCCAGGTTCTGAGTGATACATTAGCGCGACGAAGATATAAAGATCGTTGGAATTCTCACCAAGTGCCCCATCACCAATAGCCATGCTCCCCTCATCTGTCTCCTTGATCGCGAATTGGGCTTGGTCAAGATCCCCTCCCACCTGCTTCCAAGCTGAGATGACTTCAGACTGCTGTCCACTCGTCCTCAATGCAGGTTCCCCATCATTTCTAGTTGTAGTATTGCTCTTCTTGTTCTTCTGACGAGATCGGGGGTGTTCTTTCTTCGCCTTTGCCTCCGTTCTGGTATCGGTTATGGTGGTATCAGATATGGAAAAGGGGGCAATGAGAGCTGAGGTTGATTTTTCCGCATGTTGGGCAGAGTAGAGGGCTCTGGCGTCTTGAGTTGAAGTGGCTATGGGGGCAAAGGCATGTGTTGGAACATAGATCGGAAAACATCGACAAACACTCACGATAGACAGAGTCAACGAATTCTGCAAAAGGCATCATGACCGATTTCTCAAAGGTCGTGTGTGCCTGTGCAAATCTGGAACCTAGCGGATTGGTTCCGATATGATGGCTTGTGGATTGAAGTCAATAATTTTTCGTATCTCATGTACCAGACATCGCTCACCTGGCAACTGCAATAGCCCCGGCGTCCTTTGGACAAGGTCCACCCATGAGCACACTGAATGTCCATCCAGTTTCAGAGGCCAGATGTGTCAAGATCTCGTCCAGTATCGCTGGGCATCCATCAATCGCACTGACGGTGGACTATTAGAAGCTATCAGGTGACTGGAACTGAGGTAACTTACTGCTGATACTGCTCTGGTGATCGCACATCGGAGTCATCAGAGTCATTGTCGTCCATCAAATCTGCGAGTTCTGTAAGCTTCTCCTCAATTTTGTCCTTGGTGGTCTGGTCCTGCTCCTCGAACACTTCCTGGGAGATTGCCTTGACTAAATTCAGCTTTTCCCCCTTCAAGAGACCTGTCTTCTCCATAAGTGCCTTCTCCACCGCAGGTCGGATCTTTTCCTGGTAGTAAAGCTTGGAGAACATCTCCCATGGCTTCAGTTGTTGTTTTCGGTTATTTGGTGTGAAGATCTTGAGAGAACGAGGGCGTTGTCGGCCAGACGTGTGGGTGCTAGGATTGATTCTCCAACGGTACCAATTCTTGAGGCGCTAATAAGATGTGGGTAAGTTTCAGACCGCATAAACATATTGAGCATTGACATACCGCTAATGCCTTGTCCATTGCACTTGTCACATTTTGGCGTTCTTCGATTGACAAGTCCTTCACAGGTCGGTTTGGATAGAGCTCCGTATGAACAGAGTACTTGCTGAACCAAACTTCCTTCAGGTTCGCCCAAAAATTGGTGTAATGGCGATCTCCATAGCTAATAGCTGAGTAGTCTGGAAGATACAACTGGAGGAGCTCGGTCTGCTCCTGAGTTGCCCAAGTAGGTGGTCCCGGATTATGACCCATGGCGGAGTAGAATGATATTTGGAAGCACGTCGCACAAAGATTTAGGAGAGGGACACTGAGGGAGAGGAAATCAAATTCCCCCCTCGTTCAACCTTAACTAGGTGCCTATGCACCTACTCTTGTCTTAGAGAACCTAGGCATTCAAAATTTTCTGAAAATCCAGATGAAGAAGAGCCAGGCGCATCATCGCTCTCGCTGTGTACTCCATTTCAAGTGTGAAGACGATGCACGTGCGCAACATTGTCGCGATGTCCCAATTTGGCAATGCCCATACTACATTTGAATACATCTAGCCCATGCCCACTAGAGAAGCCAAGTTTCCTTCTTTCTCCTTCGTAGAATTACAGCGTGTAGTTATGCAGAGACCTTAGGCACTATCTCAGGAAGGAAATACGCCGTACCAACTTAGGTTGCTAGCAACCCATGTCTCCTCGGCCATGAACTCACAGAAGAACGCCTGGAGCCTCATTGAAGACCCACAGGCGAATCAAGAGAGGAACCTGCTCACTTTACATGACTAAGAATTGTATTGCACCACTGCAAGACAAGTAAGGATACTGCTGTACCCTTTTAGCTACATTTTTTTAATCAGACAACGTGGATTTGGAGAACCCCTGAGAATCCTGAAGTTCTTGGACAGTCCTTCCTTGGTGTTTGGGGCCTGACGCAAATGAAAGATGATGCACCTGATACAATTCTCTGTCATGGCTTGCGCATCGTGATTGTGAATCCCATTTTTGAACCAATCACAATTAAACCTCAATTTCTTACATCGTCGTACATGGCAATCTATGGAGGTAGCGGACTTAACAGGTGCACGTGTGTCCCGTCTGTGTCATCTCAGACAGTCTAGCAACCAAAGAAGGCTTCACCTTCACCGAAGAAAAGGCCGAGCCTCGACTCAGAAGCTGTCTGGAAAGATATAAAAAATACACTTAGAATCAATATCCACAAGTTACTTTCGCTCCTCGCTCAAGCTCATATCACCTTGTCGTATCACCATGACTGAAAAGGGAAAGCAACCTGCCTCTAACTCTTCCATCTCTGCAGATGAGGCTGCTTCTCCTCTGACGATGGGCGACCTCCTCGCTGTTCTTACAATCATCACGGGTGGGGGTAAGCATTTTAGTCTCGTCTTCGCATACTGTTATTCATGCCTCAAAATTTAGACATCCCATCCCAAGTCATCATCAACCGCCTTCGTGGAAACAGTGCCGCTCCCTCCGAGGCAGCTGAGGCCAGCACTGATGACGGTGGTAAGCCTTTTCACACTCTTCTGCCAGCAGTACCTGAGTTATTTATCTCTAGACGACTTTGAGGCCGTCTCCGCTGTGTCTTCTGAGAGTGGAAGCGATGATGCCTCTGTCTCTGCTGTTTCCCCCACTCCCGCCTTGGCTCCAGTGCTTATTGCACCAGCTACGCCCGTCGCTCCGGCTCCGGCTCCCATAGCTGGTCCTTCTAATTTTGTGGACCCTTCCACATGCTTTTATGTGGTTTTTGTTGGGAGGCGTGTTGGCGTCTACAGCATGGTGAGTGAAGTTTGTTGTGACCAAGTCTTGGATGAGTACTGATGTATGTTTAGGGCGACCGTTTCTCCACTCGTCGTAGGTGTGCCAGGAGCATGCTACTGTAAATTCAATAGTCGTGCCTTGGCTGAAGCCGCATTCGAGGATGCGCAGGTCACTGGTGGTGTATGCATTGTTTATCTTATACCTAGACTCACGGACTATCCAAGTGGGGGAATTAACGGCTCCACCGGTCGTTGCTTCCCCCACACCCTTTTTACATAGCAGTATTTATATCTTGTACCTGATCTCTTGACAATCATATCGCATGTGCACTGTACTCTCTCAGCCCAGACTGAACCTTCGTGTATCCGCTCATCGTGTCCCACCCTGTCCTACCTCTTTCTGAAAATTTAGACCATGTCTGGAACCTTGAACTGTTGAGAACATGTCCCACTTCTTTTACCATAGGTATTTTACAGTATTCATTGTAATCCACCTACCATCCCATGAATATATGTTGACATCGTTTTACGTTCATCATTCAGAGTCTGAGGGCTGATTCCTTAGACAACTCCTCGTTCATCATCTTGAAGTCTCAAAGGGTCACACGCACGTATGGCGAAAGGCTACTTTGGAAATCTCAGATCAACTTGGCCGTATATGTCGCAAGTGAGAAACAATTTATATCGGCGGGCAGTTCAAATGTGAGACCATGATGAGTGTCATTAAAAATTATATGTTATACGTTTAGAGGTTGAGCGTAGTAGCAGTGAAATGTTCTTGGTGAGGATGCAAGATGGAAGGTAGAAACGTGCCCTTCTTACAGATAGAATTCGTGACCTACTAGCCGATGCGATGTTTGTGACTCTATTTAAATAATTGAACCATGATCAGCAGTTTTATCGCAAAAACCAAAGCATAGACTTTGAGAATATATATACATGAATAAGTTGGGAAAGTTTCAGGGTACAGATCGGTAATATACGTGCGCAATCTAAGGATTTGTGTTTTCGTGAACATTTCTCAGCGTTTTCTTAATTACTGATCTGATTGGCTCATGGCAAGTCAATAATGAAATTATGCACTCTCTGCTGAACTTTGGGCTTGGAAAACAATCATCGTCTAACTAGGGCCTCTGAAGAACACATGTCAGCTTTATGCAGGCCTTTGGCCACTGAGGATAGCCTGTTAACACACATTTCAGCAGTATTCAGCAGTACTCTGCCGTCTCGTGCCGAACCATACATCAGGTAAATGTGTTGGCCGAACTGTCCCAACAGAATATGGGGTTCGCCAGTCCAGCATCACTTTTCCAGCGTCACTACCCTGAAGACCCAAGATGGTATGCTTGACTACCTCCATTCTCTTTGTAAGTACTAACACCTTTCAGATGCGCTTCACATCCGAGGAAATGGTCGTCCTAAAAACCATAGTCCCAGGTTTCCGCGCTGCAAAAACTAAAACCAAACGGGCTGATTGCCTTGCTCACGCGTACATCGTCTTTTTCAGCGACTTCCCAATTCAAAGGACTGTAGACATGGATGAAGGTGAGATACTGTGGTTAACGAACCAAAAGAAGAAAGTACGCATACTTACATTTGTAATTTACTTCGCTGTCTCACCTCTTTTCTTTTCAGCGCATTTGCAATGCGCTCAGCTGGCTCACCTGGAGCTTTGTGTAACCCATGGACCTGTGCTTGTCGTCTGTCATATACATATTTTTATCTTACTGTGTCGCATAAAACTGTATGTATGACTGTTATCTAGAGTGTACTATACTATCTACCATCTACGTTTGAAAACCTCTACGAATTCATCTTGACAAGTTTTCAGTGCCTTCAGATCTTCGACAAGACAGAAAATATATCGTGCCTTCCACTGGAGAAGGTGCCTACCCATAATCTGGTCAGTCTCTCCCTCATCGAACTTCTTCAACGAATTTTTCAGTTCCTTCCACTCCCAAATAATGCATACAAGGTCTGTGCGCACCTCCTGTGCAAAAGTAATTGGTGGTGTGGTGTGGAGACAGGTCAGCCGCTGGTGCTCAAACTCCTGGTGAATGCGGAGGCAACGCCCATGAAGTCCTTCACAAATGTGCTTCATTCCAACGCGAACGAGACACGAAGATATCACGTATGGAGGGAATCCGTCCCAGTTGGCCATTTCTTCGCTCTCGGTGAGTGCATAGGTGGCTTTGAAGTGACTAGCAAAGGCGGCAGTCGTTTTGGGTAGGCGTATGCTGGCAAGTTCATACACTCCAGCAGGGATAGTGGGCATGCGAATCGAGACCTTGGCTGGTCCCCGTTGCTTCTCATAAGCTCAACGATTCTGCGCTGAACGAAGTGCTTTTGCTCTTAAAAGAAATGATTAGACACTATACAGTCCTTCAGAGGGATAGGTATCTCACTTCTCGGTCTGTTCATATTTCTTCCAATTTCTCTTTTTGGCCGCTTTCTTGGCTTCCGTGGTGAGATGTTTGGCACTTCGACCCATATGAGGATGAGCTGGCTGCTGAGCGCGTATCTCTAGAATTGGCGTCTGAGACGGTGAACAGAGCCAGATGGGAGTAGCGCACGCAATATATAAATTAGTACCGCACCAGAGGCAAAGTTGTGTACTTCTTTGCAAGCTGCTAATGCATCAATCTCAATTTCAGAACTGGTGAACAGACGTACCCCTTTGTTACCCACACCTTGCTCGGTGTCTTTTTCCCATCCTACGAAATGCCGGCGTCACGGAGTGGGTTTCAAAGTGGACTCAAGTATTATGGCACCAAGCAAGACGCTCCAAAACAGGATATTCCAATTATTCATCGATATGTTGAGTACAGTTCTACCTCTTCGGGTGAAATGGTTGCTACGTCCTCGACGATCAAGACTAAACACTGTGAAAAAGTTGTTGAGGACACGACGGACCAAATGGAAGTGGATCCCAACACAAGTGAACCTGCGATCATGAATCACCCTACTGACAACCAGAATCACAAGTGTTCAGATGACGCACCAATTGACCAGGCGTATATTGAGCATATGCAAGAAGAAGGCGAGCCAAGTGAGGAGGTCTTGAAACGAATCCGACCGAAAGGAGTATGTGCCGTTGATTTCGTCTCAGTAATTGCTAATTCCAATAAACAGGACGAGTCGTTGTGGCAATGGGAACCATATTGCGACCTCTTTATGGAGGAGATGATCAGGCATGAAGGATGGGGCTTCTGGAGTTCCCAAAAATGTGTCGATTGCAAAAGTGCAGATAGCGAATACGAATGTGTTAGCTGTGGAGATAGGCAGATGCGTTGTAGCGGGTGTCTGCTCACTAGACACAGTGTCCTATACTTGCATAGAATAAGGGTGCGTTGAATCCATCCAATTTTGTTGACCTGTTTGGTAATAATATGTTTTCTAGCGATGGAATGGCACCTACTTCGAACGATCAACGTTGAAAGATCTTGGCCTCAGGAAGCAGTTAGGACACCCACCTGGCGAGATTTGCTTGAGACCTGAGACTTTGCGCGATGACTTCTGGATTACGGACATATATGGGATGCACAACATCGCGGTTGACTTCTGTGGGTGCGGACAGGGCAACCAGAAGCACATTGTCCAGCTTCTTCGTTCACGGCTGTATCCCGCAACGGTGGTCAATCCCAAATCGGCCGCAACATTGAGGCTTTGGAGATGTTTGAAATGTTGTCATACGAATCAAAAGTTTCAGTGTTTGAGTTCTACCATACCCAGAGTAGACTGACCGACAACACTGGGATGAATCTGCCAAATGTCAGTCAGATTTCATAATATGTCACATAGACGATTAGCTAACCTACTGTGAAATAGGATCGCTACCTGTCGTTTCTTCGAATGATCCATGAGTGGCGCCACCTGAACATGTTGAGACGAGCAGGTCGCGGACACGATCCAGCTGGAGTCGATGCTACAGCAGAGGGAGAATGCGTGGTCATGTGTCCAGCATGTCCGCATCCCGGTATTAACATGCCCGAAGGTTGGGAAAAGGTTCCTGAAGATAAACAGTGAGTCTGAAGTGAGGACATGGAAAGAATGATCAGACCTGACACACCGCTGTTATAAGGTTCCTTCATGCCAAGTTTGTCGCATTAGACGCCAATTTCCGTCTCAAGCGAAAGAATGTATCTAGTCAGAAGGCTGATCCAGGTTTGAGTAAGGGCTGGGTGTATTTTGTGGAGGAGTCCGCATACAAGACTCACATTGCAAACCACAAGAATGAAACGGAACCAGTTAGTTATCATCAGTGAATTGCCTCGTGCGAAAACCGGAAACTTACTTGATGACTCAAACATTAGAAGAGCACCTGCTCGCAACATGGGGCTGTCAATCTTGCAAATGTTTCCAGAGGTCAAGGAAACGCAGCCTCGGGTATCGCCAATGTGGTATGCTCGAGACATGACATGAAGCTTCCTAGCTCAGTCGGTGATCTTCAAGTTGGCGAACGGTAAATAAATTTGATATCTCTCCTACTTCGAATTGCTGACGCCAATCTTTCAGATATTGTAATATGGATTATCTGTTTTACAAAGGCATAATTGGCTCTAAGCTTAAGTCATATGTGGTCTCATATGATATCGCATGTCAGTGGTCGATCCACCTTCGAGAGCGTATGTTTGCTCTAGACCACGAGTTCTTCCTTTTCAATGATGGAGTTTTTGTCAAATTCTTAGTCCCAAAGTTTCATCTTCCGGCTCATATCGCCGCATGTCGCACGAGATACTCCTTCAACTTCTGTCCTGGCTGTGCGCATACGGATGGAGAGGCACCTGAATGAGGATGGTCAGATACCAATCCGCTGGCCACAAGCACACGTGAGATGGGACCTGGAACTCGGCGAGATACACTGGACTTTCACTTTGGGGACTTTAACTGGCAAAAAATTATGAAGATTGGTACGTGGCCTTGATACATATACCTGTTCAGACTAATAGTTTATGATTCAGGTGCGAGCATGGCGAAAAAAGCGACACTTGCGGGCCTCGACATGGCTGAACACGTTATCGCTCACGATGAGCTGTCATCCACCCTCAGTGACAATATTGTGGAATCCTGGATGATGGAAATAGAGGCATAGGAGAAAGACCCCACATGTTACGACTGAGACAATAGACTTAAGTCGAAAGACGTGGTCTATAGTCAGAGGGGTCGGGTCTGGCCTTATCTCAATAAACAGAATGCCTCAGACGAGGTATTGTCTGTGTTAGAGTAGATGCAAGGTTTGCGAGTTAAGAACTAGCTAAGGTACATCCCTACTCTCTACTGTGTTTTATAGTAAATGATGGAGTCATACTCGATAGAGGGTGAGAGTCACTATGAGTCTGTACGAGTCAAGCATAATAGGAGACAAAGAGAAATGAGTCGAGAGGAGTCACTAATGTACAGTAAGAAGGTGAAAAGGTGAGCGCAGCCGTACACGTGATTGGATCACGTGGTAGAGGAGTGTATAGTCTGTAAAGAAAAGGAAAAATCGTAACATTACCCCCTTCTTATCCAAATTTTCCCTGAAAATTTCTTAGTTCCCATAAGGTTCTCCCGTAATGTTGGCTTCGGTGTCTTCATCCCAATGGTCCTCTTGGTCAACCGTATCATGAAAATTGTTGCGGCGCTCTTCTTCCAAGACTCGAGGGTGTTTCACACAGTCTCGGGGAAAATGTCCAGTGTTGTTGCACCATCGGCACTTTCGGTTGAGACAATCCTGAGAATAGTGTCCTCGTTCGCCACAACAATAGCATTTAACGTCGCTGGGGTAAGGGTGTTTTCGGACCACGTTCTTGCCCTTGTTGGTAGGTTTGTGGGCCTCGGTCTGAGTGGGTAAGGGTCCGGCAGACTGAGTACGTTGAGAAGAGGAAGGGGTGGCGGTCTGTTGGATGGAGGCTGAGATCGGCTTCTTTTGGTTTTGTTGCAAGGCGGCGTTGATTTCTGCAAGTCGTCGTTGGGAGGTGACTTCTTTCCTGACGGGGTTGGCGGCCTTTCCAGCGGATTTAAGCTTGAAGGCGAGTGTAGGAGTGATGAGCTTCTCCATCTCCTTGTAAATGGCTGCGGTGGCTTCGGGTCGGATGGAAAAGGTGTCTGGAGGGGTCGGTCGTCGATCAACCGAATAGGGAGCGTAACGGGTCGGAGAGGGTTTGGTGGAATTGGGAGGGGACGATGTGCGCGAAGCGTCCCTTGTAAGTGGAGGAGGAGTCGATGGTGCTGATACGAATGGTTGAGATGAGGCTGGGGAGATGGGTGGTTTCTTCGATACCTGGCGACGTTTCTCGATTACTCGGTTGAATTTCCGCATTCGAGTCCTATTGTTGATGGCGTTTAAGGTGGTATATGCCAAGGCTTTGTTTTGATCCGCGGTTTGTTGGAGCCGAGCGATGGTGGCTCTGATGTCCATGTCGTTTCGAGCCAGTGATTCGACGAGGATAACGTCTTTGCCCATTGGGTTGTCCCATCGTTCGTCTGTGGCTTTAATCAGGTCCTCAGCGAATTTGGGATCCTGGAACCAAGTGAACGCCTCTCGGGGTAAAATGGCGATGTCTTTGGTTCCTTCCACGTTTTCGGCCCAATAATGAGCGTCAGGGGACATGTCATCGTCGATGTATACGAATTCGGAGGGGTTGGAGCTGTTGTTGGAGACCATGTTGAGATGAGGGTGGTAATTCGAGAATGTGATTGGAATGTTATGGATTCAGACAGTACTTTAGTGTCCCCCACCTGTTCCAGCTGGATTCCAGTGGATTCCAGTGGATTCCACTGTATTCTACTGGAATATATCTTTGTGTGGATTTTTTCATTTTTATCAACTATATTCTGGGTACATTCCAGGTCATTCCAGGTTGTTCCAGGTCATTCCAGGTCATTCCAGTTGATTCTCATACAGTTTAGCTT
>Ga0247741_1001088_pt1 | contig 14958 bp, 11 predicted proteins | sample UWRJL213509R2_FD_180945 | JGI IMG/M metagenome (GOLD analysis project Ga0247741, IMG submission 180945) | Plant litter microbial communities from Arlington Agricultural Research Station in Wisconsin, United States - UWRJ-L213-509R-2 | ecosystem: Environmental > Terrestrial > Plant litter >... | reverse complement strand
GACGAACTTGCGCGTGCGTGGTGCGGAGGACTTCGCGCGCCACGTATCGAAGTCGATGTTCGACAGCGGCACCACCACGGTGACCACGTCGCCGACCTTCGCCTTGAGCTTGTGAGCGAGCTCCTTGCCCATGATGATCGGCGGCAGCTCGCCCGGCCCGGGCTTCTTCGTCAGCGTGTCGACGGAGCCGACGATCATGTGCTTCTCGAGATCGAGCACGCCGCGCACGAGCGTGGGATCGATGCCCTTGATCGCCACGCCGGAGAGCTCGCCCTTGCCGCGGGTGACGAGCATCTCGGCGAAGATGAACGGCTGCACGGCGAGCACGTCGGGATCGATCTCTGCCGCCGTCTTCATCACGTCGCGGTACTCCGCGAACGTCGCCTGCGACTTGAGGATGATCACGTGCGCGTTGACGCCGAGGACCTTGTCGCGGAACTGCTTCTGAAAGCCGGTCGTGACGGCGAGCACGATCGTGAGCGCGGCCACGCCGAGGGCGACGCCGAGCACCGACACGCTCGTGAACACGCTGAACACGCTGAGCAGGCCGAACACCGCCGTCGAGATCAGGCCGACGATGAACGCCAGCACTCCTGCGGTGTTACCGGCGCTGCCCAGATAGAGGATGAGCAGGCCGAGGAGCGTGACGACGGCCGATCCCGCCGCCATGCCCAGCATCATGGGGTCGCGCTTGCCTCCGTAGAGGTAGCGCCAGCCGATCCGAGCTTCGTAACGCACGCGGGGTTCGCACCTTAGAACCGCGACCGGCGACTGTCTATGCCCGGGGTCCGGGGTGAACCCGGCCCCCTCCACCTCGGGCCCGGGGACTCGTCGAGGGAAACTTACAAACCGTCTTGACTGACTGTTTCTTGGGCGGTACACCCTCCGACGGATGCCCGAGGCCGCACGTGCTCCTCGTACCCAGCAGCAGCGCCGCGATGAAACGCGCCGCGCTCTCCTCGACGCGGCGGTCGAGAGCCTGATCGAGGTCGGCTTCGCACGGACGACTACCCTCGAGGTGCAACGGCGCGCGGATGTCTCCCGCGGCGCCCTGCTCCACCACTTCCCGTCGAAGGCAGAGCTGCTCGTCGCGGCCGTGGATCACCTCGCCGAGATGCGAGCGCGGGAGCTGAAGCAGCTCGCGGCGGCGCTGCCCGAGGAGCGCGCCGGTCGGGCGCGCACGGACGCCGTGATCGGCCTTCTGTGGCAGTGCTTCAGCGGCACGTTCTTCCAGGTCACGATGGAGCTGCGCACCGCGGCCCGCACGGATCCCGAGCTGCGACCGGTGCTCGTGGTGGCCGAGCGCTCGCTGCGCGATCGGATCATCTCGCAGGCGCGCGTCTTGTTCGGCAAGGACGTCGCCGAGCACCCGGGTCTCGAGCGCGCGCTCGACCTGACGCTGCAGCTGATGATCGGCGCGGCGATGTCGTCGGTCCTCCACAAGGAGGAGTCGCACATGGACCTCTTGATCGACGACTGGAAGGCCCTGTTCCCCACCGTGCTGGCCAACGCCAGCACGGCGAAACCCATACGTCCGCGTGACCAGAAGGTGAAGCGATGAGCAAAGAACTCCGATTCGATGGGAAAGTTGCACTCGTAACCGGCGCAGGTGGTGGCCTCGGCCGCTCGCACGCGCTCCTGCTCGCTGCCCGCGGCGCGAAGGTCGTCGTCAACGACCTCGGCGGAAGCTTCACCGGCGACGGCAAGTCGTCCTCGGCGGCCGACAAGGTCGTCTCCGAGATCAAGGAAGCGGGCGGCCAGGCCGTCGCGAACTACGACTCGGTCGAGGACGGCGACAAGATCATCAAGACGGCGGTCGACGCGTTCGGCCGCATCGACATCATCATCAACAACGCCGGCATCCTCCGCGATGTCTCGTTCAAGAAGATGACGCAGCAGGATTGGGACCTCGTCTACAAGGTCCACGTCCTCGGCGCGATGAAGGTGACGCACGCCGCGTGGGCGCTGATGAACGATCAGGGCTACGGCCGGATCATCAACACCGCGAGCGCCGCCGGCATCTACGGCAACTTCGGCCAGGCGAACTACGCGATGGCGAAGCTCGGCATCCACGGCTTCACGCAGACGCTCGCGGCCGAGGGTCGCAAGAAGAACGTCATCGTCAACACGATCGCGCCGATCGCCGGCTCGCGCATGACCGAGACGGTGCTCCCGAAGGAGCTGCTCGACGCGCTGAAGCCCGAGTACGTCTCGGCGCTCGTCGCGAAGCTCGCGCACGAGAGCAACGAGGATACCGGCGGTCTCTACGAGGTCGGCGGCGGCTTCTTCGCGAAGCTGCGCTGGGAGCGCTCGGAGGGCAAGTCGTTCCGCCTCGGCCGCAACATCACGCCCGAGGACGTCGACACCGCGTGGAAGGACATCACGCAGTTCGACAAGACCACGCACCCCGGCTCGGTCGCCGAGTCGATGCAGCCGATCATGCAGAACGTCGAGGCCGGCCCGAGCAAGGGCGGTAACTCGTTCATCGATGTCGACCAGGCGCTCGGCTACAAGTACCCCGAGTTCACCTCGAGCTACGACGAGCGCGACGTGGCGCTCTACGCGCTCGGCGTCGGCGCGGCGCGCGATCCCAACGACGAGCGCGACCTCGCCCTCGTCTACGAGATGAGCGGCAAGGGCATGAAGGTCCTGCCGAGCTTCGGCGCCGTCCCCGCGATCAACATGGTGCTGACCATGGGCAAGAACGGCGTCACCGCGCCGGGCCTGAACTTCGGCATCGACCGCGTGCTCCACGGCGAGCAGTACACCGAGCTGAAGCGCCCGCTGCCGACGAAGGGCAAGCTGACCACGAAGGCCACGGTCAAGAACATCTGGGACAAGACCAAGGGCGCCGTGGTGGTCACCGAGTTCGTGACCTACGACGAGGCCGGCGACGAGATCGTGAAGAACGAGGTCGCCACGTTCGTGCGCGGCGCCGGTGGCTGGGGCGGCGAGCGCGGCCCGAGCGCCGACGTGAACGTTCCGCCCGATCGCGCGCCCGACAAGACGATCGAGGACAAGACCACCGAGAACCAGGCCCTGCTCTATCGCCTCTCCGGCGACTGGAACCCGCTGCACGCCGATCCGGGCATGGCGAAGGCGTTCGGCTTCGCGAAGCCGATCCTGCACGGCATGGCCACGTTCGGCATCGCCGCGCGCCAGGTCGCGCAGGCGTTCGCGCCCGACGGTGACCCGCGCTACGTGAAGAGCATCAAGGCGCGGTTCGCGACCACGGTGTTCCCCGGCGAGACCATCGTCACCGAGGCGTGGAAGGAGAGCGATACGAAGATCATCTTCCGCAGCAAGATCAAGGAGCGCGGCGAGGTGTGCATCTCGAACGCGGCCATCGAGCTGTGGACGGAGCTGCCGAAGCCGAAGGAGAAGGCGAAGCCGGCGGCGGCGGCCGGTGGCGCGGCGGTGCCGAACAGCGCTGACATCTTCCGCGCGATCGGTACGTTCGTCGGTGGCAACCCGGCGACCGCCGAGAAGGTGAAGACGAACTTCCTCTTCAAGCTCTCGAGCCCCGAGTCGAGCTGGACGATCGATCTGACCACGCCGCCCGGCACGGTCAGCGAAGGCGTGGCCGGCAAGGCCGCGTGCACGCTCGAGATGAGCGACGCGGACTTCATGGCGATGGCCACCGGCCAGGCGGATGCGATGAAGCTGTTCTCGTCGGGCAAGCTCAAGATCTCCGGCGACGTGATGGCGTCGCAGAAGCTCGGCTTCCTGAAGAAGCTGACGCCCGAGATGGTGCTCGCCGAGACCAAGAAGCGCAGCGGTGGCGCGGGCACGGGTGTTCCCCCGACGGCGGCGGTAGGTGTGCCCGCGGACTACGTGCCGAGCGTCGACGACGTGTTCGCCGTGATCGAGGAGTACTTGAAGCAGAACCCCGACCTCGCGGCGAAGGTCAACACGACGTACCTGTGGAAGATCGGCGCGCACACCTGGACGCTCGACCTCAAGGGCGCGGGCAGCGTGAAGGCCGGTGGTGATTCCGGCGAGTGCACGCTCGAGCTCACGGAGGAGGACTTCCTCGCGCTCACGCAGGGCAAGGCCGATGCGATGAAGCTGTTCACCACGGGCAAGCTGAAGATCAGCGGCAACGTGATGGCATCGCAGAAGCTGAACTTCCTCAGCAAGCTCGACCCGAGCAAGGCGGTGGAGGTCATCGCGAAGCGCAAGGGCGCGGGCGGCTCGGCTCCGGCCGCGGCTCCGGCGGCGGCGGCTCCGGCCGGCGATGCGCAGGCGACGAGGATCTTCGCGGCGCTCACGAAGCGCCTCGCGGACAACCCGGGTCTGCAGAACGAAGTCCGCGCGACGCTGAAGTTCGTCGTCGACGGCAACGAGCAGGTCTTCGCGATCGGCGGCGCCGATCCGAAGAAGGTCGATGCCACGCTGAAGATCAGCGACGCGGACCTCGTGTCCCTCGTCACCGGCAAGGCGAACGCGAAGGCGCTCTATCAGCACGGCCAGCTCAAGGTCGACGGCGATGTTGCCGTCGCTCACCGGCTCGGCTTTCTCAAGGCCCTGATCTAAGGAATCGAAGGAGAAATCACATGCCACGCAAAGTAAATGTCATCGGCGTCGGGATGGTTCCCTTCGCGAAGCCCGGCAAGAGCGAGGAGTATCACGTGATGGCGCGCAAGGCCGGAGAGGCCGCGCTCGCCGACGCGAAGATTCCGTTCACCGACGTGGAGCAGGCGTTCGCCGGCTACGTGTACGGCGACTCGACGTGCGGCCAGCGCGCGATCTACCAGCTCGGCGAGACCGGCATTCCGGTCTTCAACGTCAACAACAACTGCTCCACCGGTAGCTCCGCGCTGATGCTCGGCGCGCAGGCCGTCGCGGGCGGTATGGCCGAGTGCGTGATCGTCGTCGGCTTCGAGCAGATGGAGGCCGGCGCGCTCCAGGCGAAGTGGACCGACCGCGCGAACCCGCTCGATCGCTTCGTCAACGTGATGAACGAGGAGCAGGGCTTCAACTCCGCCCCGCCCGCCGCGCAGATGTTCGGCGGCGCCGGTCGCGAGTACCGCTGGAAGTACGGCACGAAGAAGGAGACGTTCGCGAAGATCAGCGCGAAGGCGCGCCAGCACGCGTCGAAGAACCCGTACGCGCTGTTCAAGGAGGTGCTCTCCGTCGAGGAGATCATGGCGTCTCCCGAGGTGTTCGATCCGTTGACGCGCTTCCAGTGCTGCCCGCCCACGTGCGGCGCGGCGGCGGCGGTGCTGTGCTCGGACGACTTCGCCGCGAAGCACAACATCTCGAAGCCCGTCTACATCGCCGCGCAGGCGATGACCACCGACTACCCCTCGACGTTCGAGGAGCACTCGATGATCAAGATGGTCGGCTACGACATGGCGAAGGCGTGCGCCGCGAAGGTGTACGAGCAGGCCGGTCTCGGACCGAAGGACATCCAGGTCGTCGAGCTGCACGACTGCTTCACGGCGAACGAGCTCCTCACCTACGAGGCGCTCGGCCTGTGCAAGGAAGGCGAGGCGGAGAAGTTCATCTGGGACGGCGACAACACGTACGGCGGCAAGTACGTGACGAACCCGTCGGGTGGTCTCCTCTCGAAGGGTCACCCGCTGGGCGCCACCGGCCTCGCGCAGTGCACCGAGCTCGTGTGGCACCTGCGTGGCACCGCCGAGCAGCGTCAGGTCGAGGGCGCGAAGGTCGCGCTGCAGCACAACCTCGGCCTCGGCGGCGCCTGCGTGATCACGATGTACCGCCGCGACTAGCGACGCGCGGTCAGGGCGGCGACGTGCTCAGCCCTTCTTGAGGGTCTTGCACGCGGCGAGCACGGCGGCCGCGCGGTCCTTGTCGCCCTGCGTGGTGCTGCACTTGTAGGTCTTGCCGCCGATCTCGCGGCGAACGTCGACGAAGTAGTTCGCGCCCGCACCGCCGGAGTTCTCGAACGAGAGAGCCCAGCCGTCGGCGAGCTTGTCGGCCTTGAGGTTCTTCGGCGTGTACATGTCCGCGTCGGACTTCGCCTCGTCGAGGGTCTCTGGCTTGGAGGCGAGCTCGATGTTCATCATGCCGATGTCCTCGCCGGTGACGGACTGGCCGTCGCCGAGAACGCCGTCGCCGACGGTGGCCTCGCCGGGAACGTCGACGGTGAGGCCGAGCTTGGGCAGCTTGGTCGGGCCGGCCGACTCGGAGGTCTTACCGGCGGAGCCGCCGCTGTCCTTCTTGCTGCAGGCGGTGGTGGTGACGAGGGATGCGAGGGCGATGACGAGGACGGTGGTGCGGATCATGGTGCGGACTTGTCCACGTTCCGTGCCGCGCGGCGCGGACGCGCATTCGCCGGGTTACGAGGCGCGGTTGGGTCCGCGCCGACCCGATCGCTACGGCGGACAGGCCTGGCCGGCCACGATCGTCGCGAGCTTCGCGCGGCGGGTGGCGGCGGTGAGGGCCACGAGGTCCTTGCCGATGAAGTCGCCGACGACGCTCACGCTCGCCGCGGTGCACGGGGTCTTGCAGGCGGCGACGCCGGCGGCGATCAAGGCGTCGAGGGCCTTCGGATCGATCACGGGCGCGGTCCGGGTGACGGCGGCGCCGTCGGTGCAGACGCGCGCGATGCCCCGGGTGACGGCGAGGCCGAGGTTCGCCGTGCCATCGATCGTGGTCCCCGTGTCGGGGCCGATGCCGGCGAACACCGGTGGCCCGCCGGTGGCGGTGACGGCCACGAGCGTCACCTGGCTGCTGCTGGCTTCGGTGACGACGCGCTCGATCGTGGCTCCGGGAGCATCGGGCGTGACGAGCACGAGCGACGCGCCATCGTGGGCGTCGTACGCGGTGGCGGTCTCGCCCGGCGTGAAGTAGCCCGTCGCCGCCGGCGCGGTGACGTCGAACACGCGGTAGCTCTCGTTGGTGACGCGCCACGGCTGCGGTCCGCCGCGCACGAGGTCGCACGCGAGCTCGACCGGCGCCGAGGGAGACACGATCGCGAGCTTCTGCAGCGCGCGCGCGAGGCACACCTCGGGCGCCAAGGTACCGAGCCCGCCCACCCGCGCGCGCTGGACGTGGCCATCGGCGGTGACCTGGATCATCGCGCGCACGCTCCCGTTCGCTCCGGCGAAGCACGCGTCGAGCTCGACGAGCTGACCGCGGATCGCGGCCTGCATCGCTTCGACCGACGAAGGATCCGCGGGCGCCGGGCCGCGCGCGATCGCGTAGGGCGTCCACGCCGTCGGTGGCGGTGGCGGCGCCGGCGATTCGGTCGAGAACGCGAACGAGAACGCGACGCGCGTCGCTCCCGCCGCGACCGGAAACCGGGTCTGCGCGATCACCTTCGCCACGCAGCCGGGCAACGAGCCGGGGATGCCGGTCGCGCGCGCGTTCGCGGGCGCACCGGTCTTGTCGACGTCGAACGTCACCGCGAGCGTGCCCGCGAGCGCCGGCGCCTTCGCGAGCGCCGCCGCGTAACACGCCTCGAGCGGCTGCTGCTGGCGGCGCACGTATCGCCGCGCGATGACCTTGTCGAGCGCGCCCGTGACCTCGACGGACTTCACCGCCATCCGCGGCCGCCCGATGGCGAGGCGACCTCCCTCACCGGTGCCGCCGCCGGGACCGGGAATCCCGTGGTCCACCGCCGACGGAGATCCCGACCGCATCTTCGCCGGCCGCGGGTCGGCGACCGCGCAGGCCGAGAGCGAGAGCGCGGGCGGCGGCGCGACCGCCGAGCCCGAGCCCGCACGGCCCGGCTCGGCGGACTTTGCCTGGCACGCCGCGACCACCACGAGGATCAGTCCCTGACGGAACGGCATCCGATGCCTCCTCCGATCAACACGCGCGCGAAGCCCGCGTGGCGAAGCGCATCGACGACCTCGGCGAGCGCACCGACGGTGCCCCCGCCCTCGAGCTTCAAACCCACGGTGCTCGCACACCGCGTGCGCTTGCACCGCTCGGCGACGCCCGCGAGCAGCCTGCGCACCGCCTTCGCGTCGGCGAGCGGCGCACTCTCCGCGTCGACGCGCACGCACGCGGCGAGCTGCGTGCGATCGACCTCGAGCGAGACATCGACGGCGTCGACGTCGTCGTGTGGGTCGCCGAGTGCGTACGTCGAGCGAGCGACACCGACGAACGCCGGGGCGCCCTCGCCCTGCAGCGCGACGAGGGTCGCATCGCCTTCGAACGCCCAGCTGATCGCGGCTTCGAGCACGGTGCCCGGCGTATCCCGCCCGACGACGATCAGGTACGTGCGGTTGCCGGGCAGCGGGTCGGGCTCGGTCGCGCCGAGCTCGAGGGTCCGCCCGCGGTGCGAGATCGCGGTCGGCGTCGTGGTGATCACCTCGTAGCTCGCCGGGCTCACCCGCCAGCGCTGGGCATCCCCGCGCGAGAGGTCGCACGCGATCTCCGCCTCGTCGGCCTTCACCTCGAGACCGACGAGCAGCTTCGCGATGCAGCTCTCGCTCGCGGGATCGCCGAGGCCACCGATGCGCGCGCGGCGCACGCGACCATCGCTCAGTGCCAGCATCGCGCGCAGCGAGCCGGTCGGTGCGGCTCCGGCGAAGCACCCCGCCAGCGCTTCGAGCTTCGACCGCACGGCACGCTCGGTCAGCCGCGCCACCGCCGCTCCGTTCGGCTCGGGCGGAAGACCGCCCTCCGCGTACGGCGACCACGGCTCGGGCGACGCCGCCTCCGGATCGAGCGCGACGACGGGCTCCGACGGCGGCACCCCCGGCGCGCCGTGATCGAACGTGAGCGGATAGGACACGCGCGTGGAGCCGCCGCTCACCCGCGACGGAAACTTCGCCGCCAGGATCACCCGCGAGAGACACGCCGCGAACGTCGTCGGGGTCGCCGCCGGCACCGAGACGTTGGAGACACCGCCATCCATCGCGACCGTGAACGTCACCTCGAGGCGCGCCGCGAGCAGCGGATTCGTCACGAGCTCGCGGTCGTAGCAACCGCGCAGCTTGTCGAGCTGTCGCCGCAGCACCCTCCCGTACATCGAGGACTCGAGGCCGCTCGCCAGGTTCGGCGTGCCGATCACCACGCGCGGCAACTTCGCGGCGCGCTTCATCTCGAGGATCTCTGTCTTCGTCAGGCCGCCGAAGCTGACGCCATCGTCGGCGAGGATCGGTCCCACCGCGGCGGGCGCACACTGGAGCAGCTGCAGCCGCGGCGTTCGATCCGCGGGGCCGCTCGGTCCGAGATCGCGACCACCGCACGCCGCGAGCGCGGCGAGGATCGCGATGCGGGTCACCGCCCCTTCCACACCGGCTTGCGCTTGCCGAGGAACGCCGCGATGCCTTCGGCCGCATCCTCGAGCGCGAGCACGCGCCCGAGCTCGGCCTGCAGATAGCGGAGCTGCGGCTCGAACTCCATGTCCTGCGAGCGATAGAACGCGTGCAGACCGAGCGACACCGCCGCCGGGCTGCGATCGGCGAGCTCGTACGCGAGCGCCTTGGTCGCGTGCTCGAGGTCCGCCGGCGGCACGATCTTGTTGACGAGCCCGCACGCCAGCGCCTCCGCCGCGTCGAGCTTGCGCCCGGTGAGCATCATCTCGAGCGTCTTCTTGCGGCCGACCGATCGCGTGATCTCGGCCGTGATCATCATCGGCCACAGTCCGACGGCGATCTCGGTGGTGCCGAACGTCGCCGTATCCGTCGCGACGACGAGATCGCACGCGACCATCAGACCGAGCCCACCGGCGAGCGCCGGGCCGTTGACCATGGCGATGATCGGCTTGCCGAGCTCGTGCATCGCGGAGAGCAGCTCGACGAGCGTGGCCGGCGGCGGACCACCCGGAGGCGCCTGCATCGCGGCGAGGTCACCACCCGCGGAGAACACCGTGCCGGCGCCGGTCAACACCGCCACGCGCAGCGCCGGGTTCCCTTTGATCTTCGCGAGGGCATGAACGAGCTCGCCGCACGTGGCCGGTCCGATCGGGTTGCGCTTGTCGGGGCGGTTCAACGTCAGCCGTGCGACCGGGCCCTGCTCCTCGACGAGGATCGTCGCGTACTCGCTCATGAGGTCGTGTGTATCATCGGGCCGAAGCTCATGAAACCGACTGGCGTCGCGGGCACCGCCGCCCCGGGCCCGCGTAGGCGAAGAGGTCAAGGTCACGTACCCGTTCCTGTTCACGCGTTGACTCCCGGTCGCGCGGGGGCCTACGCTTCCGTCGTGGTCCGTCGCGTCGCCCTGGCATTGGTCGCACTCAGCACCCTCGCGCCGGGCCTCGCCGCCGCCGATCCGAACGACCTGGTCCTCAGCCGGCTCGGCACGCGGATCACGAACAACGCCGGCGACCTCACGAACGTCATCGGGCAGAACCTCGAGTTTCGCTCGCTCGCCTCGCAGATGGGCGTGGTCCTCGCGCCGCACATGCTCACCCCGGCCGATACCCTCGGGTTCGGTGGGTTCCAGATCACGGCCGACTACGCCAACACCACCATCGACTCCAACGCCTCGTACTGGCGCGCGCGCGCCGGCAGCCCCGATCCCGCGGGCAACGGCGGCGTGGCGCACGGTCCGAGCTCGCTCAGCACCATCGGCTTGTTCGCCCGCAAGGGCTTCTGGTTCCCGGTCCCGTCGTTCGAGATCGGCGGCGGCGCCGTCCACCTGATCGACTCGCACACGTGGACCGGTCAGGTCTACGCGAAGCTCGCGCTCCACGAGGGCTACCACGACCTCCCGATCCCGAGCCTCGCCGTGCGCGGTGGTGTCTCGCGCATGATGACGCAGCGCGAGCTCGATCTGACCGTCGCCTCGCTCGACGTCGTCATCTCGAAGCACGTCGGCATCGGCGGAACGTGGCGCTTCGATCCGTACGCCGGCTGGAACGTCCTCATGATCATCCCGCGCAGCGAGGTCATCGACCCCACGCCGCAGATCGATTCGCTGAAGGACGGCAACAAGGAAGACGCCGACCTCAACTTCGTGTTTCGGGACCAGGACAACATCTACCGGCAGCGCTTCCTCGTCGGAGCGAAGTTCCAGTACTACGTGCTCCAGCTGACCGTCGAGGCGCAGTTCGCCCTGAAGGGCACCTCCGTCGACGATCGCAGCGGCACGAGCGCGGCGTGCATGCCGAGCTCGACCACCTCGCAGTGCGATGCGAAGGATCAGGCGAAGGCGCAGCGCACGCTATCGTTCTCCGCGGGTTTCGATTTTTAGGCGCACATCACGACGACGTCGTGCGTGTGGGCGCTGCCGCTCGACGACGTGATCGTCACCGTGCCGCCGCCCGCGAGCGTGGCGAAGTTCGCCGCGGTGACCATCACGGTGTGCGTGTGCGGCGAGCTCCCCATGATGTCGTAGGACTTCGCGACCCCCGCGGTGACCTCGGCCTTGGTCACCGTCATCACGTGGCCGTGGTTCGAGCCGATCGTCGCGGCGGGCGTGGTGCAGGTGCCGCCGGCCGCATCCGGCGTGCCGCCGCCATCGTCGCCACCGCAGGCGGCGAGCGTGGCAACACCAGCGACGCCGATACCGGCGCCCACCATCGTGCGGAGAAACTGCTTGCGAGTCATCGACATGGAAAAGCTCCTTCTACGTTCGCGATCATGAGGCGCCATCCCCCCGGATGTCGCACTCGAGGCTGATCTTAGTCCTGACCGGGCTTCGTCACGGGCGCAGAATCGCCATCACCGCGCGATTTCGCGGGCTTTGCTGGCTTGTCGCCGGCGCTCTTCGAAGCCCGCGTCGCGGCCGGGTCGTCGTCGCTCGCCTTCGCAGCGCGCTTCTTCGCCGGCTTGTCCTCGTCGTCGCTCGCCTTCGCGGCCCGCTTCTTCGCCGGCTTGTCCTCGTCGTCGCTCGCCTTCGCGGCGCGCTTCTTCGCGGGCGCTGCGTCGTCGTCTTTGCTCTTGGCGGCACGCTTCGTGGCCGGCTTGTCCTCGTCGTCGCTCGCCTTCGCGGTGCGCTTCGATCCCGCCGTCGTCACGCCGTCGACGTCTTCGGGCGGCATCTCGTCGGCGGGTGCGCGCGCGCCGACCTGTTCCCCGGCAGCATCTTCGTCGTCGCCGGGCTGCGCGTCGCGCTTCGATTGCACGCCGCCCTTCTTGCCGGCGGGCTTCGCGTCGCCACCCGACTTCGTCTTGCCGGCCGGCTTCTTGTCGTCACCGCCGCTCTTCTTGGTCGCCGGCTTGTCGTCGTCGGACTTCTTCTTTGCGGCGGGCTTGGCATCGTCGCCGGTGGCCTCGTCCTCGTCCTCCTCGTCGTCGTCCTTGCGGACGCTGGCGGTGGTCTGCGCGCGCTGGCCGGAGACCTTGCCGCGGCGGGCGCGCGGGGTCTTGCGCCACTGCTCGTCGGCGCGCTTGGAGCGCGACGGATCGGAGACCTGATAGACGATGATCTTGTCGCCCTTCGCGAGGACGGTGTCGTACGAGATCCGGTTGATGCGCGCGAGGTCGTGCGAGCCCATCCCGTACCGCTTCGCGACGTCGGAGAGCTTCTCCTTGCCGCCGGCGACGTACTCCACCCGCACGCGGCCGGTGCGGGACTCGGCGAGGTCCATGTGCTCGGCCGAGCCACGCGTGACGACCACGAGCTGGCTCTCGTCGAGCAGCGCGATGCGGTGCTTGTCGGCGTCGAAGGTGGGCGACACCCACGCGACCACGACCATCTTCGGATGGAGGTTCGCGTCGTCGTCGAGGCCGTTCCACTCCTTCAGCTGGTCCTGCGATACGCCGAACGCCTTCGCGATCGTCTTCAGCGAGTCGCCGGTGACGACGCGGTAGAACACGCGCTGCCGGCCCTCGAGGACGAAGTCCTTGTCGGGCACCGGCACGATGAGCGCCTCGCCGTCCTTCTGATCGATGCCCGAGCCGAGGAGCTTCGAGCGCGCCTTCGCCTTGTTCTTCGCCCGCTGCTCGGGCGAGATCCGCGGCACCACCAGCACGGTGCCGCCGGTGATCTCGGATTCGTGGTCGACGCCGTTCAGCTTCCGCAGGTTCGCCGTGGAGGTGCCGAACGTGGTGGCCACATCCTCGAAGCGCTCGCCGTACGCGACGACGTACGCGTCGTAGTTGTCCCACTCGGTGGAGAGCTCGACGATCCGGCGCTGCGCCTCGGCCTTCGTGCCGGTGGGAACGCGCACGATGTAGCCGCTCTCGCCCGGCGGCGTGCGGCCGCGGCGCAGGTGCGGGTTGAGGTTCTTGATCGCGGTCTCCGACGTGCCCGCCGCCCGCGCGATCACGCCGAGCGACACAGAAGCGGGCACGCTGACCTCGTCCCAGCTCTCGGCGGGGAGGACCTTCAGCTTGTCCATGCCGTAGAGCGCGCGGTTGTGACCGACGATCGCGGTGGCGAGGACCTTCGGCGAGTACAGGCACGTCTCCCACGGGACCGCGTTCTCGTACTCGCAGAGCTTGTAGTAGTCGTTCGTGTTGTAGCGCGCGATCGAGCGCAGCATCGCGCCGTAGCCGACGTTGAAGGCGGCGAGCGCGATGTGCCAGTCACCGAACCGCTGGTACAGGTCGGTGAAGTAGTCCATCTGGGCGATCGTCGAGCGGAACGGATCGCGGCGCTCGTCGACCCAGCGGTCCTGGCGCAGGCCGTAGATCTTTCCGCCCTCGGGCATGAACTGCCAGAGGCCGAGCGCGCCCGCCGACGACAGCGTGGTGTTGTCGTACGAGCTCTCGATCATCGCGACGTACAGCAGATCCTGCGGCAGCTTCGCGGCGCGCAGGCGCGACGTGATGAGGTCCTTGTAGCGCCCCTGATCGACGAGCCAGCCCGAGATGATCGAGCGACCGCGCGGGTCGTTCTTGTAGAACACGAGGTAGTCGACGAGCTTCTGCGACCACCGCACCGGCAGGTCGGGGAGCTCGAGCTGATCGAGCCACGGCTGATCGGGGCGCAGCTCGCTCGGCTTCTTGACGATGCGGACCGACCCCGCCTCGAGCCGGCTCGGGGGCGCGGTGCGCTCGTCCACCCACGGGCTCGCGCCCGGCTTGGGGAACAGCTCGATATCGATCTCGCGCATCACGTCGCCGGGCGCGGTGCACGTCTCGCCGACGGCACACCCGCGAACGGCGCGTCGACCGTCGAGCTGCTGCGACAGCACGGGGTCTCCCGGTTGCACCGGTGGGGCCGCCTGGGGGCCCGGGTGCAACGGTTCGGTGACCGGCTGTGCCTGCACAATGCCTGCAACCGCGCAGATGACCAGCCAGGCGCGACCGACGATGCGCATGCGCCGAACATAGGCGGCTCGACGGGAATGAACCAAGTTTTCGAGGCTGTTTTCAGTCCGGCACGCAAACAGTGCTAGATTGCGAAGCGCAACCCAAGGAGCCCGTCATGCCCGGTATGGGCGAACTAGTTGTCATCCTTCTCATCGTCCTCGTCGTGTTCGGCGCCAACAAGCTGCCGGGTATCGGCGACGCGTTGGGCCGAAGCATCAAGAACTTCAAGCGCGCCTCGAACGTCGAGGGCGACGACAAAGACGACGACACCAAGGCCGACGCCAAAGACGGCAAGAAGCAGCTCCCGGCCAAGAAGGCCTCGAAGCAGCTCGATGCCGGTTCCGAGGACGAAGGCGAGTGGGAAGAAGTCGTCGTGCGCCGCAAGAAGAAGTCGGCGAGCGAGAGCTAAGGCGTCGTCACGCCTGAGGCCGCCGCTGCGAAGCGGCGTGGAGATCCGCGGCGTGTCGTCGCAGGAGCTCCGGTAACGCGGGATCCTGCGCGAACGCCGCCAGCTCGGCGGTGCGCAGCGTCGTCATGATGCGGATCGCGTCGGCGAGCGGCGTCATCGGATTCTGGACGAGCGCGCGCTTCACCGCGTGCTGCACCGACCAGCGCGGGTGCGAGGCGAGCTTCGCGAGCGCATCGGGGATCGCCGTGCGCATCGACGCGATCTTCAGGATCTCGCCCTCGGTGACGTGCGGATTCTCGAGGAGGATCGCGACCACGTCGGGGTGCGGATCGCGGATCAGCAGCAGCAGCTGATCGCGCCGGTGGGTGCGGGCCAGCGCCTTGCGCTCGCCGAGGGTCAGCGGCCGGCCCCGCGGCTGGA
>Ga0247741_1001087_pt1 | contig 14983 bp, 13 predicted proteins | sample UWRJL213509R2_FD_180945 | JGI IMG/M metagenome (GOLD analysis project Ga0247741, IMG submission 180945) | Plant litter microbial communities from Arlington Agricultural Research Station in Wisconsin, United States - UWRJ-L213-509R-2 | ecosystem: Environmental > Terrestrial > Plant litter >... | reverse complement strand
GAAACCATGCTACTCAAAAAACCCAGGATCGGGCAGAGATGGTCAGACAGAAAAGGCAAGTGCGCCACTATCAAGATCAAAGCCAGTCTCAGCGAGGACATCCACTAGTCCTCCTCTGAGGTATGGTATCCGCGGTGTCTCAAAAAGGTACTCTTACCAATTGCAAGATATCTTGAAGGAGTTGCGCGTTCTGGCATAACGGAATGTCATGGTTCTCCACGGGAATCTAAGTCCGAATAATTGCCTTGTTGTCTCAGTCATACCCCAGTTGGAGAGGTTGAAGGTTAACAACGGTACGACGTACTGGGGGAGGTAGATCGTGGGGTTGTATACGACAGAGATAAGCTGAGCACGCGAGACTAGACTGAACAGGAAGGTCGTTAACATTGTCCTTGTGGAATAGACTTCACGATTGTCAAGCACTTTTGCTTCCAGTAGTTCTTATCTCAATATCCAATATTTCAAAAGGTTTACTTATGCCCTACCAATTCATATCGGATATACACACCCCACTTTACCAGCTTCTATGGACGTCTGTTACCATCGGACCGCGGTGTAGTGCCGCGGACCGACGTTTTGCTCTAATACAGTCTTGAGCTCGCTGGATCACGGACGAACCGTCATCCACTCTGCTTCTTTCCTTTCTACTGTGTCATGTTGTACGAACGTGTGTCTGATTACTACCAAGGAATACATACAATTCTGCACACCCCATCGTGCTGCACCATGTCACACTGACCCCCAATGCACCCCAGTCATTACAAAATTAAAATGAGGTGTGAGTGCGAGGCGGGGTGTAGTCGAGATAATTAGTACCGTACCCTGCATGTACGTACAGGCCAGCAATCTGGAAGAATGGAATTTCCCGACTTTGCGACTTCGATCCTGAATCGTGTCGAATCAAGTAACTTGTAGAAGGTTTCGACTCCCAGAGGACTTAGAAAATTGCTTCCTCACTCCTAAACTTCGATGGATAGACCCGAACTATTCGCAAACTATGAGTTCGCCGTCGCGCAGGCATGAATGTATGTGAGCAAGTTGCTGACAATACGTTGCACTCTTGCAGACCAAGCTTCCTCAAGTTGCGTCTTCAGCGGGAGAAAGGCTAAGATAAATCCTCCGAAACCCCAGCTGGATTTCCGAAGAGATATCTCGTTCTCATGAACAGCATTGTACATCGTCAGTTGACGTATGTCTCCAACTTCCCAGGGAAAGACAACATTTCAATGAGGACTCGCCACGGTCCAGAGCCAGGAAGGAGTCTTTAGCCACTCTTACGAGAGTAGGGAAGAGCTGGTTGAGGCGATGTAAGTAACAGTCCGTTCTCAAGCCTGCATGCAGCCAATTGCGTACCAATAGTAAGTGTGATGCCCGCCAGTGCCCGCCCATAGAACTGGTATAATTTATGGGGTACCTTCAAGTCCACTTTCCGCATGGCGCTGAGAAGCAGGAGCTTTCGGAGTAAGTCAAAGATCATCAAAAAACCGTTGCGTCGACCCTAACACCTTCAATGAAATGTGAGAGAAAGGGGGTACGTTTGAACTGCCGATCTAGGATAAGAACAGGCCCATGGAGGGGAATTCCGGACGGAAGTTGAAATGGTAATAAAAGTGAAAGCAGGGTACAATCGACAGTCTTTCTAAGTAGAAAACGCGTTTCTAGGAAGCGGTTTAACAAGGTCGAGACCACAACAAGAAGTGAATGTGACCTACTTTCACTGCCCATCCTTCCTCCCAGTGTACTTCCATTAAAATTTCGCTCTGCGTGCCCCAGCCGCTGGCTATACAGCTTCTTATTCGCAATTACTCCATAGATCGTGCCAACTTGTGGGAAAATGAGAGAGCACTTCTGAGGCACAAAAGAGCTCTTGAGAGAGCGAAGCCTAAAGCCAGGGCTACGACTGGTTTCCTATCCCGTTCATGCACAAGTCCATATCGCGACCAAGGTAAAGTCCAAACGAATAGGCATGATATTCACATCGAAGCTAGTATCCGTTCAAAGTAACCTCAGGTCCTCACAGCATTCTGCAAGATTTGTCGAAGTGACAACGGTGGTGGTTGTGACGGAAAACGCGATTTCGTAGGAGGCGACAATGTCCTCCGAAATAAACATGTCAAAATAACCTTCCAAAAAAAAACTTCCCCCGTTCCTCACCGTCAGACTGGTGTATAACGTCGCTTGGGTCTGCAACAATGTTTGGAGTATTGACCAGGTCTGTGGCTAGGCGGACGGTCGTACAGTCTGTACGATTTGTCTCCCAAAAACCCCCTACACCGCCCAACAAAAAGGTCAAGGGATCACCGCCACCACGAGCACCACCGTCATGGGGCGCGTCGACTGCATCTGCTTCCGAACCCAAAAGGTCAACCCTCGAAACCCAGGAGGTGGCACAAGAACCTACTCTAGATGCTGAGCAGCAGTCGACACTTGCGACCGGTGTTCCAACACTTGACTTCTCTCCTGAACCGGAGAAGGAATTCCAGCGTACTGGAGCAAAGTCGTCGAAGGATACACTGTCTTCGAGCGAAAAGAAGAGACGGTTCATGAGTCGCGTCTCTTTGGCCTTGCTGGCGCTGGCATTCGGTGCACAGACCGTGTATATGGGTCGAGAGTGGGATGACCAAGAGTTGAAAGACAAGAAGATGGTGCGTCCCTCCGTGTTGGCTGAATTAAATGTGCTAAACCTTCTTTAGAAGCGTGAAGCTGCTCCTGGGACGCGGTGGGGGCGTACAAAGGAGAGGTTTACTGACTTATTCGATGTAATTGGAACTGCTCTATTCTTTGTGACGAAACTAACTTTCCCCGCAGTACTTCAATAAACCAGCTTGGCCGGAACTCCTTCCACCACCGTATCCCCCGCCTCACCAGAAGCCATTCACTCTGTTGATCTCTGTAGATGATCTATTGGTGACATCGACTTGGGATGTAAGTCGTCGATGAGATAACGTCATTTGTAGCGCTGACTCATGGACTTCAGCGCCAACACGGCTGGCGGACGGCCAAAAGACCTGGTGTTGATTACTTCCTAGCCTATATCTCTCAGTTCTACGAAGTTGTCATCTTCACCACACAACCGTCTTATGTGAGTCTTCCGAAACTTTTACCATTCATTTGTGATACCTGTGCATTTCTATTCTTACTCATCCCGTAGCTATTTGTGTGGGATTCAATTTGATCATAACTAACTGCTCTCCTGACAGACCGCTGCACCAATCCTTGATAAGCTAGATCGCTATGGCTTTTTCATCAACTATCGCCTCTTCCGTGAAGCCACGCGTTCGCTAGATGGAAAGATTGTGAAGGCAAGTCTCTCCTTCGTTCATTATATCCCCTTTACCGACCTTTCACTAGGACCTCTCATACCTCAACCGCGACCTTTCGAAAGTTGTTCAGTTGGATACGACACCAGAGCATGTCTCCACTCATCCTGAAAATGCCATTGTCCTTCCCAAGTGGAAAGGTGATCCAAAGGATAAGGGTCTTGTCGCTATGATCCCATTCTTGGAATGTACGTTGGTCTGCGGTCCTTGTACAGAACTTGACTGAGAATATCCCTTGCCAGCCATTGCCATCTACAAACCTCCCGATGTACGACCTATCATTAAGGCCTATGAAGGAAAGGATATCCCGGTCGAATATGGCAAGATTGAAGCCGAGATGAAGGTCAAGCATATCGAAGAATGGAAGGCGAAGCAGAAAAGCACGGTCGCTCCTGCTACGTTTGGTAGCCTATTTAGTCTCTCAAGTTCTGTAAGTTCATCAGAGTCTGCGCTCCTTCCAGATGCTTATCTACGACAGCCTTCGCAACCCAAGAGTGGTCCTCCTCTGACCTACCTGGAGCAAAAGCGAGCAGAGGCCCAGAAACAATTCCTAGAGGAGCAGAAATACTTGCGTGATCACAAGGATGAGCTCGAGAAGCTGTATGAGCAGGATCAGCAAGCTATGGCTGCTCAGATTCCAGGAAACCTATGGGAGGCACTCGATCAATATCGAGGAACAGCCCCACCACCGCCTGGTGCACCGAACCCCACTGGAACGTCTGCAGCGCCCGTTGGGAGCGTTGCTGCCAGTGGTTCTGCGTCTGGTTCGGGTATTGCCTCGACTTCATAGTCAATGACTGCCGGACGATAGGGCTCGGGCTCTAGATTGCTAGACGAGGACAGGTCTGTACCTCATACATCGCATTATATTATTACCCTAGTTAGTCACTTACATAGTTGTGGTCTGGTGACAGACGCACACACCCCCTTGCTCGTTAATATCGACATTCGCCAACCATCCTGGGCTTTTAGATGAGTGAGCTGTTGTGGGACATGAAAGCTTGGCAGTGCCGCTCAAGGCAAGTGCTGTGGGTAGTACTAACAAGTATTGAGGCCGTCGAGGTGTCGCATTAACGGGGAATATCACGAAACTCTAAGATCTAATAAAGGACCAACAATCCCTCTCCTGGATCAGCTAGCTAGCTAGACCCTTCTCCCGTTTGCTCGATTTTGCTTTTCCTTTGCTTTCGTTTCGGTGAAGAATCTCTGACTTGCTGAGCTATCGACAAATTCTTTGACGAGGCGCATCAGAGGCAACGCACTAGGTCCACACGTAGGAGGTGGTGGGACGAAGTGAATCAGAATGATATATTCATTCGCATAGGGTACGCCAATGCGGGATTCGCCCTTCGATGACGCCTGAATTTACAGCAAAGCCATGGCATTAGAATTTGTCTTCTTCAAATCCTTTATTTAAGGTAACAGGAAGGCTTACATGAACTGTCATTTTCTCGTCCATCTCAATCACTTCATGAATAGTCCACTGTTAGAGGCAAGTAGACATTATATTATCAGCTCGGATTTTCTTTTGACACGAAAGGGGTATAACTCACCGTGAACTCTTTGAATAGCGAGATCAGACCCTTATAATATTCGCGGTACTGCCGTTTATTGAGTACAGGCCGACCCAAGGATGCAGGAAGTATTCGGTGTTCGAGGGCTTCATCGAAGCAGGCCATAACAGAGTCAATGTCTTTGCTGTGGACGGCGTCTATGTACGCCAGTAGTGCGCGTAGGTTTCGCGACGGTGATTCTGGTACGGTGAAGCCATAGTTTGGAGATTCGCTGGGATTGAACTGTGGTGTGGTGCTGCCAGAAGCCATCTATTTCAGCGTTCCTGTTCGGAAATTTCTGAAAGCCTGAAAGCTAAGCGATAAGCTGGAGATCTGAGAATGACGCACACCCATGGATATAATCGCTGAAAGAGGTCCACTCACTGATCTTCGAATGTTAGAAGTGGTAAATATACACCCGCAGCGGTGTGGAAGTGGTTTGAGACAGAGTCGCGAAATGGGAACCCATGGAGTCACAGCCATCTTATGTCAATACGGGAGTGGAGAAGCTTTCTCCGAGAAAGGTCCTGAGAGAGTTTACATGTGTTTCCCATGTACAATATATCTGTTGTGGACAGCGACACGGAGAAAGCAGTGAACATCCATGTATCGTGTCAATGGTTGATGTGCGTCGCGCGGTTCTAGAAGTAGACTTGTTGGAGTTTGGGGTGGTATAGAAACTCTAATCATGATGTGGTCCAAGTATCACGTACGACAGTCCAGCCTTCCGGGGAACAATGTCTTATTTGACAGAGGTCTATTCAGTTTCTGATGTGCGAAAGTGTTTAAATTTTGGGGTAGATGCTAGCTTTGGTACACTTGGAACACACAGAAGGCGCCGAGCTATGCGAAAGGGTACCATTTACAGCAACTACGACAGGGCCGCCCGCTCATCGCTGAATTGAAGACAATGAATTCGCAAGCGTGTTGGAAAAGCTGGCCAGGGTTTACCAAACTGTACCTAAAAAATTTATGCCGAACTCGTATCCGCTGTTCCCAACGTGAGACAGACGACCCCCAAGTTCGCGCGTGGTCGGCCGCTCGATAAAATATGGTGGAATGAAGTAAAATGGACCGATTCAGTAGACCCCTATATCCAGTTCTTCAGAGCATCTGTCAGGAGGAGGTTGGTCAATGGTGTAATGGGATGTGCCTGAGTGGTCAAGGATGGGGCCGTTAACGTGATCGGTGATCGCCTACTGTACGCCACAATTCAGGCTAGAACACAACCTAGCCCCAAACGTGCTGGAATTTCCATATACGAATCGGCTACTAGAGTCTTGCGAATGCTTCAACGCGCTACCGATCTTCACATTCGGTGCCGCTAGGCCATGCTAATCTAAAAGGTGCCCTATCACGAAATGCCTGCGGTCAAAGTCTATTCAAACTCTCGGCGACGAGATTTTTTAGGTTATACAAATGATCAAATCTAGCATCCTTGGGACAACAAGCCACTCCTACTATCGGACAAACGAAAATGCTTGCGAAGTCGAGTCGATATTAGTTGTCGTTAGGATTGCATTGAGCATACCCTGATGAATCGCCAATGAAGGTATCAGATCGACGCCATGCATCATAAGAAATCGAGACGTACACTTAGAAAAGTAGCGGCAGTATGATCCCTTTGGGCATTTCGTTGGTCCACGATAGCCAACTCCACCACCTAGCATTAGGTTTCGAGTGTCAGCATCTGTGTATCGTAGGGTTATTTCAAGCTTGACTTACATAGTCCCCAAAGCACCTGCGTCTCAGACTCGTGGTGGTCACATCCTGAATCACCGTCGGTGGCGGAGAGCGCCTGGCCTCCCGGCCTTTGACCTTGAGGCGCAGTCGGTTCAGCTGAGCCACCTTGAGGAGGGGTTGGAGCTTGACCACTTGGTCTCTGGCCCTGAGGAGCGGTAGCCATGTTCGAGTCGCTGTCGGCCACGACCTGCGCAGGGAGAGCGGCGAGAAAAGCGGCCAGCGCTACGAGAAGGAATTTGGTGCACTGCATGGTAAAAGAAGGGTATTTTTGAAGAATGGTGCAAACGATGTTGATAGCGTATACAGAGAGTTTATTCGAGGTTTTATAGACTTTTTGGCAACGAAAGGAGATTCCTAAGTGAACCGCGACTGACCTCATTGCAAAAATACCGATACATCCCGCTCGGATAAGTAGTGCGACGATCAGGGCTAATTTCGAACGAGTCTGTGGATTGAAGCTGGGTTAGAGAGACACCAGGGATCAGCGCTCCATAAAAGGAAATGTGTCGGAGGTGGCATCAAAGTGCCGCGCACCAGACTGGATGAAACTGCGGCAAGTCGTCAGCATACGCTCATCAGTCTCATGTCGTCAGAAAATGACATACCGAAGTGTTTCTAGTTGAGCACTGACGTCCTCTGACACACATTCCATTGCACGACTCATACAGTTCCAGAGTAGGCCTAGACTTCCAACCCTGAGCAGAGGAAGCCCACGAACTAGTATTGCTGTAGGTACAAAGAATGCAGATGCATACAAGGAATGTTATTCAACGACACCCCAATGGACGCATAAATTATTGAAAAATGGGGTTTTAGTGCATAGTGATATGATGCGGGTGTACAGTAAAGACAGATAGTTAGAATAGTTAAATGCATGTTGATAGTTATGCTGGTTAATGACGATGATTCGTTTACAAATTTGCACATGAAGCCCAGAAGGCGAGGGAGGGAAGAAGGCGAAAGCGAAGTTGTTTCATTGTCCTTTTTTCAGAACCGAGCGCCGGACGATAAATCTGGGGCGTAGTTCAACGAAGGGTCGGCGGTGTGATTTCCATATTGTGGTGGGAACTCTAGTTCTGCTTCGTCGATGACTGCGGTTGGTCCCCGCGAGCGCCTTCCCCGAGGTGGAGGTGGAGTCCGGGCTACATACGTAGGCGCCCGTGAAGCCGCGGATGGCGTCCGATGGAGTGCAAACTGTGCACCTGTCGACCCAGACGTTGTAGATTCTGCGTCGTCTCTTGAGCCAGAGGCCTGCGGCGTGTCACTAGGAGGTAGTGGCCTCTTGATGTCGGCTGGATATGGCATATGGGACGAGCGCGATCCTGCTTCGCTTTGTGCCACGGTGTACGGCTCAACTGTGGTATTTCTGTCACGACCAGTCGAGCGAGAGGGTCGCAGAGGTTCTAGCGGGGGCGTGAGAGGAGGCAGCTCGATATTTCTCGTCGAAGGTGGAGTCTCGAGCGCATAGGCATGCGATGAACGAGCTACAGATGACGTGGTACCTAGTGTGGACGGTGCGACGGTATAAGCACCTATTGTTGAAGCAGCTGGCGTCCTGGCTTTCAACGGTCTCGTGGAGTCATCTCGGGATAGGTAGGGATGGTCATAGTAGGTCTGTGATGGTGGCTTTCGGCGAGGTCGTAGTCGTATAAACAACATGTAGGCAACTATCCCAGCAATCAGACCAACCGCGATGCCGCCCATGCTTGATCCAATCACGATCTTAGTGGATGTACTCTTCAGGCTGAGTAGTAATCATGAGCGAATGAACATTCTCATAGGAGGAATAAGACTCACATGGTTCCAGGTGCAAGACAAGTCGTGGGTCCGAGCCCACCGACACGTATGGGCCCATTCGACCACATTTGTTTATCTGCGCTCTGGAGAGAGAGGAAAAAGCGGTACCCCACAGGCTGTGGAAAAATAACTGAGGAACAAAACATCATAGAAATGGCCATCTTACTAACCAGTGAAACAGTCCAAGAAATAGAGTCCATCGAATTCGACGTGATATTGAATGGAGGGTGACTACTTGGAGCAACCTACTCTCGATTTAGTATGAGCGGCAAGAGAATTTCTGATTCAAAGTGGCTTACTGTCAGGGTGAAAGGAGGGCTCCCGGATTGGGGGGTAACTGATAGGGTCTTGCACTAAAAGTAACACAATTCCAGATATTGTAGAGATCTGTGGCAGTGTACTGCTTACCTGGTCTATATATCCGAACAGCGGTAGGGCACCTGTTGGCACCTTGGCGGAAACCGAAAGTGCAGCGGGTGCCGTGACGTTCTGGCACGACGGTTGACTAGCAGTTGCGTTGGCTACTACAGTGTACCTCTGCTGGCAGCCTCCAGAAACACCGTTGATATCGTACTGGATATGTGGAGATGATGAGAACACTGTCGCTTGAAACCGACCGACCGCACGCACCATGCATATCTGATATTGTGAGTTCGGGGCGAATGGAACTTCCCAATCCTAGAGTTGACGAGCAACATAAGCAAAACCTTCAGACATTGCGGAGATAAGCACGGACGAATGTAGGCCCGAATCCTGCCGGAACAATGTACGGTGTTGACGAGGAGGTAGAGAAAACCTGCAGAAAATATGGCGCCACAGGCAACTTTCTGCACCAGAGTTAACGAGGGAGAGTAGGTGCAAATATATAGATACGCACCCAGTGTTATTGCTTTGCCGACTCCACTTTAAATTTATCCGCTCGCATTGACCTGACCACCATACTTCAGCTACATGCCAACCATCCAAGCGCTCAACACATACTCGTTATTGGAACAGGGAGGGGTTGACCAGGCTTGTCATAATCAAACTGAAAACCCTGAAAATATCGCGGTGAGTATCCATCATCAGAGGAACGTCATTTGTCGACATACTGGTTCCAAATAAGGAGTGGCCGTGGCGAGAGAGCCTTGAATAACGCAGAGTGCGTGCAGAACGAGCAGAAGACAGAGAGGGACCTTGTTTCCCTCCATTACATGGGTCGTCGCAGAACGAGCGAGGGACGGGCGGAGGTCAAGGAGAGGAAATCTAGCCCGAAACGTCACCGAAGGCCTTTATACGTTATGTGCCAACTCATACGAAATAAGAGGAAATAAGGGGTCCAAACAGTGATGTGGGTATTCACCCACAGGGACACAGAAGGGCGCCCGTGTCGGACGTCACCCCGAATAGCAATTTCTCGGCGCGTCGCCCAAAAAGCGCTACCAAAGGAAGTGGCATCGTCGGAAATCAAACGATCCTCAAATACCACGCAGACGCATGTCGATCAGGAAGATGTGAATGGGAGGAGGAAACTACCTCTCCCCACGGAAGTAGATCATCGTGGACTTTGGCACAGATCGAATCAAATGCAGGGACAATCCAGGCCGACGATGCCAGTCAACGTCTTGACATCTCGACATTCCGGAACAGACAATCTGAAGCATTTGTACAGCCCTCTGACGATAGCTATCGCTCTTTATCAGACACCTAATTGCAAAAAAGCGAATGAAAGTTCGGAAACGCAGCTCCAGAAGCCAATGCTGGCAGGCGGGACCGATGCAACAGGTTTAAACACGACCTTAACCTAACCTGGCGGTAATAGACCGTGCGGTCCAACTCGGCGTCGATTGGCCTAATGCGATGCCACAAATGATAATCGAAAGATGTGATGCTTGAACACAGGCTTGCGAAGAGTCACCTTGGCGGTAAGAATGGAAAGCCAATACATGCAAAAGTAATCTAGTAGACTAAATTTTGGGCCTCCAAGCTTAGGTGGAGGAAGATAGATAGGTTTCTGATCCGTAGGAAGAAACGAACTGAGATGAAGACGGAGAGACAACGTCAAGAGGCCAGTGCGATCAACCAAGCAGTCTTCTTGGCGTTCATCCCGATATCACGATTTGCGGCAAGATCTGGGGTTCATGATGCCCTTCAACAGCTGTCTACAAGCCATTTCGAGGGCAATGATAATCCAATTAGAAGCGTGATTCTAGAGTTGATTATGAAGTTGATACAACTAGAGGGACTCGCTGGGTCGATCGACTCACATTATATCATTCAGTATGTTTCGAATGAGGATTTGCGGAGGTGAGCAAATATGAATCAGTTGCCATAATTTAAGCGCCCAAGCACCTGTCAAGCACAGCGCTCATGTACTAATCGATGCATTGTAAATACCAGGCCAACTGTCTAAGCCCTTACCCGTAGATTCAGGCCAGTTTGTAGATTTTACTGGGACTAGTAGCTCTAGAAATATGAACTGTGCAGGAGGCTTTGGGCCTAGATTGAACATTTCAGCCTTTCGTACCTGGCAAAAGAATGTTTGTCCCTTCAATTCTGAGCGCTCTGACAGAAAAATTACCAGGAAATAAGGTTCAATATACATGTGTGGGTACTACGGTAGCGCTCGTGTACTATCGTGCCTGGTATGCCAGGACTTGAACGTCGTGTCCACATAACTGGTAAACGGGCGATGCCGCGAAAAATGTTATCTGTGTCTTTTCAGATCACTTAAGTATGTTCTTGCTTAGCTTATAGCGTCTGCTCACTTTCCAAACTTGAACGTCGTAAAAATCAGGGAGTTGCTGTGAGCTCGAGGTTTGTCCGGGCAAAGTCGCTATTCACTCAAGTTAATCTTAACCAGGTACTACAGTTAAATTAATCACCTTGCCTTCAAATTGTAAACTCCGTGGTTATAATCGAGGAATTGCAGCCGCCGTGCGCTTGTGAATTCTCCCATGACCCGACATTCAATTTCTTTGCAGGTCAATTGATCCTGCCGCTTTATTTTAGGGCCAATCGAGGACGGCCTGGTCAAGCAAAACTGCGATTGACGAGATGGAGGTCTATGAGACGCTTGGTTTACCTGCATGCTTTCAAACGTGATTGAGCTGGGTTTGGCCCGTTCGAGCCGGAGTAATATTGGGTGTCCACCGCATGTGGGTGCCGAGGATCCTGTAAATGCTAGTTAGTCAGTTGTAAGTGGTGAGAATAAATGAAAACATATCTACATCAGAAGGGTCGCCTAGATCCCCTCCGCCGCCGCCGCGGAGCCCCTGATATTTCTAGACAGTGCTTTTTTGAACAAATCTCGAACTGGAGGGATGATGAAACCGTGGTGAATAATATTGGAACTATAGGTACAGATATACAAACAATTGATAGATGATAGAATTTGATTCGATGCTTTTCTTTCGCCCGATTGGTGAACAACAGGTAGTCTAAAATACACGAAGTTAGAAAGATAAAAAGAGAAAGAGGTTTGAAATGGGAATGTGTTTTCGGGGATCGAAGCTCTACATAAGGCATGGATGGAAAAGGGTAGGATGTCGATATCAAAGAAGTGGAATCGAAAGGAAGATATAGATGGGGATTGGGGTGAGGAAGGTTGGTGAAGATGAGTAATGGTGTATAAGGTCCGTCAGACGATGCATTTTTGGCAAATGGTGGCACAGAAACAACAAGCAATGGACGAAGTGCCGTGCATAGGGGGACGACCAGACGCAGAGAGAAGTGGTTGATGAAAGGAGTCGAAGGGGAATCTGATACAGCTGCACGGAAGAAAATAATCAGGATAAAGAGATATAGAAATTTCAGGGTCTATGGGCGTTTGTCGGTACGGCTGGTGGGAGGAAGCAATTCGACTGGTTGCAAAGTCGAGCAGAGAAGGGGATTACCGACGCCACAAGGATCCACCAGCTACCCCACTTACTCATCCACATCGTCCAGCTGGATAAGCCCGTCCATATCACTCTGCCTGATCCATCCACCCCTCGAGGAGTTGTATGACGCATCATCCTCATCTTCATCAGGATGAGAAGACGAGAGGTCTTCCCCATTCGTGCTTGTCGGACTCTGCACAAGCGATACATCCCTTGATTTGGTCCGCGAGGCGTCAACTTTCGCCCTCTTGCTTGTGGCGGTGATCTCCTGTGACGGCCGCTCGTCACCCCCCTCCAGTTCTTCGCTACTGCGTTTCCTCGACCTCGCTTGAGAATTTACAACAACACCAGTTATAATCGCCATAGTCGCTGTTGGATCGTCGAAGCTGTCGACACTGTAGTTGTCACCGTCGTCAGGTGGTGATTCTCGTTCTCCAATCCTGGGCCTCTTTGGGGGCGTCCCGCCAAGTTCCCGTTGATCAGGTCGGTGTAAACCCGTGGGCGAGTCGCTACTGACGCTGCCATCCAGAGTGCGGTCCTCATCTACTTCTTCCTCGCGCTCGAGCTCATCCGATGATCTCTTTCTGGAGCGCGAACGCGAGTCTTTGTTGTGAGCATCGGTAGGCAAAACCTCCGCCTCAGGAGACGAGGAAAATCGATACTCCTCATCGCCCTCGAGGAGATACCGAGGGTCGACTTCGTCGTCGTCGTCTTCGTACTCCAAGTCCGAACCGTCATAGTCGACCTCATCTTCGCCGTCGCCGTCAAGTTCGATTTCGCTTACTTCCTTCAGCTCAATCTCAGCTGCATCAACGGTTTGAGCAGGCCGAGCGGTATTTTGAGGGTAGAGTGTGGTTCTTAGGGGTTGCTGCTGTTGTGCAGGTTGCTGCGATGGGACAACAGGGGCGGCATGAGCATTGGCATACGCGGCTCGGGCGGCAGCGTCAGCCATTTTGGCTCGTTCGCATATCGAACACCGGCAGTGGTATAGCGGTGCACAAGCATCTCGCCAAACCTAAGAAAAGTGCCGAACATAAATAAACGCAGCGAAAGTATAGAACAAAGGCATCACGTACACTTTTGAGAGCATCCAAGCTGTACTGTGGAAGGTGGGCGGTTGTCAGAGGCACATAAGGAATGCTACTTAGCATTACGGGTGTGGACCTGACTGGGTCGAAGGGAATAATTCTCGGCCGAGACGGCAGACTCTGCTGCTGCCTCTGCTGCGGAGTATCATCCTCGTCTTCCTTCTTCATACTCGGGCCGTCGTCGCTTAGCGGTGGAGGGGACGGTGTCGTCTGCAATGTCGAAGTTGATAATACCGGGCTCGTTGCGTTCGAGGATCCACGTCTCGAATACTTGGCACTATCACCGCTGCTGCTGCTCGAAGACGTTGTCGAATCGGCGTCATCTTCTTTTCGATTGCAATGTCGGTCTTTCATGTCGACATGCTCCAACCTCGTGGCATTAGCTGCTTCAAGTGCCCTTCTCCGCGAGGTCTCCTCTTCGTTCCTCCTCCTTTCAACCCAGTCCACACCATCATACCATATGAGCTCTTCCTCCCTCAATATGGCAACGACATCCTCAATCGACATCCGGCTGGCTTTATGACCTGGGTCTTCGTACCCCCGTGGAGTCGGGATGGCGCATTCCATGATGATTTTCCGGACGATATTCCGAAGGGGGTGGTTCAGAACTTCCCGCATCTGCTTCATGTACGCTGCATAAGCTTGCTCACACAACCCGAAGGTCGGTGGGATGTCGGAGGTGGCAGTAGCTTGCGTAGGGTGTTCCTCATCGGCGTCCGTGGCGGGCTCCCCATTAACTTCTCGCGCCCATGGGCATGGGTGCAAGGCGCGAACCACAGTCGGCTGTCCGGGTACATTGAAGTGGTACCAACTGTCGGCAGGACATAGCCAATGTCCATCGAGTATCCGTTTCCGAGCCCAATCATGGAGAGCCATCTCTCGGACCTGGTTGGCGTCACGCATGAGCATAAGCTCTCGATCCTCCTCCGAGTCTTCTGCCTCCTCTTCTTCCTCCTGCTCATCTCTTGTCGTTTTCTGCGCAGCTAGCGCGTGCTGCCCGAGACTTTCATAACGTGTGTTACGTTTCAGCCACAGCTTCTCTCGGGCCAGCGTAAGCACGTCCGATATTGACCCCTCGGCAAGGTCGACGAAGTTTTCGATGCATTGTCTCGTCTCCCAGTCATCGCTCTGGAGATTAGGTCCGCCTATTGCTTCTCGGTCGCGAGGATCACCGCTCGCTCTTCGCCAAAGCCATTCGACCCGACACCGTTTACACGTTGATTCGACACCCGGCCAGGTATCCTCATCTTCGTTCTCGAGAATCCCGATCGCTTGAGAAACGTCGTAGTCTCTTGTTGTTGCATCTTGATTGTGCGCAATGATAGAATCTCGAAGGCACAAGCCGCAGAAATGAGCTCGCCGCCGATCGTGTTCTCGACATAGATGGACGGTGCCAAGAAGGGAACCTGAAAGTGTACGTTTTGCGGCGGCAAGACCGGAGTTTGTGTAGGGATAGTTGAGGCGGCACACATGACAACTGCAGTTCAGAAGATTGCGAACATGTCGGAAAGGCGTGAGGTAGATAGGTTGAGGGATTGCGTTGGAGGAGGCATTTAGTTGTAGTTTGGGATGAATGACCATATGGTGAGTGAGAAGGTCGTTGCAGTCGATGACGTTCATTA
>Ga0247741_1001086_pt1 | contig 14992 bp, 10 predicted proteins | sample UWRJL213509R2_FD_180945 | JGI IMG/M metagenome (GOLD analysis project Ga0247741, IMG submission 180945) | Plant litter microbial communities from Arlington Agricultural Research Station in Wisconsin, United States - UWRJ-L213-509R-2 | ecosystem: Environmental > Terrestrial > Plant litter >... | reverse complement strand
TGGTGGCGCTTTAGATTTCACAACCACAGGGAAGTCTTTAGTAACGGACTTGCCACCGTAGCTTATGGTTGCAATCAGTACAGCTGTAGCATCTGGAGATGTTGCTGATGGCTGAGTGATCACACCGACATTGCTAATTGCTGCGGCATTTGATGTAGACCAGCTTATAGCTGTCGTATATGGACCTGCAATTGCCAGATCTACGTCATCTTTAAGCGCACTGAGATCACCTAAATCCAACGCGGCTTTAGCCAACACCAATATTTCATCAGCAGATTTAGCACCAGGATCGAGTACTTTGATTTCAGCAGGGCTCAAGGCTGTATTGTAAATTTTCAAGTCGTCGATCAAACCATTGAATGGGGTATCCCAATAGTTCACGCCGAGTGAAAACAAACCAGTTTTGCCTGTAAACAAATCACCGAAGTTAGTCCCACTGAATTTTTGTTCGCCATTGATGTAAATGGTCGCGGTACCTTGATCTACCGAAAACACCATATTGCTCCACTCATTTTGTGGGATAGCAACACCTGAAATACCGTCGAACCACTGTGGAACACGTCCCCACAACATGGTGCCGTCATTCCAGCTTTTTGGTAAGAAGCTTAACCAGGTAACATCATCAGTTGCACCAAAGAATGCAGTAGAAAATGAGGTAAGTACATTTGGTTTAATCCAGAAAGATACTGTGTACTTGTAGCTTGAAATCAAACCATCTGGCAGACGAACACCGTTTGTACCGTTAAGGCTAACAGCTTTGCCATCCCATCCCGCAGCATAAGCAACAGTTCCTGTATTAGTGATGCGATCACCCGTAGGAGTACCTGCAGCAAAATGGCCTTTCAAATCAGTCAAATTATCTTCAAAACTAAACTGAGCAGTAGGAGCGGTAAAGCTCAGGGCAATAACTTTGGTAACGATTGTTTTCGTCAGGGTTTGGCCATTAGCAACAATGGTCGCAGTTAAAGTCACTGTTTGATCACCAGCCGATGTGCTCGGACGATGTACAACAGCTGCGCCAGTTTGCTTACCGGTTTTTTTGTTAACCGTAAAGTTAATCATCGAAGGATTGCTACTGCTCCAGGTAATTTCCGCAGCTCTTGTACCGCGTGTTGGTACTGTCAAGCTACTCACTTTCAACTCACTATCGATTGCTAAAGCAGCACTAACGTCAGCGAGTGCTTGAGCAGTTGTCTTGGTTGGCAGCTTGGAGCCCCAAACTGAGGTGCCATCAGCAGAAACAGCTGAGAAAGTCGGGACCAGTTTGCGAATTGATTCATCCCATTGCCACTGCATTATGCCGTCATAGGATTTACCGCCGATAACCAAGGTAATTTGGTTGGGGTTGGAGTCCGACAATACATAATAACCTGAAGCTTCACCGGTAACTTTGCGAGCGCTATCCAAAGTAATGTAAACAGAGTTATGACCAGTAGTATTACTATCACGTTCATGATTGATGAAACGGTAGTCACCAACTACATCCGTAGAATCAACTACATTGGTTCCTGAAATTGGAGCATAACGTTGTGGCGAAGCAACAAACCAGCCGTTAACGTTTAGCCACAATTCATGCACGCGAACAGCATGTTCCTCACCGCGATTAGGGAAACGAGTATGCGTTACCAGGAAATACTTCTTGGCAGTAGCATCGTAATAAACCGAGTTATGGCCGGGAGATAAATAACCAGTGCTGCTACCTTGATCGCCGGTTTCAGAAACGAAGTTAAAACCACCAATTAACTTAACGCCGTATTTGCTTAAAGTTTCAGTGTTGTTTTTAGCGAGCAACATGTCATTGCCAGCGGCATCTACATATGTACCGTCTGGAGTTTTAGAGCGTGATACGCGAATGTTATAACCATCAGCCGCCGCAAAGCCTGCAATGGAGTTGAACATATAGTAGTAATCAGTTTCAGGACTGTAGGTAATCCAGGTACCTTCGATGGCTGCAAAACCGCCGCCCGCTAAATGCTTACCATAACCTTGACCAGGTTTAGCTTTACCAGTGGTTGTATCCAATTCAATGATAAAAATACCGCCAGAGTAAGAGCCATATACCAACCATAGCTTGCCCACTTTGTCGTAAAACACATGCGGGTCAATAGCGTTTGGATCAACGGCGCCGTCATAGGTTTTTTGGCCGTTATCGAGCGGATAAGCAGCGAATTCGCCCGCGTTTCGATAACCGCTGCGTAATATTATGCCCTTATTAACGTAGGGACCTGTTAGCGAATCAGACTCAGCTACGCCCAAATAAGAACGGTTCCAGCAACCACCCGTCGCTTCAGTTTGAGCACAGTGGTTGTAGTAGAACCAATATTTACCATTAGGGGCTTTGATTACATCTGGCGCCCAGCTACCTTTGTAGCCATCAGTCCAGGCAATAGCTTCAGCGAATTGGCTTGAGTAGGTATTGAATAAAGTGCTTTCATCGACTTTGTCATTGGCAGAGAGAGCGGTGACGTAGTTCCACTTCATCAAGTCGGTAGATTTGGCAACAGCCAGGTGCGAACCGAAAACATAGTAGGACCCATCATCACCTTTAATAACGGATGGGTCATGTACAGCTATGTCATTGTATTCAATACTTGTCGCGGTAGCCGTTGGATCGTCTTTAGTAACGACTGTAGGCAAAGCGTCATCTGGCAATCCGGATTTGTCACCACTCGATCCGCCGCCACCGCAGCTTGATAGAGCGAGCACACCGGCTGTCACCAGTGCTAAATATGTTAGCTTCATGGAGTAACCCTCTAGAAAAATCATTGTTATACGTTATGGTTTAAAGGTACTTGTCTTCACCAGCGCCCAACTGGTTAGCACCCTCACTTGCTTGTGGAGGTTGAATCCACATACAGAATGCACAATTAGTCATACAATACTACCTATTGTTTTTTTATTAGCAACTATTTTTTAAATTTTTATAATGAATATTAAGTACGATTTTCGCTTGAATAGGCAGTATTTTGACTTAAATTAGTTATAAGCATCCAAATTAAACTTTAATTCAAAATTCGTTGACAACATTAATGTCATACAATAGGATTTATAGGCAGGAGATGCACAATAAAACTAAGCCTATCTCGATCTCTGCCCAAGTTACTTGAGAGGCGTCATTTCAACCTTTATAAGGGAGAACACCCTCATGTTTACGCGTTCCGCATTAAGCAGCGCAGTCACTATTGCGATGGCTCTCGGTAGCTTTCCGCTCTATGTACAAGCGCAACAATCAGCTCCAGAACCCAGCGCAACTGAAAATGTAGAAGAAATTGTTGTATCTGGTATTCGCGAGAGTTTGACTAAAGCACTGGAAATCAAAAAAGAAAGTATTCAAATCGTTGACTCTGTAGTAGCGGAAGACATTGGTAAATTTCCCGACAACAATCTTGTTGAATCACTTCAGCGCGTTACCGGCATCCAAACTACTAACCGAGGTTCAGGTGAAGTAGCAGGAATTACCGTTCGCGGCTTACCGGATGTCGAAACAACTATTAACGGTCGCGAGATATTTACCGGTATAGGCCGTACATTGGCTTTGCAAGATATTCCAGCCAATCTTTTGAGCCGTGTTGATGTTTTTAAAACCCGTTCTGCCAACCAAATTGAAGGCGGTATGGCTGGCTCGATTGACGTAAAAACTCCACGTCCATTCGATTTCGAAGGTAGCAAAGTTTCTCTTGCTGCTCGTGGCGTTTATCAAACCTCATCCGAAAAGTATGACCCGACTGTAAGCGCATTATTTAGCGACCAGTGGGATACAGATTACGGTCGTGTAGGCGCATTGCTCAACTTGTCGAAAACGACCACTCACTATCGCGACCAAAGTGCAAGCGTAGGTGCCCTTTTCCCAATATTTACGCAAACCTTTACCGATTCAAATGGCACTACTTACAACATTGGCGATGCTATACCTACTACCGACGCCAATAAAAATTCAGTGTGGATTCCGGGCACTGAAGGCGGTCTGCCAGACCAAGCAGGTTCTACACTGACGATGAATGGCCAATCCATTGGCTACACGCTTCAACGTGATGCCATGTTCCTGAGCGATTTCCAGGGTACTCGTGAGCGTCCTGCGGCTAACTTGTCGTTACAATGGGCACCGAATGATTCATCTGAATATGTGTTTGAAACTTTCTATACCGGCTATCGCAATACCAGCGAAAATCGCTTGTTGTTCACTTTCATCAATGGCAACAGCAAATTCCAGAATTCAGAACTCTACCCAGATACTAATGTTGTCCACAAAGTGTACGTAAACAACCCAACTGGTTTTACCAGCGGTGACGGTACCGAAGGCCAAACAGATAGCATCATGTATGCATTGGGCGGTAAGTGGGATATCACTGATGATTTCAAACTCAAAGCTGATTTGAATTACCAATCCAGTAATTACCAAAGTAAATTTGTTGCTAATCAGTGGAATTTCAGCCGTTATCAAGCGATTGCGGACTACAACTATCACAACAACAACACCATCATGCTGGCATTCCTGGACAATCCAGCGACCAGCTTCGATGAGTCGGATATGACCCAATTAGGTAACGCCACCTTTGGTAATTTTTACGACAACTTCGATAAGCAACATGGTAGCGGCACGACCCTGACCATCGATGGCGAATATGACGCTAATTGGGGAATCATTACCAAGACACGTTTTGGTTTACGTGCAGATGAACACAAAGCCTATACCCGTCACCGTGAACAATTCGCTTCTGGATGTTCTGCTGCCGGAGCACTTTGTGACATCAATAACTTTGCTGATGTAATTGATATTAGTAAATCAGGATTTTTTGACGGCTATGGTTATGTTCCCTCGCAATGGTTCTCTGCAAAAGGCACTGAATTATTGGATAACACCGAAACCTATCGCTCACTATTTGGCGTAGCCTCAGGTGGCGGCGCGTGGATGGATACCGCTGCTTTCGACGTTAAAGAAGTCAACACTGCGCTTTATGGTGAGTTTGATTTTGAAACCGAATTGGGCGGTAAAAAAGTTGACGGTAACGTAGGTGTGCGTGCGGTCTCTATCAAAAATGAAAGCCAATTCTACTCAGGTGTTGCAGAAAGCAGAGACAACGAAGTGTTGCCAAGCTTTGGCGTTCGCTACTGGTTTGAGGACGATTTAGTTGCTCGCTTTAACTATGGCGAAACTCTTCGTCGCCCGGCATTTGGGGATCTAAACCCGGCAATACTATATGCAGAGCCTAATACCACCGCGTTTGGTTCAGCATCAAGCGGAAATCCTAATCTTGGTTCTACCAAATCCAAGAACTATGATTTGGGCTTGGAATGGTATTTTGCTAAATCCAGCTCGCTATACGGTGTATTGTTCGAGCGTGATATCACCGGTTTCGTATGGACTACCTCTAAACAAATTAGCGGCCCAACTCCAAATGTTACCTACGTTTATTCAAGCCCTGAAAATAGCTCTGATGGCTGGTTGAAAGGTGCAGAATTTGGCCTGGTTTACTTCCCGGATAACCTGCCTTCCTACCTGGATGGTTTTGGTGGTCAATTCAGTTACACGCTTCTTGATTCCAACCAAACTATTCCAGTATTTGACGCTACCGGTACTCAAACTGGCACTCAAGATACTTCGTTATTTGGCGTATCCAAGTCATCATACAGTGCTGTTTTAGCCTACGAAAAACACGACTTCAGCGCACGTCTGTCTTATGTTTGGCGTGAGAAATTCTTACAGCGTCACGATGGCACTCAATTCGCCAGCCCGCTGCAAATTTACTCAGCACCAGAAGAAAGTCTTGACCTACAGTTGAGCTACAACATAACTGATGACTGGGCGATTACCTTGGATGGTACTAACTTAACCAACTATCGTTTCCGTACTTACTATCATTCAATTACCAACAACAATCCTGATTACTTGATGAACTACGGTACATCGCTCCTAAGTAAAACCTGGGCGCTAGGTACACGTATCTCCTTCTAAGATAATTAAGTCGGCCCTAATTAGGTCGGCTTTTTTACTTAAATATGGACGAAGTTTTTGCACGCACGACTTACAGCCAGCGGTATCTCCGCTGGCTTTTTTATTTGCAAACGGCAAACTTATTTATCGCATTTTCTCTCTGGCCCCTGCAGTCCAAACACTTTTAAAAACCTATCTTTCCTTTCCTATAGACCCCGCTTTCTTTATAGTACGCACCTACTAAAATACTCCCTACCAAATCCCCGCTGCAGAGGTTTAGCTCATGGCTCAATACGTATTCAGCATGCACAGGCTTGGCAAAATTGTGCCGCCCAAGCGTGAAATTCTAAAAGATATTTCCCTGTCATTTTTCCCCGGCGCCAAGATTGGTGTGCTCGGCTTGAACGGTTCAGGTAAGTCGACCCTGTTGCGCATCATGGCGGGTGTTGATCAGGATTTTAATGGCGAAGCTCGCCCAATGCCTGACCTGAAAATTGGCTACTTGCCGCAAGAACCACAGCTCGATCCAACTAAAGATGTTTTGGGGAACGTGCAAGATGGCGTACGCGAAGCGGTTGATGCTTTGGCTGAACTCGACCAAATCTATGCTGACTATGCAGAGCCTGATGCTGACTTCGATGCGCTCGCCAAGAAGCAAGCTAAGTGCGAAGACATCATTCAAGCTTGGGATGCCCACAATCTTCAACACACCTTAGATGTTGCAGCAGACGCATTGCGCCTTCCACCGTGGGACGCTGACGTAACCGTACTTTCCGGTGGTGAACGCCGCCGTGTGGCGCTTTGCCGCTTATTGTTGTCGCGCCCCGATATGCTCTTGCTCGACGAACCTACCAACCACTTGGATGCAGAATCGGTTTACTGGCTGGAACAATTCCTCCACAACTTTACCGGCACCGTAGTGGCCATCACCCATGATCGCTACTTCCTCGACAACGCCGCTGGCTGGATTCTCGAACTCGACCGCGGCCATGGCATTCCATACGAAGGCAACTACACCAGCTGGCTGGAACAGAAAGATGCTCGTTTAGAGCAAGAAGCCAAATCGGAAGCTGCGCATCAAAAAGCATTGAAAACCGAATTGGAATGGGTACGTCAAAATCCTAAAGGTCGTCAAGCCAAGAGCAAGGCGCGTATCGCTCGCTTTGATGAATTGCAATCGCAAGAATTCCAATCGCGTAACGAGACCAACGAAATTTACATTCCGCCAGGCGAACGCTTGGGCGATAAAGTCATAGTTCTGGAAAACGTAAGCAAAGGTTACAGTGACCGTTTGCTAATCGACAACCTCACACTCAGTATTCCTAAAGGTGCAGTGGTTGGGATTGTGGGTGGTAACGGCGCGGGTAAATCTACCCTCTTCCGTATGATTTCCGGTACCGAAAAACCGGATAGCGGCACTATCACCATCGGCGATACCGTAAAAGTCGCCTATGTTGAACAGAGCCGTGAAAATCTCGACGATAAAAACTCAGTGTGGGAAGCCGTTTCTGGCGGCGCTGATATTTTGAAAATCGGCAACTACGAAGTTAGCTCGCGCTCTTACTTAGGCCGCTTCAACTTCAAAGGTGGCGATCAACAAAAACGTGTGGGCGAATTGTCTGGTGGTGAGCGGGGCCGTTTGCATTTGGCAAATACTTTGAAGCAAGGCGCAAACGTTTTGCTACTCGATGAGCCTTCAAACGATTTGGATATTGAAACCTTGCGCGCACTTGAAGATGCCATCCTCGCTTTCCCTGGCTGCGTGTTGGTGATCTCGCATGATCGCTGGTTCCTTGACCGTATTGCTACGCATATCCTTGCGTACGAAGGTGAATCCGATATTCAATTCTTCGAAGGTAACTACACCGATTACCACGAAGATTTTGTAAAACGTAAAGGCGCAGATTCACAACCTAAGCGTATGAAATACAAACCGCTCAAAGCATAAAGTTTATATTCATGTAAATAAAAATGCGCGGCACATGCAAATGGTCGCGCATTTTTTTATTCTGCTACTGCGACTTCTGGACTCGGTACTTCTGAACTCGGTGCTTCTGAAATCCGTACTTCTGAATAGGCCGCTGTAATCATTGTGTGCGACAACAGCAAATAAAGTTCCTTCCACGCAATAAAAGCTTCCGCGCTTAAGTCATCGCCTAAACCTTCTACCAAGGTATTCAGCAAAGCTGCACCGACAGTTTGATAATGCTGCGGAGTCACGCCGTATTTAACATGACGTTTTGCCAATTGCTGCACAACCGGCACGAGATCGTCGAGATTATCCAGCGAACTCACTGCTGCACTTAACATCTGCATAAGTTTTGCAGATTGCTGATTTAAATCAGCCGGAAATAACGATTTCAGTTTTGGATCAAGCTCAAATAAATTGCGATAAAATATCAACCCAACGGCCTGACTCGCTGGAGCCACTAACGCAAAGCTCGCGCGAATTAAATGAATTTTTGTAGCATTCATATTGATACTCCTATTTAAAAAATAAATTCCCTGAGAAAAATAATTAAAAAAATAATTTTTAGTTTTTATAAAAATCTCGCTGCTTTTTATAAAAAATCAAAAAAAGCAGCGAGATTTTCGCAATCATCCTTGAAGCTGAAAAAAAATTCTATTAGCAGGTAGGTGGATTGTGGAAAATTATTCCCGCAAGCACTGGACTATCACCAGGCGGATTATGTTTAATAATCGCCTGAGCATTTAAAACACCGTAGGGGTCCGGCGGAACACTCTGTCCATTTACCACGCCATATGGATCCGGTGGAACGCTCTGACCATTCACAATACCATAGGGATCTGGTGGAACAGCCGCTGCAAGCGTGTAGCGAATTTCTCCGTAAGGATCTGGGGGAATACTTTGATTCATGGTGTTGTCATCGGGCGGATTATGCTTAATAACACCGAGATTACCGGAGTTAGCATTGGCTAATTGCGCACCGAGAAGAGCAACAAAAATAAGAACAGCTTTTGAAATTGACATATTAAATTCCTTTAGTTTTGGTTTAAGAAATCTTTCACTCATCATGAGCGTAAGATTGTTTTTACATTTTCACGGAAACAACTAACACATTATTTACCTTATCCGTGCGTAAGGTTTTTCACTGGCACTGCAACCCATGGTTTACGACGGCGCACAACGAGAAGGCTGCACACGCCAAAACCTAACAACATTATTGAGCCGGCGTTTCCACTGTATGCAACACTTTCAGCAATATCAGTTGATGAAGTTGCCTGCGCATAAGACGAAAATACAAACACACATCCGATCAACAACAATCGCAGCAAATTAGTTGGCAGTGGTTCATCGCTACCGCACAAGAGTTTTAAAAATTTGATCTTCATTGGAGATTCCTTGACCTTATAAAATTACCTGGGGTAAAAATCCTGTTGCCGAACCGGTGAAGCTATTGTGAATAAAATCCTTTAACACAAATAGATACAAGCGATGGCCTTTGGGATAGATACAGTCGAAATACCAAAATCAATTTTGGTGAAAAATGTTTGTCGTTAAATCCTTAAACAACAAATAACAAACAACACTTAACAAAAAAATTGAACTTACTACTTCTATATTGCGTTGCCGCTAATATGGGATGCATTGTGGGGGAAGTTTGGTAAAGCCGATAGATACAGGCGATGAGGAAGTGGATAGATACAGCGAAGGAAATTTACGTTTTCTATTCACACTTTGTGTAGTGCGACTAATACAAGCCGCGCAAATAAAAACAAAAACCTGTAAGAGATTGACGCAATTGGTCGGTAAGTGGAATGGACGTATTAATACAAAGACCGTGGGACACAATTGCAACTTGCGGTATCTCAGCCGAATTTAATAATGGCCAATAATGATTAATTTTGGATTGAATTTCTTCAGCACTAACTTTGTCAGGCAGCGGTAGCCAATAACTGTAACCGCCCGGCATATCATTTAATTCAACGGCTTTACCCAATGCCGGGCGCAACACCGCGAGGTATTCGTCAGCGCGACTTTTCAATTGCTTGCGAAATTTGCGCAGATGCGGCACATGACTGCCCTGCGCTAAAAATTCGGCCAGCACCAATTGCGATAATTCATTCACGCTACTGGCGGATGCGGTTTTCAAATACTCAATTCGCTCTCGCCAATGCCCCGCCGCCAACCAACCGATACGTAAACCTGGCGCTAGCGACTTGGAGCAGGAATTTACGTAGATCACGTTGCCTTTTAAATCGAAGGATTTCAGCGTGAGGGGACGTGAGCCGTCGTGTTGCAAATCGCCGTAAACATCATCTTCAATAATCGTAAATTCGTACTTTTCAGAAAGCCGCAATAGGTGACGCTTGGTCATCAGAGGCATAAGCGCGCCAGTGGGGAAATGATAATTTGCCACCAACAGCATTACTTTTGGCGCTGCATCGCCCGCTAGAATGGCCTCAACTTCAGCAATAAAACTCGCCTCATTGACAGAGCTTTGAACGCAAACTGGCATTAACGACAGTGTGTCCAGCAAGCGACTAAACAAGTCACTAATTGGCGCCTGTACCAAAACGCTATCGCCCACTTCGGTAGTCGCGCGCAGTGCCAACAAGAGCGCTTCGGTTGCGCCCTGGGTAACGATGAGTTCGTCTTCCTTTAGAAAGCAGCCGTTTTCCGCACTGCGGCGCGCAAGTTCAGCGCGCAACAGTGGGTTTCCGTTACCGCGCGTTGTGCGTGTGGGCAGAAAAGGATGGCGACGAATAACCGTGCCCAACAGGTTTTGCCAGCGTTGTTCAGGGAAAAGATCCTCTGCCGGAATCCAATTGCGTAATCGCGATGGCACAGGTGTTAGCACGGCTTGTGACTGCACGGGAATCGCGGCGGGAATTTCATGATCAACTTTTGGCTTTACAAAATAGCCAGCCTTATCGCGCGGCTCAATCAAACCCTGTTGTTCAAGCGTGCGCAGCGCCGTAGTCACAGTCGCTAAACTGAGCTGGTGCTGCTGCATAAGTTCGCGCACTGAGGGCAACCGCGAATTAGGCGATAGCTTTCCCGAACTTATGGCGAGTGAAAAATCATCTGCAAGTGCTTGGTACTTGGTTTTAGTCACGAAGACTCCGATTATGGTCACACAGGCTGGCAGTGCAATTAGGGTGGCTAATATATGCTATTTGGCCGCAGCATTCTTCTCTCATGATAGAAACATCTGTTCCTATTCGACAGACGATTAAAGGTATACTGCCGCGCAAACCATAAACTGTTTCAAGCTAGCCAGATCGCATTCCAAGGATATGCCTCACCCATGACTAAAGCTCCCACATCGCGTGCGCCAACCAAAGCTCAAGTTACCGCGGCTGAAGATTGGCTGATTAACATTAACGCCGACACCGCAGTGCTGATTGAATCCGGCTGGAATGCAGCAATTGATGCGAATGGCGATTTTGCGGCTGATTTCTATCAAAACTTATTTGCGGCAGCCCCAGTTGTGATCGAATTATTTTCCGGCGATATGACCGAACAAAAAGGCCGCCTGACGCACACGCTTGCCGAGACAGTTGCCCTGCTTCACAACCCTGAACATCTTTTACTGTTGTTGCGCGCATCCGGCGTACGCCATCATCACTATCAGGTTAAGCAGGCTTATTTTGGCGTAATGCGAAATATTTTGATTGATACTATTGCTGTACGTGCGGGTGAATTATTTACTGCGGCGCATCGCCAAGCCTGGGAAGGATTTTTCGATAAGATGGCGACCATTATGCAAGGCGGTATGGCAAGCGCGGCGAAAAACTAAATAAATTTAAATCAAAAAAATAGGCACCTGACTGCACCTATTTAAAGTTTTCCAAAAAATCACAATTACAACTTAAACACCTCATTCAAAAAACCAACCATGTCAGTAACCGCAGGTTCGGAAAGCTCTTTAAAACAACCATTGTTGTAATCATTGCATCCACTATCCAGAAAGCCGTGTTTTTTGCCAGGATAAATTTTAAAGCGTACGGGTTGATCGAGGCTTTGTAATTGCTCGACATATTTTTTTGCAATCTCTGGCGTAGTCAGTGAATCTAATTCGCCAACATGTACGAATTGAAAAGGAAGTTTGTATTCTTTTGCGCTTAAGAGATATTGGTTGGGTGATACTGCCTGGTAATAATCAGGGTTGTCATTCACATTAATCTTTTCACCAAACATTCCACGCGGTTTTACGTTTGCAAATTTCCAGAAGGGATTTTTATCAGTTTCAAAATCGCGTTTGACCATATCAAGCAAACTGAATCCGGCGTAGCTTAAAATTGCTGCCTGAAGTTTCAAGCCATCTTTTTTAGCAACTTGTTCTGCTGTTATTCCTTTAGGTAAATAAGTGGGCTTAAATGTGAGTGGTTTTTTATTGAAACCATCACTGCCAAGATTGCGGCCTGCCACGGTGATCATCGCCGCTAAGTGCCCACCTGCACTGTCACCCGTCACAGCAACTTTTTTCGGATCGCCGCCGTAGCGCTGGATATTTTCTTTTACCCAAAGCACTGCGCCCATGCCGTCTTCAATAATTTCATTTACGGTAGTGGTATTGTTTACGTCAGAAAGCAAACGATAGTTAGCATTGACCGTAATAACATCTGTACGTGTAGCTATGCCATCAGCCAAGTCAGACATAATGGATTTATTATTGAGCAACCAACCGCCACCGTGAAAAATAACCAGCACTGGCTTGGATTTTGTTTTGGTGTCGGGTACCGAAATATCCAGTGTTAAGTTAAATCCTTTTGGGCTTGCCCATAGGATGTCATTGAAGTGTTTAATATCGTGATTTGCGAAGGCAGGTGAACAAAATGATGCAAAAAGTAAAATGAAACTGGATAAGGTAAAACCGCGCATACAAAATTCTCCTACGCATAATTATTGTTAGTACAGATTTCTCGTGACAGCAAACTGGATCTTGCCACTTTTCTTCAAATTGCATCGAAAATATCTGCAATATTTCAGCAATTTTTTGCAGGATTTACGAAAAGCTGTCGAATTGATTAATTTTCTATTCGCTGAGATACGGACAACGCGAACCTATATTTTTTTGATAAATGTTTAACGGGTAACAACAAAAAATTCAGATTAATAAAAAAGCCCAGCATGGACCGGGCTGATTTGAGTGGTTGATAAAACTTAAGGCTTTACTTAATTAACTTTACAGGTTGGTGCTACAAAGGAACCGTCATGAGTACCTTGCAGACCAAAGCTAACTGATTGACTCGGTGCAACAGTCCCATTCCAATTTAAATTGCTTGCCGTTACTAGATTTCCTGACCCGCTAATAGTCGCGTTCCAGCCACCGGTGCGCTGTGGGTTTTCACTGAAGGTTAACGTCACATTCCAACCGTTCACGGTGGCGGCTCCGCCATTGCTAATGACGACATCCAATTGGTATCCGGTACTCCAGTTGTTAACTACCTTCACGGTGCAATTTAATCCGCTCGAATTTACGGAGCTTGCAACAGACGATGCACTCGATTTGCTGCTGGATGATTGAGTGCTGGATTTGATTGAGCTTGATGACTGTGGAATTGCTGAGCTTTGATTCGAACTGGCCGCACTTGAACTAACCGCACTGGAAGCAGACGTACCTACAACTCCAAATGGTGCCGGCTGCGCGGAGCAAGTGCTGCGCGAGATACAACTTTTATTATTTTCATAACCCCAACCGTTACTGGTGTTTGAGCACAATGGATAAAGCGTGCCATACCAATTGCACTGTTCGCTATTGCTATTGCTCGAAGCAGTCGATGAGCTGGCGATGCTGCTTCTGCTACTAGCTGTGCTACTACTGCTAAGGGCCAAACTACTATTTGACCGACTACTGCTTGAACGACTAGTCGATACTGCACTGCTGGATTGACTACTAGTATTGCCATCAACCGGAACTGTACCTGAAAAGCCTTTTGCATTTTCTGCGGTCAGCGCCAGCACCAAAGTTCCCTCTTTAATCACGACGTTCGCAGGATCAAAGTCCACGTAGTTTCCATCAAAAGTCCAATCCGCTTTAGCCCAACGATTAGTATCAAAATTATTAAAATCATCGCGCCAAGCCAAGGTGAAATTTTTGCTGCTTGCGTTATAAGCGTAATATTCCATGTAATTTACAAATTGATAAACCGGTAATACGGATGCGTTAAATGCACCAACCCAGGATTCAGAAGTTGATGCCCAAATATTGAAACGCATTGTTTGAGGATTCACCAGACCAGTGACAAAGTTTCCGCCATTAATTTTTCTGACCTGTTGCCCGTCAATAAACCAGGCAACGTAATCCGGCGTCCACTCCAAGGTATAAGTATGGTAATCATCCGCGAGTGATTGCGATGCTGTGTGTAATACTTCTGTCGTTTGACGCGGAGAGCCGACAATAATATTACTCTGCATTTGATAAGCGTCATTCTTTCCTAATACTTCAATATCAATTTCTTCCCATAGGGCACCAGAAACTTCAGAGCCATTTTTGTATGTAAAAAATGTGGAGAGTAAACCACTTCCTTTAGCCATACGCATCCGCATTACGTAACGGCCATATTTTGCGGGTTCCGCGCTATAAATCTCAGCACCCTTGTATGGCTTGGCAATAACGGAACTTGAACAAAAAATTCCGACACATAGCGAAGCAAGTAAAAAATAAATAGATTTATTGTTAATCATGTTGCTCTCCTTAATTTTCGGGGTGTTGGATTTATAATTTTTTAGTAGTATCAAAAAAGCAAAAAAACGCCCAACAATGTTAGGCGAAGTGAGTGTGGATTAAAACTGTAGGGGCTTAGCTAAACCCTAGTGGTACAGTCAAACCACTAGGGCATTCCCGGCTAATGATTCACCGAAAATTTTCTGGATCTATTATTTTTTAATTCGCAGTAATCCAAGTTTGTAAGGCGTTAAATCGTAGGTAGATCCATTTCCCGCTTTGCCTTGGTAAAGAAATTCCAAATTACAAGGATCTACCGTTAAGCGCTCGTCGTAGCCGGAGCGAATTAATTCGCCATGGCTAATTCCGTCTGCCCATTTTCCTGCGGGCCATTCAACATTGTTGTTGCCGGCGAATGGATTGG
>Ga0247741_1001085_pt1 | contig 14994 bp, 10 predicted proteins | sample UWRJL213509R2_FD_180945 | JGI IMG/M metagenome (GOLD analysis project Ga0247741, IMG submission 180945) | Plant litter microbial communities from Arlington Agricultural Research Station in Wisconsin, United States - UWRJ-L213-509R-2 | ecosystem: Environmental > Terrestrial > Plant litter >... | reverse complement strand
TTCGCTAACTTGAGTCACTTCCTCCACAGCGGTATTGGCAGATATTTTTGTGTATTTATAGGTGCCGGTTGAATTGACGGAGCCTGGGCCAAAACCTTTGAAAACCAAGGTGCCGTCTTGCGCATAAGTTTGCAGCACCAATCCAGCAGTAGGATATAGGTTTGGCGGCAAATCAGATACGGTGGATTTTATGATGAGCGCAACATTCGTGTCTGCTTTCCCGCTCGGGGCAAAGTGTTGAGACACCGGCAAATTAGAAGGCGTTAATGTAAAACTTCCCGACGATTTAATTTGGCCATTGCCAAAATTTTCTTCCCATTTTCCACTGGTCTCCGTTTCAAAAGTATATTTGGTAGTAGTTGGTGTATTGTTTACCGAAACATCAATAGCTTTTTCTACCGCTGTATTTACGCTGGTACGTTGATATTTATAGGTGCCGTAAAAAGCCTGCTGTTCAGCTGGTACTTGTCCCGACATAGTCGCGGTGCCTTGTGCGGTAAAAGTTCCGTCGCGTTTAAAACGTTTGACGACCGCGCCTTTAATAGGAACACCGTTGGGGTAAGTGGTTTTCACGTTTTCGATTTGTAATACAAGGTCAAGACCCACAAAACTGGCGGGAGCCTTTACGTCGAAGCAGTTTTTTAGAAAGTCATGGTCGTCTGAGGATGCGTTAGCGACGCCGAAGCTTACAAGCGCAAGAATGCTAAATATTATTTTAAGCGGAATCAACGTTTTTGATAGCAATAATCTGTTCATGAAATTTCCCTTCTGTTAGTAACAAAAAATAAGTGGGAGCAGCTTCATTGAAGTTGAAGCGACTCGTTATTTTTCGCTAAATAAACATCAGAAGAGTGTGTTTCCATCCAGAATGACAAAATTTGGATGGCTATTCTTCAGTAGAAACAATATTGCCGTTAGTATTTCAAGCAAAAAAAAGCCGAGCAATAGCTCGGCTTTTTTTATTGCTGGTATTATTCCCCAGCCAATCCCACATAAACCTCATGTACATCGTCATCATCATCAATCGCTGCTAAAAATGCTTCGACTTCTTCTAATGCTTCTCCTGATAAGCTCACAGGATTTTTTGCGCGATATCCAATTTTTGCGGATTCTACGGTGAAACCTTGGTCGGGTAATGCTTTTTGCACTAGATCCAAATCAGTAATATCAGTAATAAATACAGCGCTACCATCTTCATCGATTTCAAAGTCTTGGGCACCGGCTTCGATGGCTGCCATTTCTGCATCGGCATCTTTATTTACAGGTGTTGCTTCAATCATGCCTACATGTTCAAAATCCCAGGATACAGATCCTGATGCACCTAATTGGCCTTTGCGAAATAATCCGCGAATATTTGAAATTGTGCGATTCACATTATCTGTTAAGCATTCAACAATAACGGGCACTTGATGCGGTGCGAAACCTTCATAAGTTAATTTTTCGTAACTTATTCCACCGTCTAATTGGCCTGAGCCTTTTTTGATGGCGCGCTCAAGTGTTTCGCGCGTCATTGATGCTTTTTTTGCTTGCACTATGGCAAGACGCAAACGCGGATTCATATCTGGATCTGCACCGTTACGTGCGGCAATCATGATTTCTTTGGTGAGTTTGGTAAACAATTTGCCTTTTGCACTGGCCGCTGCTTCGCGGCCTTTTGCTTTCCATTGGGCGCCCATAATTTTTATCTCGCTTAAATGCCTAATAAATTTTGCCGGCCGATAACCCGCATTGAAATTTCAAAAAAATTAATTTTTATGCAACGCAGTATTTAATTGCAATGCACTTTTGTTAGTAACAACTTCTACACGGCCTGTGATTGAATTGCGGCGGAACACTAAATCTGAAACGCCAGCTAATTCGCGTGCTTTCGTAGTTTTTACTTCAGCGCCGGTGTCATCCAATACAACGACTTTGGTGCCGGCTGTAATGTACAAACCGGATTCAATCTTGCAACGATCACCGAGTGGAATTCCTGAGCCAGCATTTGCGCCGATCAAAGATTCCTTGCCGATGGAGATGATTATATTACCACCGCCTGACAGTGTTCCCATAGTGGAACTGCCGCCGCCTAAATCTGAACCCGCGCCAACAAACACGCCAGCAGAAATACGGCCTTCAATCATGGCTGGGCCTTCGGTACCAGCGTTAAAGTTTACAAAACCTTCATGCATGATGGTGGTGCCTTCGCCCAAATAAGCGCCCAACCGCACGCGCGCGGTGTGAGCAACACGTACACCTTTTGGCACAACGTAGTTAGTCATTTTGGGGAATTTATCTACGCTGGAAACTTCGAGTTCTTCGCCATCGATACGCGCTTGTAATTGATATTCTGCCAATTCATTAACGTCGATTGCGCCTTTATTGGTCCACGCCACGTTTGGCAGCACACCAAAAATTCCAGCCAATACTGTGTTGTGTGGTTTCACCAAGCGATGGGAAAGTAAATGCAATTTTAAATAAGCTTCAGGTACAGATGTAGGGCTAATATCGGTTGCCACTAAAGTAACGACAAGAGGGCGCTTGCTGCTTGCGAGTTTTTTTGCTAGCGCAGATTGTTCTGCATCGCCAATCGCTTCCAATGCTTTTGCGATATCACTTGCTTGCGCGTTAGTGATATTGATCGCTTGATTGCCTTCGGTGTATCCGACGATTTTGGAAATTGTGGCTACAGTTGCTTCGGATGGTTTCAATTGAGGTGCTGAATAAAATATTTCCAGCCATTCACCTTTTGAATTTTGTGTGCCAATGCCCAAGCCGAGTGCGTATAAAGTTGTCATGGTTTTTCCTAACAATAAAAGTTAACTAAAAATTTTTGTATATTCTGCTTCTTTAAAGCCGACATGTTTTTGTTTGCCGGTATCAAGTAGCGGGCGTTTAATTAGCGTTGGATTTTCGGTAATGACAGCCGCCGCGTTTTTTTCATCAAAATTGGTTTTCGTGGATTCATCTAATTCTTTCCACGTGGTGCTGCGTTTGTTAATCAATGCATCCAATCCAATTTCATTAATCCAATTTTCTACCTGTTTTTGATTCAGTCCGTCCACGCGAAAATCGTGGAAGCGATATTCAATATTGTTTTTCGCAAGCCAATCGCGCGATTTTTTTACGGTGTCACAGTTTTTAATGCCGTATAAGGTGATCATAATTTTCAAATTCAGGATTTAAGGCTTCAATACAATTTTTGGCTTCTTTCGATTGGGATAACTGGTTTTGCAAATTTCGCACATGGTCCCATCGCAACCACGGGCTGAACAATGTTCGCGCCCATAATAAATAATTTGTAAGTGCAATGCATTCCAGGAATCTTCCGGGAACAAACGTTTTAAATCCTTTTCGGTTTGCACCACATTTTTTCCGTTGGTTAAGCCCCAGCGTTGCGCTAAGCGGTGTATGTGAGTATCTACCGCAAATGCAGGAACACCGAAGGCTTGGCTCATAACAACGCTTGCAGTTTTGTGGCCTACACCAGGCAAACGTTCCAAGGCTTCCCAATCTTGTGGGACTTTTCCGTCGTGTTCATTAACTAGCATTTGCGATAATACTGAAATCGCTTTGGATTTTTGTGGTGACAATCCGCACGGGCGAATAATTTCCTGAATTTTTTCTACCGGCACTTTAGCCATATCGTAAGGATTATCTGCCAATTTAAACAGCGCAGGGGTTACGGTATTTACGCGTGCGTCTGTGCATTGCGCTGACAGTAAAACGGCAATTAATAATGTATAAGCATCTTTGTGTTCAAGCGGAATCGGTGGGTTCGGATAAAGCTCCTGAAGTTTTTTCAGGATGTAGTCAGCTCGACCTTGTTTGGATAGCTTTTGCAATTCTGTCATAGTGACTGTACAAAATTTTTAATACGTTCAGCTGCGTCAATACATTCTTCTAAAGGCGCCACTAGCGCAAGGCGCACGTAATTTTCACCAGGATTAGATCCATTTGCTTCACGTGCTAAATAACTGCCAGGTAACACAGTAACTTTTTGCGTTTCAAATAATTTCTGAGCAAATGCTTCGCCATTGATAGGCGTTTTTGGCCAGAGATAAAAACTCGCATCTGGTTTAGTAACATCTAATACACCATCCAGTATTTTTAAAACGGCATCAAACTTCTCTGTGTAGGCTTTGCGGTTTTCGATCACGTGAGTTTCATCTTGCCATGCAGCGACGCTCGCAAGTTGTGTTGGAACTGGCATGGCACAACCGTGGTAAGTTCTGTAGAGCAAAAACTTTTCTAAAATTTTCGCATCGCCACCAACAAAGCCAGAGCGTAACCCCGGCAAATTTGAGCGTTTGGATAAGCTATGGAATACCACGCAGCGAGCAAAATCATTGCGGCCCAATTCAGCACAAGCTTGCAATAAACCAACCGGTGGGTTCTGCTCATCAAAATATAACTCTGAGTAACATTCATCCGATGCGATAACAAAATCGTATTTATCCGCAAGTGCAATTAACTCTTTCAATTGTCCGCTGCTCATGACGGCACCAGTGGGGTTGCCTGGTGAGCAGATAAATAATAATTGGGTGCGTTCCCAAATTTTTGCAGGTACTGCTGCGAAATCGGGAATAAAATTATTTTGCGGTGTGCAATGTAGGAAATAAGGTTCTGCACCCGACAGTAGCGCCGCGCCTTCATAAATTTGATAAAAAGGATTGGGTGATACAATTAATGGATTTGGCTCGGTGCGATCAACAATCGCTTGAGCGAATGCAAAGAGCGCCTCGCGTGTTCCGTTCACCGGCAATACATGCTTGTCTGCGGTGAATGTATTTGCCGCTAATTTGAAACGATTGGTTGCCCAGGTTGCGATTGCTTCGCGTAGCTCTGGAATACCTTTGGTGGTTGGATAGTTCGAAAGTTTGCTTAGATTTTTAACCAGCGTATCCAACACAAACCGTGGCGGTTCATGTTTGGGTTCCCCAATCGACAGCATGATATCTTTTAATTCTGCAGGCGGCGTTACCGCGGCTTTTAATGCTGCGAGTTTTTCAAAAGGATAGGGGTGCAATAAATTTAAATCGGGGTTCATTTTTTTCGTTTCATGTGTAGGCTGTCATGCAGCCTATAAAGCCAATATTTTATTTAGGTTCACACTCGGGCAAACTCAGTGTGAACGTGATCAACCTTTTCTAGTGCAGGTCTACGCGCTTATCCAATTGCTCGCGAATTTCACGTTGTAAATTATTCGCCAGCTCAGTATCGCCAAGTGGCTGATTGTTTTTGTCGGCAATAAAGAAAATATCTTCTACTCGCTCGCCAAGGGTGGCGATTTTTGCGTTCAATAGTTGTATATCGAATTGCACAAATACACGTGCGATACAGGCCAAAAGACCGGGGCGGTCTGGAGTAATGACTTCCAGCACGCTACAGTTGCGCAAACTATCGTGACTCATGTTGGTTCGCGTTGGCATGGCGAAATATTTTAAGCGACGCGGTGTACGACGGCTAATGACTTCGGAATAATTATCCGCAAGACGTAATTCATCTTGCAGTGTTTGCTGGATTTTCTTGAGCAGCGCAGGATTATTGCCAAGTGGCTCGCCGTCCTGATTCAATACAAAAAATGTATCTACGGTGTAACCGGATTTCGAACTGTAAATTTTTGCATCTTGAATGCTTAAGTTTAAATGATCCAATGCAGATGCCGCCGCCACAAAAACATTCTTTTGGTTTTTGCTACGAATAAAAATTTGGGTTGCGCCAGCAAGTTCCCTGCTGGTGGTTTTTTTAATAAGAATAAGCGGTGAATCGTCAGGGTGATCGGCGATAGCTTCAGTGTGCCACACAATATCCTGTACGTTTTCGCGCAGGAAATAATCTTCACCCATGTCGCCCCAGAGTTTGCGAACTTGGGTTTCGCTCATATTTTTTCGCACAAGTTTGCGAATTGCGGCGAGTTGGGTTTCATCAATTAAATCTTGTTTGTCGATATTGTTTTCAAGGCCGCGACGCAAGGCAAGCTTGGCTTCAAGATACAATTGGCGTAGCAAGCTCGCGCGCCAGGTATTCCATAATTCTTTGTTGGTGCCGTTAATATCAGCAACGGTTAAGCAATATAAATAATCAAGATGCATTTGGTCGCCGATGGTCAGCGCAAATTGACGAATAATATCTGGGTCAGACAAATCCTGTTTTTGCGATACCGAAGACATTAACAAATGTTTTTCAACCAACCAGCTAACCAAACGCGTTTCGCGCGGTGAAATATGGTGACGTGCGCAGAACTCTTCAGCATCAACAGCGCCTAGTGTGGAGTGATCGCCACCGCGGCCTTTGCCAATGTCGTGATACAAACCCGCCATAATTAACAATTCAAATTTTGGCAAACGCTTCATGATGTACGCAGCTATAGGAAATTGTTCTTTGGCCGCTGGTAATAAAAAATTACAAATGTTTTGCACAACTTTAAGTGTGTGCGCGTCGACGGTATAAATATGGAATAAATCGTGTTGCATTTGCCCAGTAACTAAGCCGAACTCTGGCAGATATAAACCGAGAATTCCGTAGCGCAACATGCGCTTTAATTGTTCAACCAAACCGCCAGGGTATTGCAGGAGTTTAATAAATAGTTGCGTATTTTTTGGATTGTTACGAAAGTTTTCATCAATTAAATGTCGGCTCTCACGCACGAGTCGAATTGTAGATGCGCGCACGCCTACAATTTTCGGATTTTGTGCCATAAGCACAAACATTTCTAGCAACGCCGATGGGTTTTCTTCAAATACATAGGTGTGTGTTGCTTCGATATAATTATCGCGCAACTGAAACCGTTCGTTCACTGTAGTGACGCTTTTGCATTTGCCTTTCTGCAAAATAGCTTCAGATAAAAATTGCAGCAATACATCGTTGAGTTCGCGCAATGCGAGCACAGTGCGATAATACTTATGCATAAACTGTTCAACAGCGAGTGAGCCTGGTTCATCTTCGTAGCCAAACAGTTTTGCTAATTCGCGTTGGTAATCGAAGATCAACCGTTCTTCAGGTCGCTTGGCAACCATGTGCAAACCGTAACGTACACGCCACAAATATTCTTCACCGCTATACAGCAACGAAAACTCTTCTTCAGTGAAAAAACCTTTACCTTCCAATTGTTTTAAGGTGCGCACCTGAAAATAACGTTTGGCAACCCAGTTGATGGTTTGAATATCACGTAAGCCGCCGGGTGCGTTTTTAATATTGGGTTCGAGATTATATTCGGTATCGTTGTATTTCTTATGGCGCTCGATTTGCTCATCCCATTTTGCGCGGAAGAAAGTATCAGCGGGCCAAATATGATTGGGTGCAGATTGTTGCAGTAATTCGTGACGTAAGGATTGGTCGCCAACCAGCGTACGTGATTCCATAATATTGGTCGCGACGGTGATATCGTTGCGTGCAATTTCAATACACTCTTTTACGGTGCGTACACTGCTACCGATTTCGAGCTTTATATCCCATAAGAATGTTAAAAATTTTTCAATATTTTCTTTGCATTCTTCGAGTACATCGGGGCGATAAAGAATCAGCAAATCAATGTCTGATGCCGGATGTAATTCGCCGCGACCGTAACCACCTACCGCTTCGAGACTGATGCTGTCCGGCCACTCAAATTTGTACCAAGCGTAATGCAAAATACAATCGATAAAAAGTGCGCGTTCATAAACTAGCGTACGAATATCCTCGCCTTCGATAAAACGGCGATTAAATTGCATGTTGGAACCGCTAAGCGCGTCTTTAAAAACGGTGATGTGCGGTTGCGAAGTCAACGCATTGCGGAAACGACTTTGGTCGAAGAAAAATAATGGCCGCTCGAAATAGGGCACCGCTGTCATCAACATAGTTTGCTGTTCCAAAGCTGTTTAGCCAAAGTCTTTTTCAGTCAAAGTCTTTTTTAATGAGAAGCGCGCGAGTTACGTTAGAGTTAGAGGTGCACGCTAGGGGAAAACAATTTTAGAATTTTTCATCGCTGCGTGCGGTGAGTACTTCAACACCGGTAGCAGTCACTACCATAGTGTGTTCCCACTGCGCGGAAAGGCGGCCGTCTTTGGTTTCTACGGTCCAGCCGTCGCCTTTTAATTTTGTTTGCGGTTTGCCTGCGTTCACCATTGGTTCAATCGTAAACGCCATGCCTTCTTTTAATACCATTCCAGTACTGGGGCGGCCGTAGTGCAAAATTTGCGGCTCTTCGTGAAACACTCTGCCGATACCGTGACCACAATATTCACGCACAACTGAGTAATAATTATTTTCAGCGTGTTGCTGAATAACATGGCCGATGTCGCCGAGCGTGCAGCCTGGTTTTACCAGTGCTATCGCCTTATACATACATTCTTGGGTCACGTTTACTAAACGCTCTGCGTGTGGTTGCGGCGTGCCGACAAAATACATGGCGCTGGTATCGCCGTGAAAACCTTCATAAATAACAGTAACGTCGATGTTAATCACATCGCCATTTTTAAGGATTTTTTTATCCGATGGAATCCCATGACAAACCACTTGATTCACCGAGGTGCAAATTGATTTTGGAAAACCGCGGTAGCCGAGGCAAGCAGGAATCGCTTTTTGTACGTCCACAATATGGTCATGGCAGCGCTTGTCCAATTCGGCGGTAGAAACGCCTGCTTGAACGTAAGGGCCGATCATCTCCAATACTTCGGCGGCCATTCGGCCTGCTACGCGCATTTTTTCGATATCGGCTGGGGTTTTGATGTTCACGGACATGAGGCTAGATAATCTCGGCTTATGAGTAAGTATTTCAGTAGATGGGGCATTCTAAACGATTTAGCAAGGGTTTGACCAAGGGCAATGTTAATACTTGTGATAGCCAAAATTGTGAAAAAGCCCCTGTTTTTGGCAGGGGCTTTGCGATTTCAACAAGGGTTTGCGATCAGCGAGCGCGAATCACCGAGAGCGCATGAATAACGCCGCGCAGTTCCGCCAGACCTTTCATGCGGCCTGCAAATGAATAACCGGGGTTTATACCGCTTTTACCGATTTCATCGCCCATTAAGTGGCCGTGGTCCGGGCGCATGGCGATTTTGGGTAATTTACTGCCAGACTTGTCGCGGCGCGCCTCTTCGTCCAAAAGTGCATCAATAAGACCAACCATGTCGTTGTCGCCGTCGAGATGATCGGATTCGTAAAAGGAACCATCCTCCTCACGCTTGATATTACGCAAATGAACGAAGTAGATACGGTCGCCAAATTCACGGGCCATAGCCACCAGATCGTTGTCGCAACGGGCACCGTATGAGCCTGCACACAGCGTTAAACCGTTGGCTGGACTCGGCGCTGCATTGAGTAGGGCGCGAGCATCATCAGCGGTAGAAACCACACGCGGCAAGCCGAATAATGAGAATGGTGGATCATCTGGATGAATCGCCATGCGCACGCCGACTTCCTCAGCGACCGGAATAATCTCGCGTAAGAAAGCAAAGAGATTGGCTCGCATGCCTTCATCGCCCATTTGGATAAATTGGTCGATAGCATCGCGAATGCCATCGCGGTCATAGGAACCTTCGCCGCCCGGTAAACCGGCGATGATGTTCTTTTCCAGCAAGGTTTTTTCTTCGTCGCTCATCGCATCCAAGCGCGCTTTGGCTTTGGCGAGTACGTCGGGTTTGTAGGATTGTTCAGAGCCTGGGCGTTGCAACATATAAACGTCATAAGCGGCGAAATCGCTCATCTCAAAACGCAGCGCTTGCGACTTGTTCGGCAGGCTGTAACTAAGGTTGGTGCGTGTCCAATCCACTACCGGCATAAAGTTGTAACACACATCAAATACGCCTGCGGCAGCCACATTGCGGATTGATTGCTTATAGTTCTCGATTAGCTGCAGGTAATTTCCAGTGCGGGTTTTAATGTCATTGTGCAGTGGAATACTTTCAATAACCGCCCATTCGAGGCCGTGATCTTCAATGATTTTTTTGCGTTCCTGAATGTCTGCATGAGGCCACACATCGCCAGTGCGAATGTGATGCAGCGAAGTAACTATGCCGGTCGCGCCTGCCTGCGCTATGTGTTGCAGGGTGACGGGATCTTTAGGGCCAAACCAGCGCCAGGTTTCTTTCATATTAAAGTCTCGCGTTCGTTAGATGGTTGATCGCCCACGTTCTCGCAGGTCTTGTAAGTTAACTAGTGTACAAGCTGTTTTGTGGTTTCTTCCAGTTATTATTTGTATGTTATTGATAATGGAGCTGCTGTTTACGAGTCGCGAATGTTGATTTAATGAATGCAATTTCGGAAGTTTGTTTCATTTGTTGAGCGAATATAGTGCGGTTAGCTGAACTATATTTATTTTAATTTGGTGCGGTCATGGATTTTTCGCCGGCAAAAGCTTGATGTTTCCGGTCAACTTGAATTTTGGCTTGTGTTTTGCTTTTGTCGTTGTATCCTTCTGTGCATATCGAGGTGTGTTTGCAGTGAATAGGATTTGCGCCTCTTCTCGGGAGTTATTCGTCTAAAAAATTTTATCCATCGTTATATCTAATAAGCTATATCGAAAATTAATTGCCTTCTTGTTATTAGGTCAGGAGTTTTACATGCACAAAATATTAGTCCCTTCACTTATCGCGCTTATACCATTTTGCGTACAGGCAGAATTCGCGTTTGCGGAGGACAATGAGTTCACGCTCGGTACGGTTGTAGTCACAGCCAATGCACTGGATAAAAGCGGCGATGCGGATAACAGTATCGACACCCAAAAAATTCGTGCTTATGACAAAGAAACTGTGGGCGGAGCGCTGAATACCTTAAGCGGAGTTAGTATTAGCAAGGTCGGCGCGCGCAATGAAGAAATGGTTTACGTGCGCGGCTTTGATTTGCGCCAAGTTCCGGTGTTTGTGGATGGAGTTCCTGTGTATGTTCCCTACGATGGCTACGCGGATTTAGGCCGTTTTAATACGTTTGATTTAGCGCGCATTGATGTTGCAAAAGGTTTCAGTTCATTAATTTACGGCCCTAATACTTTAGGCGGCGCCATTAATTTAGTGAGTCGTCGTCCATCAAAAACATTTGAAGGTGAAATTGGTGGCGGTTCAACTTTAACGAGCGATGGCGATAATAATGGCAATCGCATTTACACCAACATTGGCAGCAATCAAGGCAGTTGGTATGTGCAAGCGGGTTTGTCTTATCTCAAGCAAGATTATTATCAGCTACCAGATGATTTCGTACCGGCCAAAGGTGAAGAAGGCGATCGTCGCGATAACAGTGCAACAACGGATCGCAAATACAATTTAAAAATTGCGTTAACGCCCAACGACACTGACGAATACAGCCTCAATTATATTTCTCAGCACGGTGAAAAAGGTACACCACCTTATGCAGGTTCTGTTGCGGGCGTAACGCCGCGTTATTGGACTTGGCCCTATTGGGATAAAGACAGTCTGTACTACATTTCCAGTACCGAAATTGGCATAGCTACATTAAAAGTAAGAGCCTTTCACGATACTTACGGCAACTCACTTTTCGCATGGGACGATGCAACTTATAGCACACAGAAAAAAGCATCTTCATTTCAAAGTTGGTACGACGACTACACCAACGGCGCCAGTGTTGAAGTTGACTTCCAGCTCGGCGATAAAAATATTTTGAAATCAGCCTATCATTGGAAAGAAGATTTGCACCGCGAGCACAATTTAGGTGAGCCAATTCGTCGTGATGAAGATCGCACTCAGTCTATCGCGCTCGAAGATACGCACAACTTTACTGACGATTTATCCTTGGTTGCAGGCGTATCACATGATTGGCGCGATGGTTTACAAGCAGAAGACTACAATACAAAAACCAAAGTTATTTCTGATTTTAAATTAGGTGAAGGCAACGCGAACAATGCAACACTCGGTTTGTTCGATAAAATAACGGATACCGGAAAAGTCCATTTCACTATCGCGCAAAAAAGCCGCTTCCCCACGATTAAAGATCGCTACTCCTACCGCATGGGCACAGCGCTTCCTAACCCTGATTTAAAAGCAGAAAGCGCACTGCACTACGATATTGGCTACGAAGATACTTTCTACAAAATGTTGCATGTAAATATCAGCGTTTTCCATTCGGATGTGACTGATTTAATTCAAGCCATTAGCATCCCTGCGAGTGCATGTTCAACACCGCCGTGTTCACAAATGCAAAACATCGGCAAGGTTGATGTGGATGGCGTTGATACTAGCGTGCGCGCCGATTTTGGCAGCTTGAATATTGGCGCGGCTTACTCGTATCTTGATCGTAAAAATCTTAGCGATTCTGCAGTTCATCTTATTGATACGCCTCGCCATAAGTTTGTGGGCGATACGGTTTGGCATATCACACCTACATGGAATGCCACCGCCAGTTTTGAAGCATCTTCATCGCGCTACACAACCACCAATGGCGTGCAACAAACTGGTGGATTCGGTATTGCTAATTTAAAAACTGGCTATCGTTTCGCCGATGAAAAATTGTTAGTAGAAGCCGGCGTGCGTAATATGTTTGATCGCTTGTACGAATACACTGAAGGTTTTCCTGAAGCTGGGCGCACTTACTTTTTACAATTTAATTACAGCTTGTAAGGGGCGGTGCGATGAAATCAATATTCAATTTATGCGTCTTCAATTTAAGCAATTGCAATCACCGCAGATTTTTAACTTCGTTCGCAGTCCTGGGGATGTTGTTTGCTGCATCATCCCATGCAGATGAGAAAAAACCGGTCGTTGTTGTGACCAGCTATTCCTCTGAAGTGACATCGCGCATTGAAGCCGCCTTTGAAAAAGCTTATCCGCAATATCGCATGCAAATTATTTGGCGCATGCCGAATGATGCGCTGCCCTATTTGCTAAAACCTCAGCAAAGTGGTGTCGATGTTTATTGGTCTGCGTCGCCACGAACCTTTGCGCGGTTGAAAGCAGAAAGTGCATTGCGCAAATTGGATATTGATAATTCGTCGCTATTTGCAAAAGATTTGCCCGCAAAAATTGGCCAAACACATTTGCGCGATGCTGATAATTTTTATATAGCAACAGAAATGGCCGCTTATGGTTTTGCACTAAATACAGCCGCACTGAATAAGCTAGGCGTTGCTGCACCGAAGGACTGGCGCGACCTTACTGATCCGAAGTTTGCAGGCCAAATTGCGTTGCCTGATCCATCAAAGGTCGGTTATGCACCTGTGTTGATTGATATTTTATTACAAGGCTACGGTTGGGAGCATGGCTGGGCATTATGGAGTGAAATCAGCGGCCAATCAGTTTTAATGGGACAAGGTGCGAGCTTTGTGGGCGATGATGTTGGTGCGGGAAAATTTGCAGTCGGTTTATCCATAGATTTTTTTGTGGTTTCCGCAATCGCTAACGGTGCGCCTTTAACGTTTTCCTACCCCAATTACAGCGGCATTAATCCCGGCCATGTAGCTATCACCGCGAGTGCACCTAATCTTGACGGTGCAAAAACGTTTGCGGAGTTTGTGTTATCGCAGCAAGGCCAATTGATTCTGACTCATGCAGATATTCGCAAGCTGCCGGTATTGCCGAGCGCTTATGAAAAACTCGACGCTTCTTATTATCGCCCCTTCGAAGCCGCCGCACGCGGTGAGTTGGATTACGACAACGATAAAGGTCGCAATCGTTTGGGCGTAATCACTTCGTTATTTAATCAGCAGTTGGGTTATCGTCATGACGAGCAAGTTGAGGTGTGGAAACAAATAAAATCTTTTGAAAAAATTTTTTCATCGAAAAAATCTGTAGCCAAGAAGCAACAAAAAATTATTGCGCAAGCGCGTGATATTTTAAATGTAGTTCCGCTTTCAGAAGCGCAAGCTGCAAATGCTGATTTGCAAAATCAATTTCGCGACCGTGTCGAAGGTTCGCAATCTGGTTTAAATGATTTGGAGAAATCCTGGCAAATTAATACTGATAAACGCGTAGCGGCGGCGAAAGCTTTGTTGGAAAAATTCCCGCAATGATCAAGTGTGTTAGTTCATTATTGATCGCAATGGTTTGCGTGTCGGCATTCGCCGATGAAAAAATGCCAGTTCAAGGACGTGAAGCTTTTGGTCAACCGCTTGCAGGGCTTTCGACGGATGAACTCGAAAGCTTCTTTCGTGGCCGCAGTTTATTTCGACAGAGCTGGGTAATCGCACCAGCGAAAGACACGCTGGTAGGTTTAGGCCCGCTTTATAATCGCATTTCATGCGCGTCCTGCCATCCCAAAAATGGCCGTGGCCGCGCACCGGAAAATGAAACTGAGCGAATGCAATCTATGTTAGTTCGTTTATCGGTTGCCGGTAAAGATGAGCACGGCGCACCCAGACCCCATCCATTTTACGGCAATCAATTAAATGAAGACGGCGTGCACGGTGTTCCGGGTGAAGGTGTTGCTGCTATTAAATGGCAAGAGTTTGAAACAACACTTACAGATGGCACACGGGTTTCTATGCGCAAACCATTATTGAGTTTCCACGATTTACATTATGGCCCTCTGGAAAAAGTACACACTTCAATGCGTGTAGGTTCGCCGGTTTTTGGTTTGGGATTATTGCAATCAATCTCACAAACTGATTTGGAAAAATTTGAAAAAGAAATTAAAGCAGATGGTGTAAAAGGAAAAATAAATTGGGTATGGAATGCGGAGACACAAAAAATTGCAGTGGGACGTTTTGGATTAAAAGCCAATAACGCCAGCATTCGCACACAAATTCTGGATGCGCTGATTGGCGATCTAGGAATTACTTCCCATTTACATCCCAACGAAAATTGCATGCCTTTGCAAGTTGAATGTGTAAAAGCACCTAGCGGAAATAATCCTGAATTTAGTGATGCGCAATTAGCCGATATGGAATTTTATTTTTTGCATGTGGCTGCGCCTGCACGCCGCAATTCTGATGATCAAGTCGTACAAAAAGGAGAAACAATATTTCGCGAAATTGGCTGTGCACAATGTCACCGCGAAACATTGCATACCGAAAAAAATAATCAGTTACCGCATTTATCGGAATTGGAAATTCATCCTTACACTGATTTATTAATTCACGACATGGGCCCG
>Ga0247741_1001084_pt1 | contig 14994 bp, 12 predicted proteins | sample UWRJL213509R2_FD_180945 | JGI IMG/M metagenome (GOLD analysis project Ga0247741, IMG submission 180945) | Plant litter microbial communities from Arlington Agricultural Research Station in Wisconsin, United States - UWRJ-L213-509R-2 | ecosystem: Environmental > Terrestrial > Plant litter >... | reverse complement strand
TTGAGATTATTGGCCATGCTTAAATTTCTATTTGGCAATTGTGGTTTACACGTGTATATCATGTGAGTCTGTCCCTGGTTCCAGAAACTCCAAGTCATAAGCAACGGTGTGCGATGTATGCGACCACACTTTCCGGTTAAAATTGGAGAGAAACCCTGCGGGGATCCGGTTGAGGAGAAGGGAAGGTGGATTGTGATTTGAGGCATGACTGAGGATGATGGAAGGTACGACGCGACACGATTTGGGCCGGGTTATCTCGATTCTAATGTTTACTTGAAGTACTCGGAGGCGTAGCTGACGGGTACATTTTCTCGTGGGAAGGAGTTGCCACATAGGCAGCCATCACGACGCCTACGTCGTTTAGTACCACCACCTCGATCTAGAGGTGGTTCCTCGTCGCTCGTCGGAATCGAGCTCACTATCCGTAAATTTGTAGCCCACCCACCCACTTCCTCATTAGCTGTTAAACCAGGAGACACAAAACATGACACTAGACCTTCATGTCAAGTGATTTAGCTTGGCTTCTGGTTTGGGGAGAAGCCGCACTCGTACCCTAATATCTCCGGAATGGCTGCCCCGATTCTCTTATGACCTTTTTTGTCATTTCCGCGTCGTTTACGCGCTTTGAATGAGTCCATGCGCGTGGCATTAAGTGTGTTGGTTGTTGTGCTAGACTCTGACCTCCTATTTAAGCCTCCCTGCAGCTCGTTGGGGACCTACCTCGAGTTTGATAGCTTAGCTTTGCCTGGAACTCCGTATTTATGATCCACTGCCAGTGGTATTTATTCCTTGCTGGATATCCTGGGCACGTTACCAGGAGCGACTGGATGTGTAGAAATTCACACCTTCTCCTCCTCTCCCTAGTTGGACCATTTACATTCCCACAAAATCCCCAACCGTCGGTCTTTTACCCTCAGGAACTCATTCAAATGAGACTTTATGTAAATTTGAGATACATTTCTAACTTGGACATAGCCTCAGCCACTCCCGAATAATTGTCTGATTTCCTCAAGATCACCTCTGGGCGCTGTCTCCAGCTACGGAGTCATATGCCCTTGTATTGTAATGTTCTTGCCGTTTCTCGGATGTCCTAAAACTATAGATTTCCAGTAGGCCGGCTCTCACATGGCATTGCTTCTAGATCAGCCGCTGCTCCAGAACGGAAGAAATATTGTCTTGGTGCCCAACTGCTACAATCACCAGCATTTTTTCTATTATTTTTATACTGCATACACCATGCACGTGCTCTCAACACAATCCATTCTATTATTCTGTACTTCCTATATCTACGGATCTTATGATACCATTTTGTGCTTATGTACGTACAGTCGGCTCAAAACCTGACGTCGGAGTTACTGCCTGGGTTGCTTCGGGGGTCATCCGCCAGTACCTCCATCGTCCTACGCCCTGAAGAGACACGGTTCACACCGTCTACTCTTCACGCCCAAACCAACTACCACATACACAGCCGGAGGGGCACGACACCACCCTCGAGAAGTTTCACGTGTTACTTTGTCATCAATGTCCCAATATATACTAAGATGCACGCAAACTCTCACTGTCACGGTCGCCCGCGACGCCCGCGAGGGCACGCGAAGGGCACGCGGAACCCAGGTGCCCCGTAAGTAGGCCCAGGATCAACCTATTTGACATGTTCTCGTTGTCTCTTGACTAGCTCAATCATCGAATATCAACCGTCTGGGTTCTTCCATCCCATTCGGCCCTCACTCAAGATCCCTGGATCGTAGCCATTCTATACAACTAATCTCGGTCAGTACCTTTGAATCTTTATTCAGTATCCAATTCAAACCACAGCGAAACGTATGCATAGCGCGCAGCGACTCAGACATGTGTTTACACAAGTTATCTGCAAGACTATATAACGACCATAAAACATCGAAGACCATCGAAGACGGTGATATATTTCTTGCCATTTGTCCTAATTCCTGGAGCAAACCGAAGCCATTTGCGATTCAACTGTTTTCTGGACTGAACGCGAAAAGGATGATATATCGTGTTTCCATCGGCCCAAGCAGCTCTCCGACGTCGAGGACTATTGCCTTTGGCAAAGATCCACTAGAAAGTGAAGACTACCGCGACATTATATCTCGCAAGGATCTAAACACAGTAGTTAGGATCGTGAAAACTGCCAAAGAATTCAAGACCTACATCAATGGACATTATATGCAACCTGCTAGCACATGCAATCTAGCGCAGGCCGAGGATAGGATAGTCACCGGTGCGAGCTTCAACGTTTGGGACTTGCAGGTATCAGCCAGCGAGACCGTACTCATGTATTCCGACATCGAGTTGATGGGTCGCATAGAAGCCCTTGCAGATTATATGAAGAACCCATTCAGTTCCCTCGGTCGTTTAATTTTGGAGAGGGAGAAAGAGGAAGAAGAGGCCGTCGCCGATGAAATATATTATCTTTCAAAGCTCAGTAAAATGTCCGCTGACGAAGAAGAGCGCCTCGCGAAGCTCAAGCAGTCGTTGGAAGAGATGGCCAAGTCTTTCAAAGGCCTCGAGATCTCATTTTTGGAGAGACAGAACATATTAAAGAAGCGAGAGAGGCTGGGGATCGACGAGGCTGAGAACAACGCTGGCACTGGCACTGGAACCGGCGGCGACGGCACCGACGTGCCCAGCGCATTAGCATCCACTTCTGCAGAAACAAGCGCCGAGGGTTTCCATTCCAACTTATCCCGAGGCCTCAATGTCCAACCACCAGATGCCGACCACGTCAAACTCTATGCGACCATAGCCTGGCCACGAGCAGTCAAACACATCTTAGGCGCCGCACCCTTCAAAGATATTCAGAAACGCCACGAACAGCTGATGAGCAGCTGGGTCGTATCAAGGGGGGATAACATATCGTCTGAGGCATACGATTATCTGATGTATTCCCAATGGGTGGGCTGGCCAAAGGTTGTTTCGGAGGTGGGTTCAGAGGACGAGTTAGCGAGAGTTCAGGCGAGATGTGAGGAAGTTATGAAGGTTCTTGAATGAGATTATTGGCCTTGCTTAAAATTCTATTTGTCAATCGTACACTTTTATTTATACTATGTGAATTTATCCCTGGTTCCAGAAAATCCAAGTCACAACAGCGGTTAATACATACCAGCTACTCTGTGCCATGTATGAAAGCTTGGCAGGCTCAAAAAGAAAGGGCAACAACTTATAGAAAGGGAAAGAAAGCCTTCCGAGCTGGTAATGGCTCGAAGTTTGAGAGTAAAGTTTTTGGTATGAGAGTTATTGACCAGATTCCATATCCCTGGGTCCAGGATAAAATGCTACCAGTGAATCACCTGCAACCAAGGGCCTACACACGGATCCAAGACCTCAGTCCAAGAACATGGCTCGATCTAAAATGCCAGAGCATGCGAATACACGTGTAGTGAATATGCCAGCTGGCAAGTAGGCTAACACCTCAGCCTAGAGCTGTCGCAGAAGGAGAGGCTCGCGTTAATCTAACCTTATCGTGGGCCAAGAATCTTGACCTCAGTGACGACTCAAGAAGACACGTCGCCTCTTGGGTGGTACACAGCAGCAACGGAGGTAATTTCCAAAGATACAGATGCAGATGTAGATGAAAACTCCAAACGATTTGAACCAGAATGCACGTGACGACATTATTATTAGTACTATGATACTATGGTAGAGGACAGGACTCGTAGCAGGACAGGAAAAAAGGTCCACAGCCCTGAAACACCAGGCACCGAGCACCGATAGCGACGGTGTCCTTACTCGGAAATATGTCCATACTGAACCATGACTTCCAGGTCCGAGTTCGAGTCCTCAGTCGGAGGACGCAAAGGCTTTGAGTCGTTCTTCAAGCGCCGAAAAGTGTGCACCGAGCCATGAACATGGACATGGAGTACAGAGAACAGGTTGGGCAGGAGTGAATACGCCAAGAGATGAGAGGTCTGTGAAAGTCGCAGAAAGATGGAAACCAAAACAACAAGCGGGTCAATGCAACGCGTGCGACCCGGCTCCTGGGCGAGCGATGAGCAAGATTGTCTAGAACGCTTGAAGCTGAACGATACGACGCCCCGACGACGACACTGGTCCCATGGTGAATGGCAGGAGGACACATCTACGTCCGCAACCAAGGTAACCCACCCCGCTGCATCTGGGAGTAGAGATTCAAACCTTTGGGTTTATTGACAAGTTGCTGGACCAGTAGAGTCTGCCATCTGCTGTTGATGCGATGGTATATATCGCCAATCTTGCTGGACTCTGAGGAAGGGATAGGGCACATGGGGTTTGGGTGCAGGTGCGGGGGTTTGCGATGCCAGTGGTTGGCATGCTCGAGGTTGAGATTTGACTGGTCAGGCAAGGGGAGGGGTTCACGGATAAAGATGGTGAATGGTGATGAATCTACGGTGAATGGATTGCCGATAGATCAAATGATAGTAAACAAAGGATGGCCCACATCTCATCCGATTTTTGACTTCCTCTGCACACTGTACACCACCAGTGCACCCAAGGGTAGCACCGTAACTATGAGCCTAGTCCCTCCAAACCTCGAGCTTGTGTAGGGATGTTGGATCCCATTTGAGCCGCTGGCCAAGCCTCGAGTCCTAGCAGTCGTTGAACTAGGAATAATGGGAAGCGCGAGGCAGTTTAATTTTGAGAAGAGGAAGAGATGAAGGACAATCCGCAGAAGGAATGGGGATATGAACAATGTGATTTCGAGCGTTGGCGTTTGTTTCAGAGGCACTGAGGTGGAAGTTGAGATCTGAGACATTGAGGGTGGGGTGGTCATTCTGGACGGACCTGATGGAACGTTGGGGAAAACCCAGGGCGCCTGGGAGATTTTTAGACACCGAGCTGGGTTTGACCGAGGCAGCGGCAGGAAATAAGACGGCTCAGAAACGCCTGCACAGCTCGACAGCAAACGACACGGTGCAATCTGGATGAAAAGACATTGTCAACCTTACTCAACCTATCACCTACAATGTACCCCTGAGACCACCCATTCTGACTATAAACAGCTGACTGGGTCAGAGTTGTATTGTTAAAATTTTGTGTGGAAGATTTTACTGAAAGTGAGACTTCTCCTATACACACCACTTCGGCGTCTATGCAGATATTAACATACTTTGGCATTGGCTGAAGAGCTTCTCATGTGAGGGCCCTGGTCTCTAGACTCTCTAATGTGGGTCTTTCAGGCACGTAGTGCAGTGCATTGTCGTTGACAGATTGATTGGTGATGCCAATTTAGTTCGTTACTAGAATAATAAGTAACCACGCTTAAAGTTATCCTCGATGGGACTGCCAGCCTGATATCAGTGAATGAATGGCGTGTTATAGGTTTGGGCCTCGCTTTGGCTACTGAGAGTTATTCCAGCTGCTTGGCGTATTGGGAGTGGATCATCCCCAGATATCCTTTCCGAGCTGACCCAGAAGCCGGTAATACCGGAAACGCCAACATGCGATGTCAGGTATGAATTAGCAATTGATTCCATTTGGACAAATGAATCACCAAAATCGGGATTAGGACCTACAACCAGCCTTGCCTCACTCGGTCTTATATTACCGGTTTGCCCCCTTAAATCATTCTCATGGATTGGATGCACACCGCCTCATCATCCAGTCAGGTTCAAGTTTCACTATTCCTCGCATATTCTGTGGAACATTCTCATTTGCATTGGGCGGCATGCAATACAAAATCCCACCATGATCATGCCGGAACTCGGAAGACTATCCGAGTCCGTTATTGACAGTATCCTTGAACTATATTTCACCGCCGCTCCCAGTTTCCGATGAAACCGTGCTTCGTGCGCGATCTGCCTCATGGAATTCAAAGATTCATTTGTACGACCACGTGATAACACATAGTCTCCAGCTCAAAACGGTCTAAATGTTTATTGAAATCAACTGAAACTGTGTGGTTATAGTTCGGTGCTACGAAAAGGATCGAAATATGTATATCTGGCAGTATATCATTGAGAACCAAGATTGAATAACCATGAGCACAGGAAAGCAAGAATGATCCAGAGTGAGTAGCTAATCTATGAATAAAAAAACCTCGGAACATGGACATGATTGGCTGGACACTGATCACTTGGTTAAGAAACAACGAAGTCGGTAAAACTGGAAAACAAGGCAGAAAACAACGATGGATGTGAGGGTATTGCTGACGGCGAGATCCTTCTTTGACGTGTGTATTTGCATGTACTGTGCACCTTGCCTAGTCCACATTAAAGAGAATAATGTACTGAAGCAAAACCCAGCGGACCTATTTTAATCACTATAGTTGCTGGTATATGAAGTGGAGAACATGAAAACACACCATGCCAAGGAAGTAAGTGGCAACGCTAAGCATGCCCAGATATCGACAGAAGATGGTGTACTTGGGTTCTGGGAAGCAATTTCCCATTGCCTGAACTTGCCAACACAGTCCAAGTTTGATGCACTCGCAACAAATGTGCAACTTGCGACGAGTGAAGCAAAGGAAAGAACAAAAGTCAAAATGGCGAACATGCGAGGATATATGTTATCCAGAATTTCGTCAATCTGTAGGAGAGCGACCGAAAGCCTGAGCTCCAAAAATGAGCAAAAATAACAACTTGGCAACCAGGATAACTCACGTTATGACAAGGCTGGACACCATAATGATTAGAGTCCAGGTTCTGGTCATTCCATGAACAGTCTTGGTCCAACAGTGGCGGCGCGAGTTGGGTGGCGCGATCTCCAAGTCGGAATTATGCGCATCGGTGCTGAGGCAGTAGATGCCATACCAGATACGATGGAGGCTGAGATAGTGAGTCGAGTAGTAGATGACCATCAATGTGTACATTTGGATAGGCGATGTCGACATCGGTTGAGCTTGGGTTCTGCGAAGATTAAAATCAGCAAAATTGCTCATTCCCATGGGTGGTGGACGCACATTAAAGAACTGGGAGTGAGGGTAGGGTCGGATGCTACTTCAAAGTGGCCACAGTGATCACCGCACTCTGCACAAGTTCTGATATGCATGGAACGAGAGGACCGCGTGGTTTGCAGACTAGGACCTGCGTGTACGACAGCTGCGGGGGGGTATTCCATGTAGAGCAAAATGTGAAGGGAAGGACACTGAAGGCCTGATTATATGTATAAGATACGATTTTGAGAGTGCCAAAATGAGCTGGTTTATGTATAACACTGCCTGGGTCACACCCTGTCCGGATCCTGGGGAAGGACACTTGCCCCCATCAGCAAATTTGTCACCAATTTGAATGGAGGTCAAGAAGTTGATGAATAAACAGCTGAGCGTTATCAAAGGCAAAAGGAGTATCAACCTTACGAAGGTATTTGACTTGAAACTTGGGGGGTAAGTTGCTCACCGTGAATATAGGGCGGAGTGGAGCAAGGCAATCTGGTTGTGGGTCCCAATCCCGTTTTTGGCGTGTTTGTTCTGTTTATGCCCTGATGGTACTGCCAGGATCGTGGGCTTGTCCGGCATGTCTTGCTTCTAGGTCTGATCGGGAAGATGGTTGATCATCTGGATTTGCAGAACAAGTTCCTGGGGTCAATGAGGGACGCAAAGTATCTTGTAAGTCTGGTTGCGAGAACATCCCCCAATCATAAGTTCTTACCTTTTGCCTACCATCCCGCAAAATGGGATCCAACTCACGTGCTGTCTTCTTTGAGTGTCCACAACCCATGTCATAATAATATGTCACACCGCCCTTCTCGCAATGCGATGCTCCCCAAGTATAGGAAATTTGACCCAAGGTACTACAGCCCGTGGGATGGGCGCTGGACGGAGCTCCGTAAGAAAGGTATCAAAGGGCTCCAGCTTCGTCTATCACCGAACCAAGACCACTACGAGTTGAGGTTGGGCTGGGCTGAGCGAAGCTCAGTTCAGACGTAGAACAGACTGAGCCACAGGGTGGGCGGGAACCGTCTGCTGCGCGATTTCCCCACAGTGGTCATGATTGGTTGAGATTGCTGTGTATATGTAGATTACAAGTATGGTGATAACGAATTTTCTGTGTGACCCAACGGTACTGCAAACATTCTGCACAAGGTATGCGAGTTAAATAATGATTCAAACCATAGTACGTTACAGCGATACAATACATACGTCTGTGGGCGGGTGGGTGGCGAAAAACAAAATGAGTGAGAGGCGTGCAACAAAATGAGTGAGAGGCGTGCAACAAAATGAGTGAGAGGCGTGCAACAAAATGAGTGAGAGGCGTGCAACAAAAGCAAGTGACTGCGAGTGGTCAAGATGAAGGGAACAAGCAAGAGGCGCCGTGAGAACGGACAACACTTGGATGAAACGTCCTCTCTGACCTTCTTCGGCATCTCCGGCCACTGTCCCATGCCTCACCGCCTGCCTTGTACATACCTTTCTCTCCTGTACTATCACTACATTCATATTCATTCACTTCATCTCACTGCATCTCGTCTACTGCGCACCGGCTGACAGTTGGTTCTTGTTTACCGCTCGACTGGCACCTGGCTAAGTCTTGTCAGATCCTCAGCAGATCCAGATCTGAGGTCTGAACGTAAACGTTGGCACAAGGCCGAGCGTCTACCATGGTTGTAGACGCTACAACCATGGAGTTCGTAGTCCCCTGTTATATCTCAGATTCGAATGTAACGCGCCATAAGTTCATATTCACCAATTGCAAATCTGGAAAGTATCAAGCCGCCAGACGGGATGACTCAGCAAGGCGCGGGAAGGCGGCGCGCTGCCAAGACCACCTCGGGCATTGGCCGGCCACATAGCAAGTGCGTAAATTCCACTTAGAAAATAAAAGCTGACCTCTCCATCACCAGAAAAATTCTTCAAGTTAATTTTGAGTCTGAATAACAAGGATAGATGATAATCTGTTAAGGTCTTTCGGGTGTTTTTTTTTTTGGAAACCAAACAGACATTCCGTTCGAGGATTTTGAAGTTTGCGTGAGTATTTTTTTGCTTTTAAGCACAAAATCCTTTGTTATATCTTATGAAGTAGATCATCCGGGTGTTATCTGGCAGTTTACTTTAAATCTTCAGTGTCGAATGGGGGGCATCCCCGCCCTGTGTTGGAGTCGTATTTCAACAAATAACTCGTTTAAGCCCAATTTCAAGATAACTAAACTATTTTTGAGCTTAATATATAGAGTAGATGCTCAGCCCCTGTCCATGTCGGGACGGCCCTCACTGTTATTATTCCAACTATATAGCTGGCATTGGATGCTCATTTTGATCGCGCTACCCGCTGCGGTCAGTACTGCATCATACATGCTCTAATTATAACTGGTGCGCGATTTCATTCCCCTCACGGTGAGCCTCCTCCAACATGGAATATCCTCCCGCAGCCTTTCTACGCCCAGGCCCTACCTTGCAAACTGACCCAATACCCTCTCCCATGTGTGACCATTACCTCATGGCGAGAACAGGTGTTTTTGCTTATTTTTATCTCCACAGAATGTCTCACCTGGTCGCTCTCGGTCTATTACCCATCAAAACCTACATATCGACGGGTATATACACGTGTACTCCTCACCTTAATATCTCAGCCTCCATCATATCTGGTTTCGCATCAATCTCTACTCCGATGCTGATGCACATAGTGATTCAGACTTGGAGAACGCGTCCCCCACCTCTCGTCAATGCTGGACGGAGACTGTTAAGAGGATGACCAGCGTCTGGACTCTAATTACCACTGTGTCTACCGTTGTCATAATGTGAGTCCTTCTAATTACTGGCACAAACTTTGCTCATTCTAAAGAGCCCAGGCTTTCAGTCACCTTCCTGCAGATTGACAATGTCTGGGACAACATCTATCCCCGTACCTGTGCCTTTGTGACACTTATCCTCTCATTTGCTTCACTCATCGCAAGTGGGATACTCATTGCAAGTGCATTAAACCTGGACTCGGTTGGAAAGTTCGAGCAATGGAAGATCGCTTCACAAAACCCAACTACACCGTCCTCTGTCGACGTCTGGGCATGCTTAGCATTGCCACATACTTTATTTTCATGGTGTGTTATCGTATTCTCCAATACCCTCGAATATAGTGATTAAAATGACATAGGTCCACCGCATTTTTCCTCATCGCACTATTCTCTTCGATGTGGACCAGGCAAGGTGCACATTCCACTGAAATATATACTGGCACATCAATGATGGATTTCGCCGCCACTTCCATCGTCGTTCTCTGCCTTGTTTTACCATTTTTCCGGCTGCACCAGTTCTTGACCAAGTGATCAGCGTCCAGTATCCAGCCGCTCATTGCTACTTTCTGAAATTTCGAATTATGCACCTTACCCTTGCTTTCCTATATTGTCGTTATTTAATCCTATTTCTCAGATATGTGGCCGGATGTACTTATTCTCGATCCTCTTCAGAGTAGGTCAATATAACCAAACGTTTTGAATCGGTTTCTGTAAATATTCAGACAATCTTGCGTGCCAATTCTAAACCACCTGCTAATATACCGTCTGCATTGTTTCCACAAACCCTACAAACTGAACTTGAGCAATCCGTAATCAAGTAGTCAAAAATATCGCTCCCAAGACCCGTGGGAGGTATTATTGATTTAAGCGCCCGTCAACTGCAGTGTCATCGAACACTGATTTTGTGACACGAAGATATGCGGCCGGTCGAGTAAACAGAACTCCAGAGGTTTTTTTCTCGTTGGGACACTTGTTTGAACATGCTCACTGCTTTTCCATGCATCAATGCTCTGTGGAACATAGCCAATATTAAGCACACGCCAGTCGCCTGGAGTTACTGAACTCAAGGATATATTTGTGCGATAATGAAGACACTCACCCAAGCAATTCAGACCAACACGTTCATAATTTCCTCACACCTCGCCCGAACTCTCGCCAACTCTCCCTTTGAACTCGCCTCCAGAACCACCTTCGGCCAGCCCATACATTGTGAATACATCAAATAATCATACGCCTCGAAAGATATGTTATCCCCCCTTGAGACGACCCAGCTGCTCATCAGCTGTTCATGGCGTTTCTGGATATCATCGAAGGGTGCGGCGCCTAGGATGTGCTTGACTGCCTGTGGCCAGGCTATAGTCGAGGAGAGTTTGAAATACTCAGCATCTGGTGGGTTGACATTGAGGCCTCGGGTTGAGTTGGAATTGGAGCCCCGAGCGCTAGTTTCTACGGCAGTGGATGCTGATTCATACGATCCGCTGGGCCTGTCGGTCCCGTCGCCTCCAGTGCCAGTACCAGTACCAGCGTCTTTTTCAGCATCGTCAACCCTCGGTCTCTTAACCATCCCCAATATTCGCTCCCTCTCCAAAAATGAGGTCTCAAGATGTCTGAACATCTCATCCCACGATTGCTTGAGCATTGTAAGATGCGTTTTTTCATCGTCAGATGCTTTCCTGAGTTTCGAAAGGCGCTCTATTTCATCGACAATGGCCATTTCATTTTTTTCCACCTCCTCTTTCTCTTCCTCCCTCTCCAAAATTAGAGCCCATAAGGAATCGAATGGATTCTTCATATAATTTGCAAGGGCTTCTATGCGACCCATCAACTCCGGGTCGGAAGAACTTGAAATCCAACGGTGTATGAGCGCAGTCTCGCTGGGAAATAACTGCGAGTCCACGTTGAAGCTCATACCAGTGATTTTCCTATCGTCGGCCTGCAATATATCGCATGATCCAGTGGGTTGTATATAGTGTCCGTTGATGTAAGTCTTGAATTCTTTGGTAGTTTTCACAATCCTGACTATCATGTTTCGATCCTCGCAAGATACAACATCGCAATCTTCACTTTTCAGTGGATTTCGACCGAAGGCAATGGTCCTAAACGTTCTAGAGGCGCTTGGATCGATGGCGACTCGATATATTAGCTTTTCCCTATTCTCCCCAGAGAACAGTTGAATGGCAAATGGATTTGGTCTACTCCAGGAGTGAGGACATATGGCGACAAATACATCGGCATCTTCAATCTTCACTGCTCGGTAGTCATGGTATGGCCTTGCAGATATCTTGTCGGCTGAGTCGTTGTACACTGTACAGGTGTTCGCGCCGTTGTTTTAATCTAATTCTATTAAAGATTTAAAGTACTTACTGACAGAGAGTATGGAAGAGTCCAGGATTTTGACAATCGATGACCATTGTCAACCGGCTTATGATATGATATTACGTTATCTCGACCCAAATAAGTCTAACTAACCTAAAAGGAGAGACTGGCAATACGGCAAAATAAGTTGATTGGATTTAAAGTTGCGTAACATCGAACATGATCGAGTGTGTCTCTGACAAATACCACTCGTCTCTTACATCGCCTCTTTGTGTTCCAAGAACGAGGTATCCTGATTTTCGACATCGAAATGCTCCGTAGCGCCTAAAAAAAGTATTGCTATCATAACTAATATACTTTGGGAAATTAAGTAGGAAGTGAGGCACCCTAGTGCACTGGCATATACCCTATTTATGGCAGGCTCCGAGGTATCCGAGTATGTGCTACATAGAATTCAGCTTGATCTCGTGTAATAGTAACTCGATTTTGGATCGCACACTGGGAGACCATGGACCGGGATACGATAAATGCCGATTTGACCTAATAGCAGAATGTCAAGTTGGGGAGATTTTTGGGAAACGGAAACGGCAGGGCTCTTTCTTAGCTTGTGGAGTTGTCCGACAGGAAACGGCGAGATTCTACTTGCGATGCAACGAGAAGTGAATTCAAGGCAGAATATAGACGCGATGCATTGAGTTGACAGCCGGCGTGGGTTCTCCACACGTCAACCTGCGGACGATCTGGTGAATGATGGAGAAAGTGCTATCAACGGTGATATGGGTACGCATGTGTCCCACCCAAGTACCCTCCTCATGTCCAAGCCGGTTTCGACCTTGTGGGACGTGGATTTGAAAGAACAGAAACGCGACGCGGTTGGGATTTTGAGAAGAGAAAGACGAGGCTATGTACAGATGATGGGGATGGGACGCGGCGGTGGCTGAAATATGTATGAACGACGTGATTTAGTGTGATCGTTTGTCTCGGAGGCCAGAGTTCAAGGTTGAAGAAAGGTGTGAAGCGACTTGAGCCTGAGGATGGAATAGAATCATAGGACCGGGACGTGCATTGAATAAAATGTACAGACGCGACGAATAAAACTCGCAAAGAAAATTTGCAGCCTATATACTCGCCTGCTGTAGATACGACCGTGACGGTACATTCTTGAGGTCATATGATATAATAGGCGGGACGTTACGATAGGAGGGCATGACGGTAGAGTGGCGCAGGCGAGGAGAATAATACAACGGATGGCAGGGCGAACGAGAGAGTGAAAATAGACGCGTAGAGACCCAAGTCAGAACGCGATACGACATGACACGAGAGAGGTGCTGAAGGAATGAGGAAGGGCCTGGAGGCCTGAGACCGAGGAAAGAGCTGGATCATGGCGGTACCGCCACGGGTGAGGTGAAGTGAAGCAGAAACGAGGAATGTCATGAGAGGTGTAACATATGTCGGTAGACGGATGACGCACGAGAAGTGAGACGGTCTGCATTATTCTTGCAAAGCCAAATTTAACTTAAGCAAGTAGTAATAAATTAGTTGAAAATCCGGCTCCAAAGATCCATTGGAAGTATTACCCATTTAAGCGCCCGTCAATTGCAGTGTTACCGAAATCGATCTTAGGAAATTTGTGGTCTATTTACATCAGTATTTTTATCCTGAGCATAGATGAACATGTCATAGCTCGTAGCCAGCAGTAATGGAAAACATCCCTTTACCAGTGGCCACCTGTTGCCCCTCGCCAATGGTCGAACTGTGAAGTGGTGTATCATAGAACGAAGTAAGAGGCGCCCTTACGGCTCAGTCAACAGTGACAATTTATAGGCTTCATAGGAACTGATTATTTGTGGAGGCGCTGTAGGAAGACATGTCAATCTGATAATCGAATGAATGATTCGCGTAGTGAAGGGTGGGGCGACTCAGGCGAGCGTCTCATCGGTCATTTGAGATTGGTCTGAAAAAATCTATGGAAAAGTCAAGGGAGGAAAGGTGTGGTGTGGGTCGTGGTCCTTGTGATTCTTGAAACTGAACGTAAATTGAAACAGGGTGTACTGGCTCCTCTTTAACAGGACTTGACTGGGTTGTTTCTTGTGAGCTGTCAACTCAACAACAACTGGCGGGAACAAAACTGAGTGACGATGACGACTGATGAGTTGGGGGTCAATTCCACAACAGAAAATGTAGTGTAAATGTGGGTGTTGGAACCTCGCGCAGTGGAACCCAGTAGAGTAGATTGTATTTCCGTATCATGTATCTACGGTTTTTATACTACAAGAATATGTATTAGTAATTACATTAATAATGTTCATTTTATCGAATATTCGAGCATCCCGAGGCGTGCCCGATTGCATTCCCAACAGTGGGTTCTATCAAAGGTAACATAAGAGGGGATAATTGGGTCATAGTCCAGAATAATATAACTACGAAATGATGAATGATAAAATAGAATTTTAAAACCAAGGCGACGAGCGTGTGCGTGATGAACGATAATATGCACGTATTGAGTCGGTTCTCAGACTGCAAGGGCACCTTACAGCCTGTTCCTTGGGTTCGTCTCACGCCCAGGCTATCACATGCGACTCACGTCCAACTCCCGATCTTGTCCATTTGTCTGAGTAATAATTCTCAGAAACCCAGCCCAGAAGTTACTCCAAATTTCCGATCCAAGACGAGCCTCATAGTAAAACCGTTCATACCCCTGCGATACTTCGAATATCACGCTCTGACCCATCAAAGCGTCATCCATTGCCTCGTTGTCTCAATGTAGCGGCCGTCGTTGTTGACTTGGGGTTTTGGAACCAGGGGTTATACACAAAAAAGCGCGCATAGGCATACATAGACCCAATAGGCTCAGAAATACAAACAAGACGCCATTAATCTCAAAACAGCACCTTCATAATCTCCTCACACCTCGCTCAAACTCGTGCCAACTCTTCCTCCGAGCTCACCTCCAGAACCACTTCTGGCCAACCTACCCATCGTGAATAAACCAAATAGTCATACGCCTCGGACGATATA